>Ga0164315_10005412_pt1 | contig 9985 bp, 6 predicted proteins | sample GuaBasSedimGuay6_FD_113737 | JGI IMG/M metagenome (GOLD analysis project Ga0164315, IMG submission 113737) | Subseafloor sediment microbial communities from Guaymas Basin, Gulf of California, Mexico - Guay6, Core 4569-2, 0-3 cm | ecosystem: Environmental > Aquatic > Marine > Hydrothermal vents >... | reverse complement strand
GTTGATACAACAACATGGGGGCGTGTACCAACCTTGCAGGCACTTGTCGAATCGTTCAGCTCGGCAGCGGGTTCCCGGCCATTTCAGGATGTCGGATACGACGGTATCGCCGATGAAGACGAAACTGCCTTTTTTGAAACTTCCTACCTGAACGTCATCCGTGAAAAATACGGTACTAATTCGGGGGCCTGGGAACAGGCAACAGAGGACCCGTCGGCAGACAACTATCATTATTTCAGAGGGGGCGATTACGACCAGGAAGCACAATACGCAAGTGTTACGGAAAGATACAAGCAATACAACGGAACGGAGGGAAACTCCCCTACCGATGATATCAATCCGGAATCATACCCTACAGCACAAACGAACCTGCCGAATGTCGAAGACATTAACCACGACAATACATTGAGCGAGTCCGAAAGATATTTCCAATATAAGATCGAACTGGACCCCACAAAAATGGAGGTGGGAAAAAACTATATCACGGATATTCGCCATGCACAAAATGTGCGGCTGGCAAACGGAGATGTTACCGATGTGAACTGGTATCAGTTTAAGATCCCTGTTCAGAATCCGGATAAGATTGTGGGCAACATCAGCGATTTCCGGTCGATCCGGTTTATGCGTGTTTTTATGCGCGGATTTGAAAAACCGATCATTGTAAGATTTGCTACGTTTGAACTGGTAAGAAGTGAATGGAGGAGATACCAGAACTCACTGCTGGCAGAAGGTGAATATGTTCCGGGTGACGACGGAAGCGAAACCAGTTTTGTACTTTCCACAGTAAATATTGAAGAAAACGGACAGCGTCAGCCCGTGCCTTATGTGATCCCACCCGGCATTGAGCGGGAGATTAATTTCGGTACAACAAATTATGTCGCACTAAACGAACAGTCGATACAACTCGAAATAGACAATCTTCTGGATGGGGATGCCCGGGGCGTTTTCAAAACCACTGAATTCGATTTCCGGCAATTTAAAAAACTGAAAATGTTTGTACACGCCGAAAAGCGATACGAGGAGCAAAACCTGGATTACGGTGACATGACAGTTTTCGTACGAATCGGTTCCGACTTTATTAATAATTACTACGAATACGAGATTCCGGTAAAATTCACCCCCTGGTACACACCAATCGACCAGGCAGATTCGATATGGCCCGAAGTAAACAATTTTGATATCGACCTGATAAACCTTGTTCAGGTAAAAGAAAACCGGAACGTGGCCATGCGCCAGCCCAATTCGGACCTCGCCTTATACAAACCCTACGTGGAATATGACGGCAAGGCACGGGTTACTGTTTTGGGAAGCCCGAGCATCAGCGATGTGAAAGGTATACTGATAGGGATCAGGAACCCGAAACGTATGGGTACCGGTGCCGATGATGACGGTAACCCGATCAGCTCCATTGTCTGGGTTGACGAATTAAGGCTTACCGACTTCAATGACAAACCGGGCTGGGCTGCAACAGGCCGTATGGAAGCAGTTCTGGCTGATTTTGCACGTGTGTCGTTCTCAGTATCACACAGTTCAGCAGGGTTTTCCAGCATCGAAAAGAAAATTACGCAAATACCGCTGGAATATGTAACCGACTACATCGTCACCACCGATATGGACTGGGGTAAATTTTTCTCGGAGAAAGCCGGTGTAAATATTCCGATGCACTTCGATTACGGTGTTTCGAAAATAACACCCGAATACAACCCGCTGCAACCGGATATCGTCCTGAAGGAAGACCTGAAAACTTACGAAGACAAAAAGGAGAGAGATTCGGTAAAAAGACTGGTAGTGGATTACACCTCACGGACGAATGTCAACCTGATGAATGTCCGGAAAACACGTACCGATAATAAAAAGAAACCCCGGGTGTATGATGTGGAGAATTTCGATGTCTCTTTCGCCTATTCCAAGATCAAACACCGGAATATTGATTTTGAATACGATGACCGGAAAGAATACCGGGGCGGCTTCGGATATAATTACAACGGGCGGCCAAAAAATTACGTGCCGTTGAAAAAAGTTAACGGGATGACTTCCAAACATCTGGCGCTGATCAAAGATTTCAATATTTACCTGCTGCCAAAAACGATTTCATTCCGGACGGATATGAACCGGCAGATCCACCAGATTTTATATCGTGACAAAAGTTTTGGCGACGTGATCATTTACCCGACCGTAAACCGGATATGGAACTGGAACCGGATGTTCAACTTCAAATACGATTTTTCCAAATCCCTGTCGTTTGAATTCAATACCGGTACAAATGCCTACATCAAAGAGCCAACTATTTATCCTGACAAGGAGACGGAAGAATGGGATGAGTACAAACAGTCGATATGGCGCGAGATAGGTGGATTTGGTACGATGCAGCGATATAATCAGTCGCTGAGAATTACCTACAACCTCCCTTTGAAAAAGATTCCGGTACTCGACTGGATCACTATAGCTGCCAATATCCAGACATTATACACCTGGGCTGCTTCACCGGTATCTATCCAACCGCGGTTTGGAAACAACATCGAAAACGGGAACCAGAAGCAGATAAACAGCAACGCTGATCTGCAAAACCTGTACAATAAAATACCTTATTTCAAGTCGCTGAACCAGACACAAAGAAGATCAAGATCATCATCTTCGCGGACACGGGGCGGTCCTCAGCCGAAACCGGCAGAAAACGATACGGTCAAGCAGAACAAACAGATAGGTAAAAAGTTCGGTGAAGGTGTGTTAAAAGTCTTGATGGCAGTAAAAAAAGTTACGGTAACCTGGACCCAGGGAAACGGAACTTCGTTGCCGGGTTATATGCTCGAGCCTAAGTTCCTGGGCATGGACTTCTCGAATACAGCACCGGGATGGGGTTTTGTTTTTGGAAAACAATACAACGACTTCCCGCAAAGGGTAGCTGACAACGGATGGTACTCTGTCGACTCGGCACTGAACAACGCCTATATGCAAAAGGTAAATGAAGCTTTGTCATACAAAGTAAATGGAGATTTCCTGGGAGTTATCCGCATTGACCTTGACGGAGACAGGATTTATACCGATAACTATCAATCCTATTTCCGGTATGATAATGAAGGAATATTTACAGAATATTCTCCCGTAAACACCGGTAATTTCAGCATCTCCTATTCCATTATCAAGACCTCTTTCCAGGGACCGGACAAGAATGAGATTTCTCCGACATTTGTCCAGTTTCTCGACAACCGAATTGTTATTGCCGAAAGGCTTGCCCATGGCGATCCTGCCTGGCAGAATCTTCCGGATGACGCAAAATATTACTACGACACAATTGCGGGCAGGGAATTCCCGTTTGGCTACGGTTCAAACTCGCAGCCTGTATTGTATCATGCATTTCTTTCCGCATACGGGGGAAGCGATGCTTCTTCGGTAGCCATCGAATCGCCTTTCCCAAAATTTCCCATACCTAACTGGCGCATTACCATCAACGGGTTGACCAACATCAAGGCTATCGCCAAGGTATTCAGAAGTTTTAACATCACCCACGGCTACCGTTCCATGCTGAGCATTACTTCGTGGCGTACGAATGTAAACTATAAGGATGATGAGTCCGGCCAGGTATTTCAGGATACCTATAACTTTATCACTAAATATGATGTGGGTGTGGTTTCGGTTATTGAAAATTACAGCCCGCTTATCGGCCTCGACATGACCATGCATAACAGTCTGAATGTACGTGCCGAGTTTAAAAAAACGAGAAACCTTTCAATGAGTTTTGTGAACAACCAGCTTACGGAGATTGTTGGAAATGAGCTGGTACTTGGACTGGGCTTCCGTGTTAAAGGACTGAAATTTCAGATAGCTTCATTTACAGGAAAAAAATCAAACAGGGTAGGCAGCGACCTGAATCTGAAACTCGACTTCGGCATCAGGGACAACAAAACCACCCTGCGAAGAATTGACGAAGACAACAACCAGGTGTCCGCCGGATCGATGCAGTACACACTGAACTTTGCCGCCGACTACATGTTGAGCCAGAGTTTGCAATTACGGGCATATTACAACTGGACAAGTAACAACCCGTACATTTCGGCACAGTTCCCCAATGCTACAACAAGTGCCGGTTTCACCCTTCGCTTTAACCTGGCACAATAAGCTCACTGCATACTGCTATGGGAATAATTTCTTCGAATATTTCCTGAACCAAAGGAGATGCAAAACAAAAAAAGTATAAATTTGAACCACTAAAAAAACAGAAAATATTATGAATATTCCTGCTGAATTATTGTACACCGAAGACCACGAATGGGTCAGAGTTGAAGGCGATGAGGCCTACATCGGAATTACCGACTTTGCACAGGGTGAACTGGGTGATATCGTTTTTGTTGAAGTGGAAACAGTTGATGAAGAACTGGACAAAGGCGATACGTTTGGAACAATCGAAGCGGTAAAAACGGTTTCCGACATGTTTATGCCTGTAGGAGGCACTGTACTTGAAGTAAACGAAGCTTTGGAAGATACGCCTGACGTGATCAACAAAGACCCGTACGGTGGCGGCTGGATCATTAAAATAAAACTTGCCGATACCGAAGAGCTGGAAGGTCTGTTGAGTGCCGAAGCCTATAAGGACACTATCGAATCATAAACAGATATGTGATGATCAGGAGACAATGGTTTACCCTTACATGGGCATTGTTTATACTGATCCTTACGGGCATTCCGGGTGATCAGATCCCCAGGATCCCGACATTTCTGGAGTGGCTCTCCCCGGACAAAATAGCGCATTTGATTATGTTTGGTGTGTTGTCGTACCTTATTCTGTACGGTAACCGTCAACAATATATTAAAAGCAGGAACCGTTCTTATTATATAGTCGTTGCCGTTCTTATATCTGCTGCTTACGGCACTGTTACTGAATTATTACAGTATTATGTGTTTATCGGACGCAACGCCAATGTGTTTGACGGAGCAGCAAATATACTCGGAGCAGCCGGCGGCGGATTGGTATATTTTTTGCAGTTTAATAAAAATAAAAGCGAAAATAAATCTGTTTAGAGATTAATTGTTATTTTAGCAGTTGATTTTTAAGCACAAAAGAATCAAGGATATGGAAGCTAAGAAAACCCCAAAAGCAGACCTGGAAAACAAAAAAACTCTTTTTTTTGAGATTGGGTTAATCCTCGCCTTAGTCGTTGTACTGGCTGCTTTCGAGTACAAAAGTTATGACAAAATAACCATCGATCTGGCACAGAGAGTTGCCGATGATGTAACGGAAGAAATTATTCCGATCACCGAACAAAAAATAAAACCACCGCCACCGCCACCGCCAAAACAGGTGACTCAGATCAAAATTGTGGAAGATGACGTTGAGGTGGAAGACGACCTGGATATCGATGTGGAAGCCGATGATGAAACGGTAGTTGAAGAATATATTCCTCCTGTAGAAGATGAAGAAGAAGTTTCCGAAGCAGAAATTTTTACCGTTGTGGAATCGATGCCTTCATTTCCCGGTGGCATGGGTGCGTTGATGAAATACCTTGCTGAAAACATCAAATACCCGCCCCTTGCAAAGGAAAGCGGAATTCAGGGACGCGTATTTATCAACTTTGTTGTGGAACCTGACGGAAGCATTTCCAACGTAAAAGTATTGCGTGGTATCGGCGGCGGATGTGACGAAGAAGCTGTCCGTGTTGTGGAACGTATGCCGAAATGGTCGCCAGGTAAGCAGCGCGGAAAACCGGTAAGGGTTTCGTATAACCTGCCTGTTAAATTTACACTGCAGTAAAAAAAAACGAATTAAAAAATATTAAAAAGCCGCTGATTGCGGCTTTTTTTAGGCTTCTTTTCTGTAAACTATCTACACAACTTTGATGCACAGTTACTCGCAGAAGCCACACCCTCCAGTCTCCATAGCAGGATGGTAAATCCATAAGAATAGAATTAACTGTATCCCCTATTAATCAATTATATCAAATATCCACCCCCTGATTTTTGTAATTCAGTTAAGTTTTTCGGCCTAATTACTTAACTTAATTTAGGTTTTTAGGCCCATTTCTGTTATTTTTGTGAAAAAATACTTAATATGTATCCAAGAATATTATTGTCGCTCATCGAAAATGAAATGAAAACCCCTGAAATAATCCTATTGTTTGGGGCAAGGAGAACCGGAAAATCCACCTTATTGCATATGCTAAAAGAGAAATATTCCGAAATGGAAATATTCAACTGCGATAACCCACTGGTTTATGATATTTTGCAAACCAAAAACACAGAGTCCATTAAAGGCCTTTTTGAACAGGGAAAACTTATCGCTTTCGATGAGGCCCAGACAGTACCGGATATTGGGTTAATATTAAAACTTTTGTATGATGATGTTGAGAATAACACTAAGTTTATCGCCACCGGTTCAAGTAGTTTTGACCTGGCCAATAAAACAGGCGAACCGCTCACCGGCAGAAATATATCATTAAACCTGTTTCCGCTTTCTTTATCCGAGATAAAAGACAAGAACGGCTTGTTAAAAGTCATGGAAAAACTCAATGATTATCTGGTTTACGGCACTTATCCCGGTATTGTGGATTTGAATAACAACGATAAAATAAAAAGACTCATTCAATTAAGTTCCGATTACCTTTTTAAAGATATTTTAAAATTTGAGAGGCTTAAAAATCCTGATGTTTTACGTCAGTTATTGAAAGCCCTGGCCTTACAATTAGGCAGTCAGGTGTCTGTACAGGAATTGTCACAACTACTTAAAATTTCTGCTCAAACAGTAGAAAAATACATTGACCTGCTTCAAAAAAGTTTTATCATTTACAAGCTTCCTTCATTTAGCAGCAACCTAAGAAATGAAATCAAGAAAAGTAAAAAATATTATTTTTTGGACAACGGAATCCGTAATGCCCTCCTGAATAATTTTAATCCTGTTGACAATCGTCCGGATGCAGGTGCGCTTTGGGAAAACTTTTGCATTATTGAAACTTTAAAAAAAGTGGAATATAAACAAAGTTTCTCCAATTTATATTTTTGGAGAACTTACGATGGCGCCGAAATAGATTTGGTTGAAGAAAAAGACGGTAAAATTTATGCCTTTGAATTTAAATGGAGCCCCAAAAGAAAAGTCAAATTACCGGGTTCTTTTGCAGAGAAATATAATGTTCAGCAATTCAGCGTGATAACTCCTGAAAACATTTTTAAATTTATTACTTAAGTTGATTGTGGTTTTGTAAATAAGCGGGTGCCTGCACTCGTCCCCGTGTTATTATTGAAAAGAGCCGATTCGATGCGGCTTTTTTTATGGCTTCTTTTCCTGCTGAAAGTAATTATGCACGATCCGGGCTTTGGCCTTACCGATTGTTTCAGCTATTTCCTCAAAAGAAGCTTTTTCAATGTTCTTTACCGACTTAAATTTCCATAACAATTTTTGCGCCGTGGCAAATCCCACTCCGTCGATGGAAGTCAACACCGATTTTATAGTACCCTTTTCCAGCCGCGACCGGTGGTGTGTAATACCAAAACGATGGGCCTCATCGCGCAATTGCTGGATTACTTTCAGCGACTCTGATTTTTTATCGAGGTACAAGGGCAACGGATCATTCGGAAAATAAAGCTCTTCCAGCCTTTTGGCAATACCAACCAACGTAATCTTGCCATAAAGACCCAGTTTTTCCAGGCTTTTCGCTGCGGCATTCAACTGGCCTTTTCCTCCGTCCACCACAATAAGCTGCGGCAGCGGTTTTTCTTCCTTCAGCAAACGGCTGTACCTGCGGTAAATCACTTCCTCCATCGACGCATAGTCATCGGGGCCGGTAACAGTTTTTATGTTGTAGTGCCGGTATCCCTTCTTGTTGGGTTTCGCATTAACAAACTGCACCATCGCAGCCACCGGATAATCGCCCTGGAAATTGGAATTGTCGAAACACTCTATCTGTTCCGGCAATTCGTTCATCCGCAGATCTTTTTTCAGAGTCTCCAGAATGCGCTTTCTATGTCTTTCGGGATCTGTCAGCTCTTTTTGCCTTTCACGTTCCATTTTATAGTACAATGTATTGCGCCGGCTCAGGTCCAGCAACTGTTTCCTGTCGCCCCGCTGAGGAATCGTTATTTTCAGACCTTCCAGATGATAACCGGGGTCAAAAGGGAGGATGATCTCATCGGCAGTGGAGTGAAAGCGGTTTCTGAAATCTGTCAGGGCAAACAACAATAAATCTTCTTCTGTTTCGTCCAGTTTTTTCTTCAGTTCCACCGTGTGTGCCTGCACAACAGCCCCTTTGATCACCCGCAAATAATTTACATAGGCCATCTTCTCTTCATTGATGATGGACAACACATCTACATTATCAATTTTCGGGTTGACAATGGTTGATTTGCTCTTATAGTTTTCGAGTATCCCGATCTTTTCCTTTAAAAGCTGCGCTTTCTCAAAGTCCATCTTATCGGCTGCTTCCAGCATCAAACGTTGCAGTTCAAGAATGACCTGGCTGATATTTCCTTTAATAATAGACCGTATCTGATCAATAATAGCATCATAATCTTCTTCGCTCTGTTTCCCGACACACGGTGCCAGGCAGTTGCCGATATGGTATTCCAAACATACTTTGAACTTTCCGGCGTCAATATTTTTCTTTGTCAGCCGGAGAGCACATGTGCGTACGGGGTAGAGCTGACGGATCATGTCCAGCATCGTCCGCATCAGCTTGACAGAAGCATACGGACCGTAATACTCCGAGCCGTCTTTGACAAGGTTCCGGGTAGGAAAAACGCGTGGAAAGGGTTCGTTTTTTATGCACAACCACGGAAATGTCTTATCGTCTTTCAGTTGTACGTTATACCGGGGCTGGTACTTTTTGATCAGGTTATTTTCCAGAAACAGGGCATCCCGTTCCGTTTCGGTGACCACAAATTCAATATCGGCAATCTTTTTAACCAGAAGCCTGAGTTTTCCGGAAGTATGCTTTTTAGTGAAATAGCTGGATACCCTTTTTTTCAGATTTTTTGCCTTGCCCACATAAATCACTTTCCCGTTATCATCCAGATAGCGGTACACTCCGGGGCCCGAAGGCAGCGAACGGATAAGGTTCTGTAAACCGGTATTTTCTTTTGTCTCTTTCAAAGTGCGTGGTTACGATCGTTCGGCAAAGGTAGCAATCCTAAGTGTTTTCCGATTGTTCTATAGATCCGGTAAGCTCTTCAAACTGCTGCCACGAAAGTCGTTCGGCTCTCAGATCAAGGTACGGATGTGAGGTATTTCCTCCTGTCAGTTGTTTTAAAGCATTACGCAATGTTTTCCGCCGCTGGTTAAAAGCTGTTTTTACCACCCTTACAAATAATAACTCGTCACACGTCAGCTTATCTGTTTCGTTGCGTTTCAACCTGATCACAGCCGACTTTACTCTGGGTGGCGGAAAAAACACCCCTTCGTTCACCGTAAAACAATATTCGATATCGAACCATGTCTGCAGCAATACGCTCAAAATGCCGTAGGTCTTACTTCCGGGCGGGGCCGCAATCCTTTCGGCCACCTCTTTCTGGATCATTCCTACAGTTTCGGGGATTAAATCTTTGTTTTCGAGCACCTTAAAAAAAATCTGACTGGAAATATTGTAGGGGAAATTTCCTATCAACGCAAACGGAGATTTACTGAGTTTTGACAGATCATACTTGAGGAAATCCGCTTCAATAATTTGCAAGCGCGGATCGGAAAAATGTGCCTGCAAATGTTGTATCGACTCGGTATCAATTTCAATCAGGCTGAGCTGTCGGATAAAGTTATTTTCCAGCAGTGCCTCGGTCAGGATGCCCGTTCCGGGGCCCAGTTCACATACCTTAGTAAAATCATCAGACAAACATGCGGCAATTTTTCCGGCGATGTTTTTATCAGTTAAAAAATGCTGTCCGAGATGTTTTTTAGGCCTGACCATTTTTGCCTACATTCCTGCCTTTGAACGGATAAACTCGAAAAACAGGCGCACGCCCACACCGGTACCGCCTTCTATACGGTAACTGTCACGTTTTGCCAAAAAGG
>Ga0164315_10005411_pt1 | contig 9987 bp, 9 predicted proteins | sample GuaBasSedimGuay6_FD_113737 | JGI IMG/M metagenome (GOLD analysis project Ga0164315, IMG submission 113737) | Subseafloor sediment microbial communities from Guaymas Basin, Gulf of California, Mexico - Guay6, Core 4569-2, 0-3 cm | ecosystem: Environmental > Aquatic > Marine > Hydrothermal vents >... | reverse complement strand
TTTTCACCGTCGGAAAAGAGTATTAAAATGCGGCGGCCTTTCTCATTTCTCAAAGAATCCGAAGCTTCCACCATCGATGCGAAGAGTTCGGTGTAGGCTTCTTCAGGTTCCGGAGGAGCAGAGAGTCCCAGGCGTTCGTACAGGGAGGCCCTGTCGGTTCTCGGACCTGCCAGAACCCGGTAACGGGTGCCGAACAGGGCCAGACCCGCCCTATCCATGGAGTTCCCCAGACTGTCCAGAAAATTCCGGGCTTCCCGCCTGGCCAGAGAGGCTCTGTCCCCCCCGGGATTACCGTACATACTCCCCGAATCATCGATGAGCATCATAAATGTAATGCCCTCACGCCTCTCCCCTGAAGGGGTAAATGATACAATTTCACGGGTTTCTGCTGAGACTTCCGGATTTTCCCCGGCGGGTGCATCCATCACAATAAAATCTTCGGCTTTCAGGTTTTCAACAATTCTCCCCGAATTATCCGTCACAATGGCGTAGAGATTGACGATGCCGGTAACAGCCGTCATCCGGGAGTCAACTCCGCTCAAGGTGATTTCATCAGCTCCGGCCCCGGCGGCTGAGAAAAAAAAGACTGTAAATAAGAACAATAGGGTGGGTTTTCTCATCGCTTTGCCTCGTAAATCATGGTGACACCATCCACTTTGATAATATCATCGTAGCGCAGTTCCGTTTTTCCCGCTTTCTCTCCGTTCAGCTCCACTCTGGTATGCTCTCCGGGTTCAAGTATCACGGTGCCGCCCATCATCTTAACCATGGCTGTGCCCGCTTTTTCCTGACTTTTATATCCAGTACCGGGTATTGTGAGATCCGCCGACGATGCATGGGATATTTTGAGTTTTTTCTGATTTACGGGGAACGAACGCCCCTTTAATTCTCCATTGAGGATTGTCAGGCGACCTCTGCCGCGCCGGCTTTCCATTCTGTCCGCCAGATAAGCCACAGCCATACCCCAGCACAGCATTCCCGCAGCCCTCCCGTAAAACCCGGTTGTTAAGCTACTGAGATACTCCGCTGCAACACCGCCGATCAACCCTCCGATAAAGCCTCCCAGAGCCCCGGCTGCCGTTCTCCGTAACGACCGTGAACGCAGTCCCGAGGCAGATCCGACGGCAGTTCCCAGGATTGCCCAGCCGGGAATCCGGGCCCACGCCGCCAGATTCGTCGAGGCAGTATCAACCAGCACCGTCAGAATAAGCTGGCCTGCAGCCATTCCCAAAGCCCCGAATACCAGACCCAGCACTGAGCCGATAAGAATACCGCTTATCAATTTCTGCCTCTGCTGCTGTCTCAAACCCTCGGCCATAGGAACAATAGCACCGAGCAGCAGTCCTGAAACCGCACCGAGACTCAGCGTCAGTGTTCTTAAATCCGGGAATACCGGAGTGAATCGGAGAATAATTTCGATTCCCGCCCAGGCTGCAGCCCCTCCGGCCAGGCCGGTGAGCAGTGAGTACAGAGACGAACGTGATTCATTCATTTACTTATTACCTCATTTTCCTTAATCCATACAAGTTTTTTATCTTCTGAACGTTCCAATCTGTACGAAAAGGCATCTCCCGGTTCCAGATTCAATTCAATTTCAGCCGATTTCTCCCGGGAACCGCAGCTCAACCTGTACTCACCGGGAAGCAGTACCAGTACTTTGGCATCCTTAGCCAGAAAGGGTGTACGGCGAAATCCGCCCTCACTTCCGCCATAGCGGTAATAACCCTCCCCCTGGAGTTTCGGCTTTTTAAATACCAGTGCCGAAGAGAGGGAAAGCACGGCAGGTTCGGGAAGCAGGGACAGCTCGATAGTGTAATCAGAAATACCGCTTTCCAGCCACGCCCTTACCCTCCGGGATTCAAACCCCGAAACATTAAAAGTAAAATCGTAGTAGCGGCCGGTGTTCAGCTCCACCTCTTTACCTGAAACCGCATAAGCCACACCGTCCGCACCAAGAACAGAAGGCTCGGGATAATCCGTCAGTTCCAGACCTGTATCACTCCGGTGCAGTTTCCATGTTACAAAAACAGGGCCGGTTTTCGGCTGCCAGGGGATACTCAAATCAACAAGGGGAACCTGCCGGCCCTTGTAATCAAGTGATTTCCGAAGATCTTTCATTGAGGGGATTTGAATCGCTTTTGTACTTATAACATCCCCCACACGTACTTTCAACTGATAAAATCCCGGTTTAACGAACACCGGCCGGACATGAAGCCTGGTTACACCGGGGGGAAGAGGAACCGGATTCTCTTCATCCTGAGCTTTCCGGGATTCCAGGAATCGGGAAAATTTATCATGAAGGGGCTCCCTGCCGTTTAAACCGATTTTAATTTCTTTTACCTTTTCGTTGTTCTCCGCTTCAGTATCGTACTGATACACATCCAGCAGCACATGAGGGGATAGTATCGTATTTTCCGGAAGAGGAACCTCCAGCCGTACTCCTCCGATAAAATCCGGGAGTAGAAAAGCGGGAAGGAACCCGTTAACAGCCAGAGTCCACCAGATTCCTGTCAGAAGAAGCAGAGCGGCCAGAGAACCGGCTGAAATTAAACCGATACGAATAATACGGCGCTTATCAACCCGTGACGTTTTTCTGTTCTCCCGTCGGTCTGATACCAGATCGGCAAGATAACGGCGGATACTCTCTTCATTTCTCCTGGCAAAGTACCGCTTTAAGGAATTGAGCATACTCATGGCATCTTTGTAACGCCTTTCAGGTTTGGAACGGATAGCCCGGCGGATGAGCCGCCTTGAGAGTAAAGAAGATTCCGGTCTGATTTTTCTGAGTCTTTCGTACTTGCTTTTTCTTACATGTTCGAGAAGGTCGGGTAAAGAAGCTCCGGCGAAAGGTTTGCGGCCGGTAAGACATTCGTAGAGCAGGATACCAGAGGAATAGATATCAGCCCTGCCGTCGACGCTCCCGGCGTCGCGAAACTGTTCAGGTGCCATGTAAGAGGGAGTACCCAGGGTCATCCCCTCCTTCGTCAGACCATCCGCATCAATTTCAGTATTATGGGCAATTCCGAAGTCGGTAAGTTTCACATCACCCTTTTTAGAGATAAGGATGTTCGCAGGCTTGATATCACGGTGCACCACTCCCCTCTCGTGTGCAAAAACCAGAGCCTGAAGGGTATTTTTGAGAATAAGCAGAGCCACATCATCATCCAGATAACGCTGCTTATCCAGAAGCTGGGCCACAGAACAGCCATCAACAAACTCCATCACCATGCAGTAGGATTTCGCCGTTTTGAAATGATCGTAGTAATTGACGATATTCACATGCTGGAACCCCATCATGATGGTGGCTTCCCGCTGAAATCTCTGGGTGAACTGTTCATTCCCCGTCAGAGTGAGCATTTTCAGAACGACCGGCTGTTCCAGAGTGGGATGATCCGCCTTATAGATAGCCCCCATACCGCCCTTGGCCAGAAGTACGGCGTTGGTGTATTTCCCGATCTTCTTTTTGGAATCACTCATGCTTTCTCTCCATCTATGGTTCTTATATCCCGAAAAGGATCAGGATCCCTGCCGCTTTCCAGCACCGCGGCAATATACCTTTCAGGATTGTGAATCTGAACATAACGATTATCGGCTCTCAGAGCGTAAAGGCCCTTAACCGGGCGGTGCCCGCCGAAATACAGAGCTCCCGGGGAGTCTCTTCCCAGGTAATGTTCCAGCATCAGGTTTACACTCCCCTCCTCGGCTTCTCCATTCCCCGTCCAGATAAAATCAAAAATAAGTTCATCATCACCCCGGTACTCTATCAGCCGTTCCCTGGAATAAAACTTACGGGGTTCGGCATGGGATACAAGAAATCGATTGCCCACAGCCAGCAGGGGAAGGGCCGCTTCAAAATCGGCCCAGGATTTCAGCATGTCTTCCCCGGGAAACTCCAGAAACCAGTCCCGCACCATCTGTCCCTCCCAGGCATACTTCCCGAAGGGCCGGTTTCCCTCTCCCTCCTCATTGGCAACATTCTCATGGTTCCCTTTGAGAAAATGAAAACCTTCAGGGAATGATGCTTTGAGTATCATTACCATGGCCATCAGGGAGAGTCCTTCCATCATTTCTTCGTCCATGTTCTTATGCCGGCGGAATCCGCCCCTGTATTCTTTAAAAGCTCGGCGCCAGCGCTCCGCCCCCCGGGCCTCACTGTGAAAGCCGTCACCCACACAGAGAACCTGGAGGGAACCCTCGGCAAGCCTCTCCAGCACAGGTTTGCCGGAAATTTCCAAGTCTATCAATGAAGTAATGTAACCGGTCCGTGCATGAAGATCGGGAACAAGCACCGTGGTAATATTCGGATTCAGCAGCAGCAGTCCCCCGGGGGCTTTAGAACTATCCCGAGGTCTTATCAGGGGATTTTCATTGCTCAGAGTTTCATTTACCGCATCCAGGATTCTGTTAAGATCGGCAAAATCCGGAAGACTTTCTGATTTATGAAGACGACGAAAAACGCTTCGAATCTCCTCAGGGTTACCTGAAAACATCAGATATCATCAAACCTCGTTTCATCCACAGCCTGAAATTCTTTCGTCAGAGCAAGAGTCGCTTCTTCCAGGCGGTTGTTCTGCTCGGGAAGGGCCAGTGCCGAGGGAAGCAGAGCCAGGCGATAGACGGCTGAACTCTTTTTAACCGGACCATTTTTAAAAGTTATCTCCCGGCCGCAGGAAACACTTTTCCCAAGAACGGCATCTTCTGATTCAGCCCGGGAAGGAACATCCCGGCGACGGTCGATACTGACATAAACAGCCCGCCGTTTCCCACCGCCCTCGGGTCCTACGGCAACAAGAGATCCCGAGTAAGTTAAAGCCAGAAATCCCCGGGAAGAATCCTTACACTTTTCAGCCTGCTCCATTCCCATGCTGCGGGCCTGATCGTCAAAGGCCTTTTCTTTCTCCCGCCAGCCTCCAGCCAGCAGTTCCAGAGACTGAGAATCCTGAGGAAGCCCGCTGGAGGCTCTGATAACTTTCAGATGTTCCTTAATTGATGTTTCAAGACTTTCGAAAACTCCGCTCATTTTCGACTCCTCCCTATTATTTCATTTCTGACAGTATATCGCTCAGTGAAGGGATAACTTCGTTTCCAGGGATGAATAGATAAAATCGTAGATATGATCCATCGTATCATCGGGAGTATTCTCCCTGAAATTAAACACATGAATTACCTGACCTGCAACAACCCGGCTTGAGGAGAAGCTTCCGTTTAAAACGGCCCGATAGCCATGAATATTCAGATTGAGGTTCTCTACCGTCACGGGTTTGAAACTTTCGGGTTCTGGTTTAAAGGTGCAGGACATGCCCTTGCTGCTCAAATCGTGTATTACTCCGGCATAAAGTCTGTCCCCAAGATGGAAATTGAATGTTGCAATCGATGCAAAATGACTCCCGAACCGGACAAAATGGCGATATCCCTGAGCTTTGATGCTATCAAGATATTTCTGAATTGCTTCAAGTCCTTTATCATCAGAAGACTCAATAAAACTGTCAAAACCTTCAGGAAGCTCAGAGGTTCCCAGAGCTGATATTCTCATGGATATTTTGAGCTCCCGAGCCCGGCTTACAAAACCCCGCCAGTCCCACGCTTCATCATCGGATACCAGCAGAAAAATAACTGTGTCCCCCTGCATGACAGTAATGTCTGTATCCAGGGAGGAAAAACCATAGGTTTCATATTCACTGCGCCTGAGGGATCGAACCAGTCTTTTACATATATCAGGATTCGGATGAACGATGAAAATCTGATGTCCCTGATAGTCCACTGCTGCCCTCTTTAAGGATTAAGCGATAATAAGGACAACCGCCAACAGGGCCAGCAGTCCTGCAGTAAAGAACTTAATGGCAGCACCTCTCTTTCGAAACACCGCCGCCAGCTTCACCGCCGATACACCCTTATATGATACTGCAAAGACAATAAAAAGGGGTACAATAAACGCCGAATTATAGAGGATCAGCCATAACCAGGGTGATGCGCCCTCCCCACGGGAAATCATCCAGGCAATAGTGGGTAGATAAACCTGCCCCGTACAGCCCAATTCAATAAGAGCAACCACAGCTCCCAGAAGAAAAGCACCCCCGGCGGCCGCACCGGAACGTACCTCGTCCCTGATAAGCTTATGCACTCTCTTTGAGAGATTCTCCGGTAGTCTCAGAATAAGATCGCTACGGCCCCGGGATATTTTCACCCCGTCAACAACACTCAAGAGGGACAGAAGAAGAAGAAAACCGGCAAGAATCCATTCCAGAATAACCCGGAGTCCCGAATCAACGGCAACCCGCCTGAGTCCACCCAGCAGCCCGGCCCCAACCAGGGAATATGTAATAAAAATACCCAGAGCGTAGAACATGCCGATAGCCAGCATGGTTTTCTTTGACCTTCCTGCCATCGCCAGGGCTGAGACAAGAAACACCATCGCCGAAAAGGCACAGGGATTCACGCCGTCCAGAAGACCGGCCAGAAAAATGGCTCCAGGTTCCCATCGGACTGATAATTTCCCGGAATTATCCCCGCTTCCAGTTATCAAAGGGCTTCCTCTCATCATCATTTCAAGTCCGCTCTTTATCTCATCATCACCCTGAAGTACCGTATCGGCTATCAGCATAACCGGGATGCTCTCAAGCTCAAGGTCCTTTTCATCCATAAGCCTCAAAAGCTCCTCAAAAGCTTCCGGGTTTCCGGTATCCTTCTCGGTAATCTGCAGCATTCCTCCGGTTCTGCGTTCCAGATCCGGAACGGTATTCCAGAGAAAGTCCTCACAGGACTTGCAGCCGTAAGGATACCAGTAAACGGGTTTGAAATCGGGTTCTCCTTCACCGGAAGTGACACTGGCAATCAGCTCTTCCATGTAGGAATCGCCCATGGCCAGAATTCTACCATCCTCCGGTGAGATACCCCGCTCCAGGGAGAATATCTCCAGATAAGGCTTTTCATCGATAATCATTGTTACTAGGGCCAGACCATTTCCCCGGGGAGCCAGGGACAACCAGGAAATTGTGTCCCCGGCCGAACCCGGCAGAGTCAAATCCCCGGATAATCCACCAGACAGAAGTTGTGAGGAAGGAGACATGGGACCGGTAAAAATAATCAGATCAGGGATGCTTGCAGGTACTGAAATATCCCCGGGAATCCCCCGTACAAAGGAATCCCAATCTTCAAGATTACCTCTGATGGAGAGAATGCGGAAATCCGACTCTGTCTCACCGAGTATGCTGAGAACTTGCCCGGGGGACCGAGCTTTAAATGCCGCATCTGACTCTGAGCTGATTAAATCAGCCTCGGCGGCACCGGCCCACTGAACAAAGGAGACAGTTGTTTCATCACGGTGAAGAATAAGTGCAGAACTCTCCCCGCTCAGTTTCCGGAGAAATCTCGAATCCGCAGTTCCGGCAGCAGCACTTACCGGCAGCCCGGCACTTCGTTTGTTGAATGCCCGCCGGCCGTCCCTGAAATCACCGGAAACAGCCGCCATGGCCGAATAACCGAGGTAGGCAGCGGCTTTATCCATAAAACCCTCAAGCAATGGGTCCGAACGCAACGGCTCACGGAAGCCCCCTGCATCAAGAAGAAGATCCTCAACACCCTTTATTCCCTCAAGAGCCGCAGCCACAGCCGAAAGACCGGCAGAAGCTCCCGAAGGACAGTCACAGCCCACCAGATAACCCTCGATATCCGATGTAATCCAGATATTCAAAGAGGAGAGTTCTGCCGCCTGCAGGGTGGCAGTGCTGAATGTAATAATTATGAAAAATAAACTGGCAGTGAATGCGAACCGGTTTCTTAAAAACTGTTCTGTTTTCATATATCAGCCAGCATATAACAGTTTTTTACTGATATTAAAGCCGATATTCCAGTCAAGCTGTAAAAAAACTCTTAACGTGTAAAAAATTAACGATTATTGGAAGATGATGCACCGTATCATTCTCTGCTCAAGGATTACTGTGCTTGCTTATAAATAAACCGGGAAGATAAAATCAGGTATGAAAACTGCTGCATCAATATTTTCCGCACTACTGGCCTCTTCATTCCTGTTTATTTCCCGCATGCAGGGTCCTGAAGGTATTCTTCTTCTGGACCGCTTTCTTCCCGGTATCGGAGGATGGATTCAGATATTGATAATCGGCATCTACGCCGGGACGGTGGCCCATCTGCTCCTGACTCACCCCGACACATCAAAAATCCGTCTGGGGATTTGGAATTTGTTCTCTATTGTCTTTTTCACTCAATTCATCGCAGGGATTTTTATCTCAAGCACCTTCCTGATGTCCGGAGTTCTGCACATACCTGTTCCCGCCCTTATTATGGCAGGCCCGATCTACCGGACCACCAGCTGGTTCATGCCCATCCTTTTTCTCTCAACCATGCTGCTCGCCGGTCCATCCTGGTGCAGCTACCTGTGCTACATCGGCTCCTGGGATGGAAGGGTCGCCTCTGTGTCAGGAAAAACCCTTCCTCGAAGCGGAAAGCTTATAACCATGCGATACACCGTATTCACTATGGTTATAGTCCTGGCAATTCTAATGCGTTTATTTCATGTACCTGTAAAGATTGCCGCAGGAGCGGCAGTTGGATTCGGTATTCTGGGCATTGTGATAATGGTGACGGTTTCCCGGAAACGAAGCCTGATGATTCACTGCACATCCTACTGTCCCATTGGATTACTCAGTAACCTGATCGGTAAGATCTCACCCTTTCGGATACGGATAGACAACAGCTGCGTCTACTGCATGAAATGCACCGAAACCTGCCTCTATGATGCACTGAATCAGGAGGATATGAAGGCCGGCAGAGCTGGTTTCACCTGCACCCTCTGCGGAGACTGTATATCCTCGTGCAGAAGGAACTCCATCCATTACCACTTCCCCCGGCTGTCCCCGGAGAAATCCAGAATTCTTTTTCTGGTTATTATTTCCGCCCTGCACGCCGCGTTTCTGGGGATTGCACGGATATAAATCAGTGTTCCCCACCTGACTCACCCATACTTCTTAAAATTCTCCTGATAAACCTCATCCCGGTCCACCGGAGGATAATCATGCTCAGCCAGCAGAATAATCAAATCCACCTTCAGCTCCGCCTTGATATCATTCCGCCGGCTCCAGTCGGTGTACCTGTCCTTATCATCCACAACGCCTTTCACTGCCTGAGCTAAGACAATTAATTTATCTTCCGGGTATTCAAAGTCGTACTTGACAGCCAGTGATTTGAGGATGTCATAGAAAGCCTTCTCTTCGAAATCGATTCCCATATCCTGAAAGGAGTCCCTGCCATCCGGTGAATGACAACGTAAAATATTTATACCTTTTCCGGGACACACAAAATAAAGATTGACAAATGCAAATAGAAGGTTGATGAAAAGAGATGCCAAAGACTTGAGACATTTGCTACTCCGGGACAAAAATTGGAGGAAGATTACCAGGATATAATCTCATACACCGCTCTGTACGATGGCCATTTTCTCTATTCAGCACCGAGCTGATAACCGTCGCTCCTTAATGAACTATCAAAGCTCAACGCTATTTGCCTCAAGGTAATTTGAAAATTCTGCTTTGGTGATTTTACTTGTTACAAGATCAAGCACCTATGGCTGACTTCAGCCTATCAATGTCCCGAATCTCTTCAGCTCCACCAGCAGCTGTAATTTCACTTCGATGAATCTCCAAGACATCACTTAAGGACAGAAATCTGAATGCCATCTATTTGGCGAGTTTATCGAGTGATTTACGGTGTTTCCCTGCTACCTTCTCATATGCGTCTTTCACAGAAAGAGGTTTCAGGAACAATCCACCTTTTTCCTGAGTGACTTCGAAAGAAGAGTCTTCAGGTACATTGAGTAAATCAAGAATAGCCCTATCGATTATAATTCCCCGACTGTTTCCTATTCTCTGGAGTTGTTTGATCATTTTAAGCCTCCGTTCTTACTATGTTCTTACTTATATAATATACCACCGGTATTGGTTTTTCAATCTTTGTGAAATAACCGTAGTTCCAGAG
>Ga0164315_10005410_pt1 | contig 9989 bp, 4 predicted proteins | sample GuaBasSedimGuay6_FD_113737 | JGI IMG/M metagenome (GOLD analysis project Ga0164315, IMG submission 113737) | Subseafloor sediment microbial communities from Guaymas Basin, Gulf of California, Mexico - Guay6, Core 4569-2, 0-3 cm | ecosystem: Environmental > Aquatic > Marine > Hydrothermal vents >... | reverse complement strand
GCGCCGACGGGGCGCAACTCGTAGTCGCCCAGCGCGGGCGGCGCGAAGGTACCGGAGAAGTGGCCGTCCTTGCCGGGGATCGCGGCGAGTTCGATGATCTTGTCGGAGTTCTCGTTCGCGCCCTCGATCGCGTGGCGCACGGAAACCTCGACGTTGCCCGCCTCGAGCGGCTGGAAGTCCTCGGTGAACACTTGCGCCGTGATCTGCACGGCGTCGCCGAGTCCCGCCACCTCGCGGTCGAGATAGATGCGGAAGCGGCGGCGCTTGCCGGAGTGGCGGCCTTCGACAAGGTAGCGCACCGTCTGCACCCAGAAGCGCTCGAAGATGGGCTCGGCCACGTCGCGCCAGCGATGCGTCTCGTCGGCCGCGATGAAGAAAACGTTGCCGCCCCCGTAGCGATGCACGGCGATGATCGGGCGCGGGCCGTAGGGCTCGACGACTTCGCGCGGATCGTCGTGGACCGCCAGAATCGTCGCGCCGGGCTTCGCCTTGAGTACCGGGAAGAACCAGTAGAACGGCGGCAGCCGGTCCCAGATGAGTTCCTTCGCCCGACGCGGTTCGGAACCGAAGCGCGTGCACGGATGCGAGAACGCGGCGGGATCGGGGACCAAGCGCCACGAACTCTCGAAGTAGCCGCCGTAACCGATGCCGCTGCCCGGCATGTCGGCGCGGTCGAGGTCCAGGATGACCGGCAGGATGCCCGTCAGGTCGTTGTCCTCCTCGGTGCGGTTGTCGCGCAGCAGGGAGAGCGTGTTCTTGTTGCCGCAGATGAAACCGAGTCCGCCGCGGTGGTCCGCGACAAACTTCTTCATCAGCTTGGTGAAGCCGACGGGGAAGTCGGTACCGCTCGGATCGTGCATCAGCACGACATCGAACTGGAACAGCTCTTTTTCGTTCTGGGGCAATTCCGTGAGCGAGATGCCGTTGCCGTCCTGCGGGAACTCCGGATCGGCGCTCTGCAGGAAGCAGGCGAGCGTGATGGTGGTGTCGCGCAGGAGCGTGTTCTTGATCGCGTAGTACTCGTGCGCGGGCGCGCCGGCGATCAGCAGCACCTTGATCTTCTCCTCGATCACACGCACCACGAGGCTCTTCGTGTTGTCCTGATGGGTGGATTCGTCGGGGCGCTTGTCGAGACGCAGGCGGTACTCGATCGTGCCCACGCGCGGCGGGCGATCGGCGAAGCGCAGCGACACCGGCTTGGCGTTCTCGAACTGCACCAACTCGCTCTTGACCACTTCCCAGTCGTCCGAGCCGTCGGTGTAGCGGCGTTCCAGCACCGCCTCGGCGGCCGCGTAGCCCTGCCCCGCGACCTGCGCCTCGAAGGCGACGGGATCGTCCTTGAAGACGCGGTCCGGTCCGGCGAGGGCGACCGCGCGCAGGTTGCGAGGATCGTCCGACTGGCCGATGACGACGGTGTGGAGCTTGAGATCCTTGTTCTGCAGGAAGAGCGCGACGTCGGCGGCCGGCGGCCCCAGGTTGGAGCGGCCGTCGCTGACGAGGATGATGGCGGCGATGCGATCGGAGCCGACCTCTTCGACCACCTGGCGGATTGCGCCGGCCAGGTTCGTGCCGTGCGCCGCACGCCGGTTTTCGGGCGCGGTCGGATCGATGTCGGGAATCCTGCCGCCGGTCTCCGACCTGGGCAGCGTCGCGAACTGCGTGATGCCGTCGCTGAAGGTGTAGACCTTGAGTTCGTTCTGTTTGGCGAGCTTGCCGGGCAGGCCGCTTTCGGCGAGCGCGCGGTTGACCAACTCGTAACGCGGCACGCGCGCCGGGTCATCCACGCGCGTCAGGTTCTTGATGCCGGCGGCGAGGCCGGCATCGCTGTAGCGGTCTTTGGCGGAGAGCGAAAGCGAATCGTCGATGAGCAGGATCGTCGCCTTGTCCACCTCTTCGATACGGTCGATGGCGAGGATCGGCTCGAGCAGCACGGTCACGGCGGCGAGCAGCACGAGTACGCGCAGCGTGGCGAGCGTGAGCTTGACGCCGCGCGACGCGGAGCCCTCGCGGCGGTAGATCCAGTAGACGCCCGCGGTGAGCGCGATCACGAGCAGCAGCGCCACGAGGCCGGCCGAGCCGGAAGGCAGGTTGGCGAACTCGAACGAGCTGTTCGCCCCCTCGGGGATGTCGTCCGCGTTTACGCCGAACAGGGTCTTGAAAAAGTCGCTCATCGCACGAACACCTGCTTGCCCTCGGCAGCGATCTTCTTGTTCTTGTGGTGGCCGAAGCGCCACGCGAGCAACGTTTCGAACGCGGCCAGCGCGATCATCACGTACATGAGCGTCCGCCAGAATTCGGTGCGGTCGCTGTCATCCGTGTCGAGCATGCTCTCCTCGGATGCGCGGTGGAGGCTGACGCGGTCCATGCGCGTGAGCGCCTTGCGGTCGGCCAGGCGCAGGTCGCCCTCCTCGGGATCGACGTTGTACGCGTACGGACGCAGATAGTCCTCGCCCTGCGGCGTCTTGAGCCGCACCGTGTACGCACCCGCGATCGGCGTCCGCTCGTAGCGGAAGACGAACGCGCTCTTCTTCCTCTCCGCGGGAACGCTGTCTACCGGCACGAGGCCGAGCGGCACCGGCGTACCGCCGAGTTCCGCCGGCGGAACCACGTGGGCGATGCGCTGCATGCGCGCCGGTTGGAAGGGGAGCACGATCGGCGAGCCCACCAGCTTGGTGGTGTCGGTGGGATCGGGCTTGACGACGTAGCGCGCCAACTCGTGCATGAGCGGCAGGTAGATGTGGGAGCGCGGCATGTCGGTCCACTCGTTGTCGCCCGAGGTGGTCCACAACAGCACGCGCCCGCGGCCGTATTCCTTTTCGGCCAGGGCGGGGCTGTTGTTGTCGTCGGTCCAGCTCATGAGCACGCGCGTCTGCTTGTCACGCGCCTGCAGGCGCGCGCCAATGAAGCGGCGCACGTGAACCATGCGGAAGACGATCTCATTGATGCCCGCGAGGAAGCGCAGCGCCGGGTGATCGACCTGCGGCGGGGAGAGCGTGAAGTAGTCGTCCGATGAGCCCTCCTCCTCCAGCAGAGAGAGCGGCAGCAGACCCTTGCCTGCCATCTCGCCCTTGCCGTAGAAGGTCGCGTTGTAGACGGCCGGGTCGACCTGGTCGCCCAGGAAGAAGACCAGCCCGCCGCCGCCCTCGACGAACTTCTCGAGCAGCCGAACGCGTTCGTCGGGCAGTCGGTAGACGTTCATCAGGAAGACGCAATCGACCGTTTCGAGTTGGCGGCCGCTGAAGGCGGATTCCGGGATCACTTCGACGTCGATGCCGCTGACCGTGTTGCCCGGCGGCATGAGCGACGCCGCGAGGAAGTCGGTCTCGCCGCGGTAGTGCTCGGGATCGGGTTCGCCGTCGACCAGCAAGAAGCGCATCGACTTGCGCACGTGCACCACCAGTCGCCGCACGTCGTCGCCAGGCAGCACTTCGGTGGGAATGCGCGCCTGCACGACGGCCGGGCCGCGGTCGCGGAAGGTGAACTCCTGCGTTACCTCGGCCGATTCGCCGGGGCGCAGCGTGCCCTCGAGGCGCACCGGGTCGAGGCGCGTTTCGCCGAACTGGAAGGTGACCTGGATGCGGCTGCCATCGACCGGTTCGGGGCCGTGGTTCTTGATGCGCGCCACGAAGGTGGTGGGCACGCCCGCCACGACCGCGCGGTCACGCGACTCGAGCGAAACGACGCCCATGTTCTGCACCGGCGAGGAGCCGACGTCGATGAGGCGCACCTCGCCGTGCTCGGTGAAGCGCGAAACCGCGGCGCGCACGGGACCCGCGACGTTGCCGTCCACGTCGATCCAGTCCTTCTTGCGGAAGTCCGAAACGATGTCGAGCGCGAGGCGGCTCTCGCCCCCCTCCTGACGATCGAGAATGGCGCTGATGGCGGCTTCCGGATCGAAGACGCCGTCCGAGGCGCGCAAGCCCTTGATGCGCTCGGCCAGCCGGCGCGCGTTGTCGCTGGCCGCCTCCACGCTCTGCCCGCCACTCTGCCCGCCGTACGGATCGGAGGCGAGGACCAGCGTAATGCGGTCGTTGCTGCGCTCCTCGTGGAGGCGCAGGATGAGCTTGCGGACGAGCTGTTTGGCGACCTCGAAGGCGGGCCGGTTGCCCTGCCCCGCCCGCATCGAGTGCGAGTCGTCGAGCAGCAGGATGCGCTCGGTCTGCCCCTCGCTGCCGAACATGCTCGCCAATGCGTCGTCCACCTGCGTGAACGGGCGCGCGACGGCCATGATCAGCATCACGACGACGAGCGTGCGCACGAGCAGCAGCAGCAGGTTCTCGAGGCGCACCCGCTTGCGGTTGCGCACCGCCGCCTTGAGCAGGAAGTCCATCGCCGCCCACTCCATCACCTTGAAACGGCGACGGTTGAGCAGGTGGATAATGATCGGCAGGCTGGCCAGGGCCATGCCGCCGAGCAGGAAGGGATTGGCGAACGAGATTCCCAGCATTAGCGCCTCGTCGTGCTCCGGACGACCCGCGCGCGTGCCGCGAGGAAGCCCGCCAGCGCCTTGTCGAGCCTATCGCCGGTGGAGAGCAGGATGTAATCGATGCGCATCGACGCACAGATGCGCCGCACCGCGTCGAAGTGCTCCTGGAGCACCTCCAGGTAACCGTCGCGCAGCGCGCGCGGTTCGGCGATCAGGTCGGGCATCTGTTCCAGGCCGAGGAACTTGGTGTTCTCCTCGAACGGGAATGTGATTTCGGTTTCGTCGAGCACGTTGAGCAGCAGCACCTCGTGGCGCTTGTGGCGCAGCAGGCGCAGTCCCTTTTCGAGATCGACGGGATCGACGAAGAGGTCGGTGAAGAGCACGACCATCGATCGGCGACCGGCGTGCTCGGCGAAATCGGTCAGCGTCTGCGCGATCTCGGTCTTCTTCTGCGGCTCCGTCTGCTCGACGACGGTCAGGATGTTGTGCAGCGCGTGCCAGTTGCTCGAAAGCGGCACCGTGTCGCGCAGCTCATTGTCGAAGAGGCGAATGCCGACCGCGTCGCGCTGCTTGAGCAGCAGGAAGGCGATCGCCGCGGCGGCGGTGGCCGAGTACTCGAACTTGTTGAGCGGGCCGGTGCCGAAGCGCATCGACTCGCTCATGTCGATCAGCAGGTTGCAGCGGAGGTTGGTCTCCTCCTCGTACTGCTTGATGTACCAGCGGTCTTCGCGGCCCCAGAGCTTCCAGTCGATATGCCGGATGTCGTCGCCCTGCACGTACTCGCGGTGCTCGGCGAATTCCACGCTGGGGCCTTTGCGCGGCGACTTGTGGAGTCCCGACACGTAACCCTCGACCACCTGCCGCGCGCGCAGATCGAGGCGCGAGATCTCCGCCAGCACGGCGGGATCGAGGTACTTGTTGGAGTGGCTCGTGCTCGGCACGCGCTACTCGCTCTTGAGGACCGAAGCGGCCTCGCCGCCGGTGCCCGCCACGTCCTTGGCCGGCGTCTGCTCGAGAATGCGCCGGACGATTTCATCGGGGGTGACGCCGGCGGATTCCGCGGCGAAGTTGGTCAGGATGCGGTGCCGCAGCACGGGCATCGCGACCGCCTTGACGTCGTCGCAGGTGGCGGCGTTGCGGCCGGCGAGCGCCGCACGCGCCTTGGCGCCCAGCGCGAGGAACTGACAGGCGCGCGGGCCGGCGCCCCAGGCGACGTTCTCCTTGACGAAGTCGGGCACGTTCCCGGCCGAGACGCGCGTGGCGCGCACGATGCGCATCGCGTATTCGACCACGTGGTCGGCAATCGGAATGCGGCGCACGGCGTGCTGGCACGCCATCATCTCCTCGGCGTCGAGCACCGGCGTGAGTTCGGACTTGAGGTCGGCGGTGGTCGTCTTGACGATCTCGCGTTCGTCGTCCCACTTCGGGTAGTCGACGAGGATCTTGAACATGAAGCGGTCCTGCTGCGCCTCGGGCAGCGGGTAGGTGCCCTCCTGCTCGATCGGGTTCTGCGTGGCGAGCACGAAGAACGGCTCGGGCAGCACGTGGCGTTCGCCGCCGACGGTGACCTGTCGCTCCTGCATCGCCTCGAGCAGCGCCGCCTGCGTCTTGGGCGGGGTACGGTTGATTTCGTCGGCCAGGATCACGTGGGCGAAGATGGGGCCCTTGAGGAACTTGAAATTGCGCGTACCGCTCGCCTTGTCCTCCTGGATCACCTCGGTGCCGGTGATGTCGGCGGGCATCAGGTCGGGCGTGAACTGGATGCGGTTGAACGAGAGGTTCATCGCGCGCGCCAGCGTGGATACGAGCAGCGTCTTGGCGAGTCCGGGCACACCCTCGAGGATGCAGTGGCCACGGGAGAAGATGGCGAGCAGCAGTTCCTCGACGACCTCCTCCTGGCCCACGATGACCTTGTGGATCTCGGTGGAAATCTGGCTGTGCGCCTTCTTGAGGCGCTCGATGGCGGCGCGATCGTCCATGTGGGCTGGCCCTTCTTCCGTTCTTCGGAACGGGGTCTCCCGCAGGCCCTCCCAAGGCCGAGCGCGAACCCCTCTCGTTGAATAATCAGTTATACGAAGCGATGCTCCAACACCGTCAGGTGTTGGGCAAAAAAACATGCTCCAACACCGTCAGGTGTTGGGCCAAATTAGCGGCTGAGGATAGGCAGCTTGTTATACGGAATCTGCAGGATCAGCAGACCGATTGCCGACCCGTAGACGAGACCGACGTGATCGCCGCGCCAAGAGCCGTTGCCCTGCTGCGTCGAGAGCAGATGTTTCTGGATCTGGGGGAAGTACTTTTGCCAGTACTTATCGCCCTTTTGCCAGGTCGCCTGCGACATGTAGAGCTGCGTATAGAAGTAGTGGCCGTGAGAGCGGCCGCCGTTCGGTTGGCATGTGCGCCACGCATACTTCCACGCGCGGTCGGAGATCTTGGAGTCGTAGGCGCCCGCGTTGTAGAGCACGGCGCAGGCGGCGGCCGTGAGCGCCGGCCGGCTGCCGGACGAGCGGACCGAATAGCGAATGCCGCCATCGCCGCTCTGGGAGCGCTCGATGTACCGAATCGCCTTATCGACGCACTTTTTCGAGACGTGGATGCCGGCGTTGCGGCAACCGCGAAGCGCCTGGATCTGCGTGACAGTCACCGATCCCTCGTCGCCCTGCGAATCGGGGGTGTAGAGCCACCCTCCGTCGCGCGACTGCGAGCGTTCGATGAGCTTGATGGCGCGCTTGCAGGTCTCCTTGATGCGGCGCTGCTTGCTGACGTCCTCCTCCATGCCGTAGACCTGGCTGAGGAAGAGCAGCGAGAAGCCGTGGCCATACATCGACCGCGACTCCTCCGCCGGGGCGGAAATGAGGCCGTTGGCCTGCTGCTGGCCGAGCAGATACTTCGTCGCCTTGCGCACGTGCTTGGCGTAGGGGCCGCGCGTCGGCGTGGAGCCGGATGCGATCAGCGCGAGCCCGGCGAGGCCCGTCATGGCGCACGGGTAATAGCCGTAACCTCCGCCGGAGCGCCAACTTCCGTCCTTCGACTGCTCGCGGGCGAGGAATTTCAACGCCTTGTCGATGGCCGACTTGGTCTCCTGGGTGATGCCCTTCGGAAGGATCTTCACCTCGGCGTCCTGCGGCACCGCGGGCGTAGTCACGAAAAGGATCGCCAGCAGCGCGGCGATGGGTCGTTGGATTCCCCTGCGCATCTCGGTTTGCACTATAACCCCGGAATTCCAAGCGCGGCGGGCCGGAAAAGGCACATCGGAGGTCTTACGGCCAGGTGTCGTTGAATGCTCCCGGTTGGCGGCTTTGGGCCTTGGGCTTTGAGCTTCGCACTCGGGAGGCGTGCTCACGAGCCCCCGGCCCGTCCGACGAACGAGGACGCGACCTGGTCGCGGCGCAAAGCCCCAAGCCCACAGCCCAAGGCCGTACGCGAACCCTACTTGGCGGCGAGCCGAAAGACTCCGAACGGGTGGCTCAAGAGAAGTCCTTCGCCGCTCGCGGCGAGCGAGGGCGGATTGTCGAAGCGGGCATCGGCGGGGTCGTCGGGCGCGAAGGTATTGACGCGGGTCATCGCGCTGCCGCCCAGCGGAGAGAAAACGGCGCTGGGCGGGCTCATGTCCTTCGACGCGTCGCGCTCGAAGAGCCGCACGTGCGCGGCTTGGCCATCGCTGCCCGCCACGGCGACGTAGCGCCGCGTGAGCAACGGCCTCGAATAGGCGACCGCGCGGTCGAGGCGCTGATAGCGCAGTGCCGTGCGCGCCGCCATGTCGATGCGGAAGAAGCGCGCGCCCTCGTCCGGCACGCCGAGCTTGTAGGTCAGCACGAACAGCTTGGCGCCGTCGCGCACGAGATTGAACTCGCGCGACATGTCCTCGCACGCGATGCGCGTGTGCTGCTGCGCGCCCAGCTCGACGAAGTGCAGGTTCTTCCCGCCCGAACTGCCGTCGTGGAAGATCGCCATCGCCCCGTCCGCGTGCAGCACCGCCGCGTAGCGGGAGTGGACGGGAATCGGCCGCTCGATCAGCGGCGCGCCGTTGCGGGTATCGACGACGTGGAACGCGGCGCTGCGCGCGGCCGGCCCGCTGCCGGCGATGTAGCAGAGTCGTCCGAGCGGATCGAGGAGCGGCGGGGCGAGCAGCACGCCGGGCTTCTCCTTGGTGCCGGTCTCGATCGTGTTGAGGTGCTTGCCTGCCACGACATCGAAGATCTCGATGCGTCCGGGATCCGCGCGCCCGATGGCGAGCAACTGGCCGACGAGGCTGGGCGCGCCGGCGAGAACGCCCGTCGCCTTGTCGTTCGACCAGATGACGTCACCATCCGACGCCCTGTAGGCGGTCACGCCGTGTGCCGGGTCGATGCGGACGATGAGCTCCTCACGCAGGACGAAGACCGGCAGCGGGGAGCGCCGGTTGAGATGGCCCTTGCGCGCGAGTGTCTCGAGATCGGCGCCCAGCGATTTGATCGCGGCGCGTGCGCTCGCGACCGCGCCAGGGGACTGCGCCGGGCGGTGCCAGACGAGCTTGCCGCTGCGCGGTTCGATGCGGGTGATTCCGTGCACATCGCCGATCAGGATGTCGCCGCCCACCCAGCGCGCGAATCGCGCCGCGTTGACCGACGCCGCGATCGCGGTGGTGGCGAATACGTTGCGCGCCCCGAGGGAGACGTTGCCGCCGGTGGGCAGCGGCGCGCTCCAGAGCTGTTTGCCGTCCGGGGCGAGCGCGATGTAGCTGCTGGAGTTCGCGACGAGCGTGAAAGGCGGAGCGGCGGCGGGCCGTTGGCCTTTCAGCGCAATGGGCGTCAGGTCCGAACCCGCGACCAGGTGCGTACGCAGCGGCAGCACGATGGCCGGCAGGCTGACCGCGTCGGCCGCCTCCGGAAGCAGGCGCTGCAACTCGGCAACGATCGCGGCGTGTTGCGCGCGGGTCGCCTCGTCGAGCAGCGCGAGACCCTGGTCGCGCTCGCGTCGCGCGTCGTACAGGAGCTTGCGTTCGGCCAGCACGAGCGCGAGTTGCAGATGCGCCTCGGCGCGCCGCGGATGGCTCGGAAACTCCCGCAGCAGGGAACGCAACGCCCTGCCCGCCTCGGCGAGCTTGCCGTCCTCGCGGTAGAGCTTCGCAAGGGCGAAGAGGCTCTCCTCGGACGGCGACTCGTTGGAGAAGTAGGTGGGAATCGCCGCCAGTGCCGCGAAGTCGCGCGCCTTGAGCGCGGCGGCGATGCGCGCGTGCACCGACGCTTCGAACGACGTGCGGAAGGCGGAATCGTCGAGCAGGCGCGAACGCAGCGCGCGCGCCGCCTCCGGTACGCCGACCACCCGGCCCTTGATGACCACCTCCTCGTTGGAGAACTGGTCCACGAACTCCTGGAGTCGCGCCACCGCCTCGTCGGGCTTGCTGGCGTCGGCCAAGATCTCGGTTTCCACCAGCGCGATTTGTGCCTCGTACGGGTGGCGGCGCTGTTCCGGTAGCCGGCGTTTTTGCGCGGCCAGCAGATCCTTCGCGAGGCTGCGCGCCTCTTCGAGGCCGCCGACGCTCTTGTCGATGCGCGCCTTGTGCAGCAGCAGGTCGATCATG
>Ga0164315_10005409_pt1 | contig 9991 bp, 12 predicted proteins | sample GuaBasSedimGuay6_FD_113737 | JGI IMG/M metagenome (GOLD analysis project Ga0164315, IMG submission 113737) | Subseafloor sediment microbial communities from Guaymas Basin, Gulf of California, Mexico - Guay6, Core 4569-2, 0-3 cm | ecosystem: Environmental > Aquatic > Marine > Hydrothermal vents >... | reverse complement strand
CCAAAGACATTGGCTTGCATAGTACGCTGCGGACAATATGGGAATATATGTTATTGTATTTATTGGTTATATAGAAAAAGAAAAACCCGCATAGTGCGGGTTGATCTTGTATGTGGCGCGCTCGGCGGGAGTCGAACCCACGACCTTTGGCTTCGGAGGCCAACACTCTATCCATCTGAGCTACGAGCGCATGATCTTTCTGTTGCAGCCCGGCGGGGCTGGGCCGTGATTGTAAACCATAGCGTCGTGTATTAAACCGAATCGGCAAAAAATTTTGCGAAATGCAGCTTTTTCGACGATAATGCCCAGCGTTTTTGATGCCGACTATTTTCCTGGAGACAACTTGTGAGTTCTACTCAAAGCGAGACTTTTTCGCCGCGTAATATTGCCGTTCTTGGCGGGCTGCTGGCGATTGCATTGTTTATCGGGGAAGTCGTGATCGGTCCAGGTAACGATACCGGGATGGCCAGCGAAGCCGTCGATCCCATGGCGGGAATGGCGATGCGCCTGAAGCCGGTGGTCACGCTCGACGATATTCTTAGCGGCAAGCCTACTTCTGCAGCAGCTGGCGATAGTTCCGCCATGACGACTGCCTCGGCTGGCGATAGCGCCAGCAAGACTCCGGAACAACTTTACCAGGGCGCCTGCATGGCCTGCCACGCCGCGGGCGTCGCCAATGCGCCCATATTTGGCGATGCGGCGGCCTGGGCTGATCGTGCCGCCAAGGGTCTTGATGCCCTGGTTGCATCGGCGGCCGGTGGTATTGGCGCAATGCCCCCGCGCGGTGGCTCGGCGCTCAGCGATGACGAAATCCGTTCTGTCGTCGAGTATATGCTCGACAACTCCAAGTAGTAGTAATCGACAGCCAGGGTTAAGTCCCGAGTAAAAAAAGCGGAGCAGGTCTCCGCTTTTTTTATGTTCGTCGCCTGTCCTGCCGGCGATAGCCGATGGCTTCGGCGAGATGTGCTTCGCCGATGTCCTGGTGCTGGCCGAGATCTGCGATGCTGCGGGCGAGTTTCAGCAGCTTGTGATAACTGCGCGCGCTGAGGCGGAGCTTGTCGATGGCGCCTACCAGCCGCTCCTCGATTTTAGAGTCGAGCTTACACACCTGCTGTAGCTTGCGATTATCGAGATGGGCATTGAGGCAACCCTGGCGTTCCAATTGACGTTGACGGGTCTCTACCACGCGCTCCTGAACCATGGCGCTGGTTTCGATAGGCTTCCCTTTTTCCGCCAGCAATTGATGCTGTTCGAGTCGCCCCAGTTCGATCTGAATGTCGATTCGATCGAGCAACGGCGCCGATAACTTGTTGCGGTAACGGTTTAACTGTTCCGGCGAGCATTCGCAGGCCGCGATCGATTCACAGCCACCCGGGCAGGGGTTCATTGCCGCGATAAGTTGAAAGCGCGCCGGGAACTCGGCCTTGCCGGCGGCGCGCGAAACGTGGATGCGTCCGCTTTCGAGCGGTTCGCGCAGCACCTCGATGGAGCGCCGGTCGAACTCGGTGAGTTCGTCGAGGAACAGGACTCCGTTGTGCGCCAGAGAGATTTCCCCGGGCTTCGGGTATCTGCCGCCACCGACCAGCGCAACACCCGATACCGTGTGATGTGGAGACTGGAAGGGGCGCTGTTGCCAGTTTTGCGGGCTCACCGTCTGCTGGCAGATCGAGCGGATGCTGGCGCTACTCATTGCCTCGTCCTCGCTCATCGGCGGCAGGATCGAAACCAGGCGTTGCGCCAACATACTTTTGCCTGTTCCGGGTGGCCCCATCATCAGCATGTGGTGTCCACCGGCGGCCGCGATTTCAAGTGCGCGTCTGGCCTGGAGTTGACCATACACGTCGGCGAGGTCGGCGGTCTGCAAGGCTGGTTTATACGCGCTCACAGGCTCGGGTCCGGGCAGGGCCTCACCGCCATTGAGGCTGTTGCAAATCTCCGCCAACGAACTGGCGAGGCGGATGGGCAGGTCTTGCAGCAAGCTCGCTTCGGCGCCGTTCTGCTGCGGGATGATGGCGGCCTGGCCGGCCTGCTTGCAGGCGATCAGCGCCGGCAACAAGCCATCGACGCGGCAGCAGTCTCCGCTCAGCGCGAGTTCGCCAAAGCAGGCGACCGTTTTCAGCGTGGATGCCTCGATCTGTTTGGAGGCGGCCAGAATTCCCAGGGCGATCGGTAAATCGAAGCGGCCTCCCATCTTGGGCAGGTCGGCGGGTGCCAGGTTGACGGTGATGCGGCGCATCGGAAAATCGAACCCGGAATTCTGGATCGCCGAGCGTACGCGATCGCGTGCTTCGCGCACCGCCGTCTCGGGCAGACCGACCACGGTATAGGCGGGCAGGCCGTTCGATATGTGTACTTCGACGCGAACTTCGAAGGCGTCGATACCGAGTTGAGCGCGGGTAACAAGCTGGGTGAGTGACATGGCAGAATCCTTTCTGTGATAAAACCGGTTTAACTGGCGACAACCTTGAAGACGCTTCCCGCGTCCTGCGCGCCAGTCTAGCATAAAATCGTCGCGGCTCCGGTGACGATCGGGAAGAGCCCGGGATGTGCTTGTCCAGGCGACTACCGACTTACCCGTTTGTCCCCGGTATCTATCTCCGAAGGTATATTAGTATATTAGGTTTTATTAATATAATAGCCTCTGTTATAAAAACCAACTTTGAGGGGAAACAAGTATGATTACAAAACGATTGATTGGCGTATTTGCGGCTGGGCTACTGGCTCTGACCGCCATCGGCTCGCAAACCCTGGCCAGCGAGCAGGCGGGCGCAAACGCGCCAGCGGATTCGGCCGAGCACAAATTCGAGCTCGCCAAACAGTACTATGGCCAGTGCACCAACACGGAAGATTCACAGTTTGACGGCATCAGGCCGCATTTGCAGGCATTCACCGATATGGAAGTAATGGCTGAGACCATGGCTGATCCGGCCCGTTTCGCGCAATTGATGGCGGTGGTGAATGATCCGCGCACGATGCACGTCATGACCAAGTGTGCAACCGAACCGGCAATGTGGGATACCTGGATGGCGGGCATGACCGACTTCAACAAGATGTCGCGCACCATGGGGCATTTCATGAATCCGAACATGTATTTCAACTGGATGATGGCGCCGATGAACCCGGCCATGTACCAGCCGATGATGCAGATGGGTAATCCGGAATATTACAACCGCTGGATGAGCGCGATGATGAATCCGGCCTTTTACGAGCCGGTGACTTCGCTCGCTGACCCTGACTGGTACACGCCACGCGTTAACTGGATGATGAATCCGCAATCCATGTTCGATATGATGAACATGGAGAATCAAATGGCTATGCAAGCCGCGCCCGGTGCTGCTGTGACGGCGCCCGCGGAGTAAGATGTAACTGGCGGGGCAGCTTTACCGCTGTCCCGCGTCTAACCTGGAACGGAGAACAATATGAAAGCAAATATGGGAACTATCGATCGCGCCATCCGCGCCATTGTCGGTATCGCACTGATCGCAAGCTGGCCGCTGGGCCTGCTAGAAGGCACGCTCGCCATCGTACTGCCCGTAGTGGGTGTCGTGTTGCTGCTCACAGCTGCGCTGCGCTGGTGTCCACCCTATATGCTGCTCGGCATAAACACCGGCGCAAAAAAAGAAGACTGATAGCTCTGCCGTCATTCCGGCGAAAGTCGGGATGACGGATTTTTTCCCCCTCGAAGCACGGACTGATCATCAGTCCTCAATCCAGCGTCTTCTCAAGCTCCTTCAGGCGGGCTTCGATAATCTCCAGTTTTTCGCGGGTTCGCGCCAGCACGCGGGCCTGGATATCAAATTCCTCTCGACTCACCATTTCATAGTTGGCAAGTTGCTGTTGCAACAAGGTTTTCAGGCGCGCATCGAAATCTTCTTTGGCCTGCTGCAGACCCGGCGGCAACAGTTCATTGATCTTCGCGGAAAGGCGGTTGATGGTTTGATTGTCGATCATGTTGTCCCTGTTTTGGTGCGTTAGCGGCGAAATGTGCACGGCATCGGTGCAAATTGGGTGTTTAGAGTCCCAATAGTAACGGGAATTTGCGTGATTTCCCAGAGTCGCCAAAATCGAGTCCGAAATTAATTCGGAGAAATTCATGAAAATCATTACCGCGATCGTCAAGCCTTTCAAGCTCGACGATGTACGCCAGGCGCTCGGCGATATTGGAGTGCAGGGCTTGACCGTTTCGGAGGTCAAGGGTTTTGGACGGCAGAAGGGGCACACCGAGCTGTATCGGGGCGCCGAGTACGTGGTCGACTTTCTACCCAAGGTCAAGCTGGAGATCGCCATCGATGATGACCTCGTCGACCAGGCGATCGAGGCGATTACCAGCAGCGCCAATACCGGCAAGATCGGCGACGGCAAGATATTCATCACCGACCTGGAACAGGTTGTTCGTATCCGCACGGGCGAATCTGGCCCGGCCGCGCTTTAGGAGGCCTCCATGGAAAACCAGATTTTTCAGTTACAGTACGCAATCGATACCTTTTACTTCCTCGTTTGCGGCGCCCTGGTGATGTGGATGGCGGCCGGTTTCGCAATGCTTGAAGCCGGATTGGTGCGTTCCAAGAACACGACCGAAATCTTGACCAAGAATATCTCGCTGTATGCAGTTGCTTGCACGATGTACATGGTTTGCGGCTACTCGATCATGTATGGCGGTGGGGATTTTAGCCTTTTCCTTTCGGGTATTATCGGCGATGGCGTTGCCGGTGCCGAGGAACCCGCGACCTATGCGCCCTCGGCCGATTTTTACTTCCAGGTTGTGTTTGTCGCAACTGCGATGTCGATAGTTTCCGGCGCCGTCGCCGAACGCATGAAACTGTGGGCCTTCCTTGCCTTCGCCATCGTCATGACAGGATTGATCTACCCGATGGAAGGTCGCTGGACCTGGGGCGGGGAACCCGTCTTCGGTATGTACACCCTGGCGGACCTCGGCTTTTCTGACTTTGCCGGTTCCGGTATCGTGCACATGGCCGGTGCTGCCGCCGCACTCGCGGGCGTGCTACTGCTCGGCGCGCGCAAGGGTAAATACGGCAAGCAGGGTCAAGTCTACGCGATCCCCGGCGCCAACCTGCCGATGGCCACGCTCGGTACCTTTATCCTGTGGCTGGGGTGGTTCGGCTTTAACGGTGGATCCGTTCTGGCGACCTCGTCGGTGGAAAGCGCCAACGCCGTTGCCGTCGTGTTTATGAATACCAACGCGGCTGCGGCTGGCGGCCTGATTGCCGCGATGATCATTGCCCGATTGATGTTTGGCAAGGCCGATCTGACGATGGCGTTGAACGGCGCCCTGGCTGGCCTGGTCGCGATTACCGCCGAGCCGTCGACCCCGACCCCGCTGCTGGCGACCCTGTTCGGTGGCATAGGTGGCGTGTTGGTGGTCTTCAGCATCGTGACGCTGGACAAGCTGAAAATCGACGATCCGGTCGGCGCGATCTCGGTCCATGGCGTTGTCGGGCTGCTCGGGCTGTTGCTGGTCCCGGTGACCAACGACAACTCCAGCTTCAGTGGGCAGATTATCGGCGCCGCGACTATCTTCGTGTGGGTGTTCGCGGCCAGTTTCGCGGTCTGGTTCCTGCTGAAAATGATCATGGGCATACGCGTCAGCGAGGAAGATGAGTACGATGGCGTGGATCTTTCGGAATGTGGTATGGAAGCCTATCCCGAGTTTACCAACGCGACCAGCTAACTGTTAAGCGTGGGGCCGGACAGATAGTCCGGCCCTTTTTTTGGTGTTAAACTGGCGCTTATTCAATCTCCTCTATCTGCCATGTTGTGTCATATCTATCGCAGTAACCGCAAACTAGATACCTATCTCTACCTGGTCGGAAAAGACGACTTCTCGGTAGTTCCCTCGGACCTGTTACGCATTTTCGGCCCTCCCGAATTCAGCTTCAGTTTCGATATGACGCGGGATCGCGAGCTCGCCAGGGAAGATAGCCGCGAAGTGCTTGAGAACCTCGAAAACCAGGGCTACCACCTGCAGCTGCAGGATGACATCCTGGTCGAGCAAATGCTCGCACTAAAAGGCTTGAACTGATCTAGCCCGCATTTCACACATTCTGACTCGCGTGATAGTAGGAATTCGGGTAGTCGCCGCTGTCGCTTTTGTCCTGAAACAGTTTGAATGCCATACAGCCGCCGTCATGCGATCGCTTTTTGCGTCTGGTCGAGGCTTTTCCAGGCGCGTTCGAAAAACACATCGATGTCTGCCTTCTGCAATATCAATGGTGGCGATATAATCATCGAATCGCCGACCGCGCGCATCACCAGGTTATTCTCGCCACTGAATTCACGGCAGATGGTGCCGACGCCGATATCCTTGTCGAACTTGATGTAATTGTCCTTATCCTTGACCAGTTCGAGCGCACCGAACATACCGACGCCGCGCGCTTCGCCGACGAGCGGGTGTTCACCCAGTTCGCGCAGGCGCGATTGCAGGTAGGGCGCCGTTGACTCGCGCACGGTTTGCAGGATGTTTTCTTTAATCATCAGTTTGAGATTGGCAATGGCGACCGCGGCACAGACTGGATGACCGGAGTAGGTGTAACCATGGTTGAATTCACCACCCTTGCTAATCAGTGCTTCCATGATGTGATCCGCGACCATGACGCCACCGATCGGCAGGTATCCGGATGACAGGCCCTTGGCGATCGGCATCAGGTCGGGTTTCAGGTCGTAGTAGTTCGAACCAAACCATTCACCGGTACGGCCGAAGCCGCAAATGACTTCGTCCGCGACCAGCAGAATGCCATAGTGCTGGCAGATCTTTTTGACTTCCGGCCAGTAGCTGTCGGGCGGCACGATGACGCCGCCGGCGCCCTGGATCGGCTCGGCGATGAAGGCGGCAATCTTGTCGACGCCGAGTTCTTCGATCTTGTCGGCAATCGACTGCGCGACCTGGCGGCCGAACTCTTCACGATCGAGGTCGACGCCGAGTTCGCAGCGTTTCGCAAACCAGTTGGGTTCGTCGACGTGTACGATATCGGGAATAACGCCGCCCTGTGAGTGCATGTCGGCCATGCCGCCGAGACTCGATGCCGCGATGGTGCTGCCGTGATAAGCATTCTTGCGGCTGATGACGACCCGCTTCTCGGGCTTGCCGAGCAGGTCCCAGTAACGCCAGACCAGGCGCAGCACGGTATCGTTGGCTTCCGAACCCGAGCTGGTGAAAAACGCATGGTGCATGTGCGCCGGGGTGATTTCGGCGAGTAACGCCGACAGCTCGGCGGAAGGCGGTGTCGAAGTCTTGAAGAAAGCGTTGTAGTAGGGCAGTTGGCTGATCTGCGCCGTTGCCGCATCGATTAAATCCTGTTGCCCGTATCCCATGTTGACGCACCACAAGCCCGCCATCATGTCGAGCAACTCATTGCCCTCTGAATCGGTCAGGTACACCCCTTGCGCCGATTCAATGATCCGCGGCGGTTTTTGCAGCAGATCTTTGGGGTTGGTAAAGGGGTGCAGGTGGTGCGCACCATCCATGCTTTGCCATATTTCGGTGTTGCTCATATTAGCGGTATTGGTCTGGTTCATAATGGTCACCTTACACTTTTAACAGTAAATGCTCCCGTTCCCAGGGGCTGATAACGTTGAGGAAATTGTCGAACTCCACTTCCCTGGTGCAACTCCCGAATTGCTCTGCCCCGAAGCGTCGGACCGCCGGTACACCGGATCGGAACGCCGCATCGCGCTGCATCCTTGCAGTCGTACGGCGGGCTCCGTAAAACGGTGAGCGATGCGGGCTAGAAATCACAAACGCAGCAATTGTGATCACAAAATAACCTAATGTCAAATCGCTCTGGAAGCCGTTTAAACGGCTCTATGCAGGGCCTGGATTAAATCGAGATTTGCGCGGAGTGGGCTCACAGTCGAATGATAGTGATCACTTAAATCCGCTGTGGGTTGCATCAGGAAAGGTCAGGATTCTTCGGCCGACATCTGCATTTCGAGTTCGCGCTGTTTTTGCTGGCGGAACATGATCCAGGCCGCGAGCACTACACCGATTGCAACCGTGAGGATGATGATGGTCCCGAGTGCATTGATATCCGGGCGCAGACCTAAGCGTACGCGTGAGTAAATCAGCATCGGCATGGTCACCGCGCCGGGGCCCGATACGAAGGTCGCGATAATCAGGTCATCGAGCGACAGCGTGAAAGCCAGCAACCAGCCAGCGAGCATGCCGGGCGCCAGCAAGGGTAGTGTAATATCGACGAGCACGCGAAAAGGTTTGGCGCCAAGGTCTTGCGCGGCTTCTTCGAGATCCTGCGCCATACCGGCAAGCCGCGATTGGATGATGACCGCGACGTAAGCCATCGAAAAGGTAATGTGCGCGATCGTAATCGTGGTAAAGCCGCGCTCGCTGGGCCAGCCGATAAACTGGTTGAGGGTAATGAAGAGCAACAGTAACGACAGGCCGGTGATGACTTCGGGCATCACCAGCGGTGCGGAGATCATGCCGCTGAACAGGAGGCGGCCCTTGAAGCTGCCGAAGCGAACCAGCGCAAGTCCTGCCAGCGTGCCGAGAAGAGTCGCGAAGCAGGCGTTAACCACCGCGATTTTTATGCTCAGACTGACCGCTTCCCAGATCGGTTCGCTTTGAAATAAAACGCCGTACCATTTGGTCGAAAAGCCACCCCAGACCGGTACGATCTTGGACTTGTTAAACGAGTACACGATCAGCAGGATTATCGGGATGTACAGAAAAGCCATGCCAAAACTGATGGCGGTTATCAAGAACCTGGAACGTTTGCCATTGTTCATTGGGCGTCTGTCTCCTTACCCTGCATGTGCTGGTAAAGCATCATCGGTAAGACCAGCGCCAACAACAATGCAATTGCCACCGCCGATGCTACCGGCCAGTCGACGTTGGAATTGAACTCGCTGTAGAGAACCCGTCCAATCATTAATACGTTTCCACCCCCGAGTAGGTCCGGGATTACGAATTCACCGGTAGCCGGGATAAAAACCAGCAGGGATCCGGCGATAACGCCCGGAAGCGTCATCGGCAGGGTAACCGTGAAAAAGGTGGTCATTGGCCGCGCACCCAGATCGGATGCGGCTTCAAGCAGGGTCCAGTCAAGTTTTTCCATGTTGGCGTATAGCGGCAGGATCATGAAAGGTAAATAGGTATAAACAATGCCCACGTAGACCGCAAACGGGGTGTAAAGCATCTGTATCGGGGTATCGGTGATGCCGAGCGCGATCAGCAGGTTGTTGATGGTGCCCTGATCGGCGAGCAAACCCATCCACGCATAAACGCGTAACAGGAAAGAAGTCCAGAATGGAAGGATAATCAACATCAACAGGATATTCTTGGCGGTGGGACCGGAACGTACGATTCCATAAGCCATGGGGTATCCGATCAACAGGCAAAAAATAGTGGATATCGTGGATATCTTGACCGAGTTGAGGTAGGTGTTGACGTACAGATCGTCTTCCCAGAGATAGGCGAAATTATCGATTACCACCTTGATGTGCATCACGCCTTCATCGACCCACTCGATCATCGGGGTGAACGGCGGAGTCGCGATGACGGCTTCGGCAAGGCTGATTTTTAAAACAAGAAAAAAGGGCGCGAGGAAAAATATTAACAGCCAGGCGAACGGGATGAACAATATAATCGAGCGCCAGTTATGCTGAAATGCAAGGCTTATCCGGTGCCACGGTGTCAGCGGTAAATCCTCGAGCTGTCCGCTCATCTGGTCAATACTACCGAACTGGATGGTTCCCAGTTCAAGATGACTTCTTCCTCCCAGTCGATAGCAAGATTTCCATCCTTGGGTCGCAGTTGATTCTGTGAGGTGATATCAATCAGGCGGTCTTCGCCCACTTTCACACGATAGGTCGAGGATCCGCCGAGGTAACCGATATCGTGCACAATTCCCGTGAAACTATTGCGCATTTCATCATGAGTCGATTGATTCGAGATCCTGATTTTCTCGGGTCGCAATGCCACCCAGACCTTGGTGCCTTCCTGGACCGACAAACCGTG
>Ga0164315_10005408_pt1 | contig 9992 bp, 8 predicted proteins | sample GuaBasSedimGuay6_FD_113737 | JGI IMG/M metagenome (GOLD analysis project Ga0164315, IMG submission 113737) | Subseafloor sediment microbial communities from Guaymas Basin, Gulf of California, Mexico - Guay6, Core 4569-2, 0-3 cm | ecosystem: Environmental > Aquatic > Marine > Hydrothermal vents >... | reverse complement strand
AGGACCCCTAACAATGGTTGAAAAAGACGACTTAAAAAAAATATCTTTCCTTAAAGATCTGCCCGATCCCATACTTGAAAAAATTAGAGCCATAGCACAACTTGAAACATTTGATGAAGAAACCATTCTGTTTCGACAAAATCAGGAACAAACTCTTTTATATATGCTGGTTTCCGGAAAAGTTTTTTTAAACTGCAGGTCTGGTTCAGGTAACTCTCTAACCTTAGATGAAGTATCTCCCGGGAGAACATTTGGGGTTTCTGCTTTAATGGGTGAATTATCCGGTACCTTTACGGCAATATGCGCTGAAAAAAGCTCGATTATTACCATTTCAGGTAAGCAGCTGCGTCAATTGTTTGAAGAAGATTTTGAAATCGGACATACGTTGATGCGAAAAGTGGTAGAAATTTTTAGATCAAGAATGCAAATGCATACGCGTCAGTTTTTACATTCTCTGGCAAAGCATCCTGAAATCATTTAATTAAGATTGAAGATTGATTTAGTCTAATTTTAGATTTGGATACCTATGAATTATAAGACTATTGCAAATGTTCTGGGGAAATTATTGATCGTTACCAGCTGTTCTCTGGTATTTCCTTTGCTCTGTTCGCTTTATTACAAAGAAGACGATCTGTATTCCATTGCCATTACCGGGATCATCATCCTTGGCTTTGGGTATCCATTGTGGTGGTTTTTCCGCAGGTGTGATGATTTAAATATAAAGGATGGTTTTTTTATTGCTTTTTTTGGCTGGATCTTGATTTCTGCGGTTTCCGGCCTGCCCTTTATGATCCATGGATCAATTCCCTCTTTCACGGACGCCTTTTTCGAGATGATGTCCGGTTATACCACCACTGGTGCCACCATACTGACGGATATTGAAGTGGTTCCACATGGATTACTGTTCTGGCGCAGCCAAACTCATTTGCTCGGTGGAATGGGTTTTTTAACATTGACCATTATATTTTTACCTCATGGGATGGGGGGGGTGCGTATATTCCGGGCTGAGTCGAGTCCGGGCCAGGTCATTACCAGAGAGAAATTCATCCCCCGGAACCGGGATACGATGATCTGGCTCTGGGGAATCTACATAACTCTGAATGTACTGGAAACCCTTTTATTGTGTCTGGGCGGCATGTCGATTTTTGATTCCCTTTGTCATTCGTTCGGAACAGTGTCAACCTCCGGATACTCGCCATGGAATGCCAGCATTGCCCACTACAACAATGCCTACTTTGACTGGGTCATTATCATTTTCATGTTTTTGGGCGGTATGACGTTCATGCTTTTTTATCACATGGCTCAGGGGAATTGGCGTATCGTAAGAATCAATACCGAACTCCGCTGGTATGTAGGATTTATGTTCTTTTTTTGCGCAATTGTGTCATGGATCTTGTGGAAGGAAAATACATATGGCCTGATAAATTCGATCCGTTACGCAACCTTCCAGGTCACCTCTATCCTAACAACCACAGGATTCACAACAGCTGATTATGAGCAATGGCCCCAGGCTGCGCAGATGTTTCTTTATGCAGTGTGCTTTATCGGCGCCTGCGCCGGGTCGACTACCAGCGGGATCAAAATTGTTCATTATGTCCTGATATGCAAATTCGGGGCTGCAGCCATCAAACGCATCTTTTTTCGTCCGATGTCTGTGGTATCGGTTCGTTTGAACCAACGCCCGGTTGACTCTCAAATTATCCATATAGCAGTCTGTTATTTTATCGTAAACATTTTCCTGGTACTGGGCGGGGGGTGTTTCATGACGTTGGTAGATCCAATGGATTATAATACTGCCATGAGTTCGGTGATTGCAGCTCTGATGAACATCGGCCCGGGATTCGGCGGGGTGGGACCCTCCCAAAATTACGCCTTTATTTCAGATGTGGGTAAATGGTTTTTATCCTGGACCATGCTTGTAGGCCGGCTGGAGATGTTTTCGGCACTGGTTATATTCTATCCATCCTTCTGGAAAAATTAAATAGTTTCCATTCAAGCACAGGTTTTCGGTCAGACACTAAATAAGTTCAGGCTAAAAATAATTTTTGCACATCTTTCAAGTGCTGTGACATGCAGACGACGATTACACGTTCATTCTTTTGAACGTGTGTATCCCCGACGGCAACCTGCCACACACCATCTCTATGGATGCTCCCTATCATTATTTTTTCATTGTAATATGATCCGATTCTGGAAAGGGGGTTACGGGTAATCGGCGAATCCGGAGCGGCAATAATTTCCACCATTTCAGCATCAAAACCATGCAGGTGCGCCACAGAAAGCAGCTCACCCCGGCGAATGAATTTTAAAATCTTGTTGCCGGCCAGTATTTTTTTATTTAAAGCAAGGTCCGATCCCATAGTCGTTGCCAACACCACATAATCCTCTTTGTTAACCAGTGCAATACATTTACTCTGTTTGCGGGGTTGTTTGCCTTTATTATGAGCATTTTTAGACGTCATCAGGTGTTTGGCCAGTACGCAGCTCATAATATTGGTTTCGTTTTCACCGGTAGCTGTGATAAAGGTATCCATTTCCATCAGTCCCGCTGAAATCAGTACATCTGAATCTGATCCGTCACCGCATAATACTTCTGCATTCTTCAGCTCAAAGGAGAGCTCCTGAGCTGCGGCTTCATTTTTTTCGATCAGTCTGACCTCAACGGTTTTGCCTAATAGTTCGGCCAGGCGGCAACCGATCAGTCCCCCACCTATAATCATTACCCGATGGCGTTTTTCCTGTTCAACACCTGTCAGACTCATTAGTCGGTTCAGATTTTCATTACTAGCCATAAAAAAGGCTTGATCCTGTGGCAGGAGTTCATCTTCACCGCTGGGAATCAGCGTGGTGATTCCCCGGGCAATCGCAACTATCCGGAATGCAAATTGATTATATTCTTGTGAGATGTCTTTGAGTTTTCTGTGTGCCAGAGGTGATTTTTCATGAATACGAGTGGCCATTGCCTGAATTTGCCCCTTGGCTACAGCGATAATATCGTTTCCGGCCCTAAGTTTAATCCGCCTGAAAATTTCCTGAGCCGCCAGCTCTTCCGGATGGATGATCAGATCGATTTTTAGATCTTTGGCGTTCAAGAGGGAATTTTTACTCCCGAATTCTGTGGAGCGCACCCGGGCAATCTTGCGTGGGATACCAAAGCGGTCACCGATCTGGCAGCTCATCATATTAACGGCATCATTATTGGTAACTGCAATGAGGTAATCCATCTTTTCGGCACCGGCTTCCCTCCAGCATTCGATGCTCATGGCATTGCCCTGAATCAGGCGGGCATCTATATCCCCGTCAGCATTGCGAACCAATGCTCCATCCGGTTCAATGGCAGTAATTGCATATCCTTCATGAGCCAGGCGTTTAGCCAGGTAATATCCTACACCCCCTAATCCCAGAATCAGTATATTGGTTGATTTTGCCGGTTTATTTCCATTCATATATCATGCATTTCCTTTGTTCCTTGATTCGCTATAATCACATACTAAAGGACTCTGTTTTTGTCAACTTTCAGGCATACTAATATAAGACTCATTGTAATGAACTCCTCAATCAGATGAACAATAACAGTCAGCCTTATTTTTTCCAGAATTCAGGAACAAAGAGGATAATGACGGTATAAATCTCCAGCCTGCCGGCCAGCATGCACCAGGCAAGCAGCCATTTCCCCAAAACAGGGATGTGGGCAAAGTTTTCAGTGGGACCAACACTCCCAAATCCCGGGCCGATATTCCCAATGCAGGCTGCGACTGCACCGAAAGCTGTCATCATGTCAATTCCCATAGCAGCAAGAAGAATACTTGCCAGAATAAAAAGACCGATATAGAGTGCCAGAAATCCCATGATACTTCGAAGGACTTCATCAGGAATAACAGTACTGTTTATTTTTACATGACTGATACTTCTGGGATGGATGATCTTAAACAATTGCCGATAACAATATTTGAAACAGGCAATAATCCTGGCGCATTTCATTCCACCGCCGGTTGATCCTGCAGAGGCACCGATAAACATACAGATAAAGAGAAGGACCTGACTTAATCCCGGGAATTTTTCATAATCAGCCGTTGCAAATCCAGTGGTTGTAATAATCGAGGCCACCTGAAAACTTGCAAATCTAAATGCTTCTTTGAGGGATGCATAAACAGACCCATAAATGTTCCATGTGATTATGAGGGTCAATCCCAGGGTTAATCCAAGAAAAAAACGACATTCCGTGTCTTCCCAGAATGCCAGTGTTCTGCCCCGGAGCATCTGGTAATGAAGAGAAAAATTAATGCCCGCCAGAACCATAAATATAACAATAACATAATCAAAATAAGCAGAGTTATAATGGGCAATGGAAGCATTCTTTGGAGAGAAACCACCGGTTGGCATGGTGGTAAACGCATGACAGCTGGCCTCGAATAACGGCATACCGCCACCCAATAGAAAAATGATTTCAACCAGGGTGAACACCGCATACAATACCCACAAAATTTTTGCAGAGTCACTGAGCCGCGGGGTCAGTTTGTCCGGCACCGGGCTGGGTACTTCCGCCTTATATAACTGGATACCGCCAACCCCTAAAAATGGCAGTATGGCAAGAGAAAGAACAATAATTCCCATACCGCCCAGCCATTGAATAAAGCTTCTCCAGAAAAGCAGACTTTTTGTTGCCCCTTCAATATTCGTCATCACGGATGATCCGGTTGTTGTAAACCCTGAGACAGATTCAAAAAAAGCATCAGTGAAATTTGTGAATTCAGGGCTGAAATAAAAGGGCAGGGCGCCGAAAAGGCCGATGGCTGTCCAGGCCAGTGCAACAGTGGTCATCCCCTCTTTCTGATTGATATAATCATCACTGCCCCAATTTTTTGACAGAACAACCAGGATGAGCCCTGAAGCTATGGTAATGGCCATGGAATAAATAAAGCTGTCCCGGGCCAGATCATGATAATGAAGACTGACAATCAGAGGGGCAAACATGGAAAGTCCTAAAAAGATTAAAAGAATGCCGATAATATTTGCTATAAACTTCCAGCGCATTAAAAAAACTCCAGTTTAACCGTCAACAGTTTTTCAAGTTTTTTTACGGCCTGTTTGACTGAAAACAGAATGATTCGATCCCCTGGTTTGATAATACTGTCCCCTGTAGGAATCATGATGTGTTCGTTCCTGATGATACAGACAAGAATGGCTCCTTTGGGAAAGGAAAGTTTTTTTAATGGTTTATTGGTAATGTCTGAGGTTTCAAGCGCAATGGCTTCTATAAATTCACCCCGTTCCCCGAAAATGGAAATATCAGAAAGAATTTTTCCTTTCCTGATATCTTGTAAAATTGAGCTCACAGCCGATAGTCGGGGACTGACAACCTTTTCAATACCAATGGTAGACAGCAGGGGAAAGTAGTTTGATTTTCCGATCCGGGTGATCGTATCTTTAACACCCATATTTTTTGCCAGCAATGAAACAAGAATATTGGTTTCATCATCATTGGTTACAGAAACAACAACATCGGTCAGGTTTGCATTCTCTTCAAAAAAGAGTCTCTGGTCAGATCCATCACCATGAAGAATAATAGTTTTATCCAATTGCTCAGCCAGGTAATGACAGCGGTCAATATCCGATTCAATTATTTTTGTTTTAATTTTGTCCTTTTCAAGTATTTTAGCCAGCCGTTCACCGATTCGTCCGCCGCCGATGATGAGTGCACTTTGAATGGGCAGTGTTTTTTTTCCGAAAAGATTGAGCATCTCGTCAAGCTTGTCGGTTTCACAGACAAAATAGATTAAATCACCAGCCATAACCTTATTGTTTCCTCTGGGAACAATGATTTCATTGTTTCTAATGATGGCTGCAATCAAAGGCCGGTTCTCACCAAACTTAGACGGAAAATCAAAAAGCTTCATTCCTGCCACGGGAGAATGGGTATCTATTCTGATGCCGATATATTTTACCTGGCCGTCAACAAAATCTCCTACTTCAATAGCTCCCGGCACATCCATTAGCTCCCGGATGGCATTTACGACTTCTATTTTTGGGTTAATCACAGTATCAATATGGGGATTTTCTTTCTTGAGCCGGTCGTGGTAAGGGTAAAAACCCTGCTCTCTCAGTCGGGCCAGTTTTTTGGTGGTGGGTGAAATCAGATCAGTTATCAGACAGGCCACAAGGTTTGTTTCATCGCTGTCTGTAACGGCCAGAAGAATATCAGCATCTTTGATACCGGCGTCAATCAGGACCTGTGGATTACTGCCGGATGCCGTAACAACCTGTATATCAAGGTCTTCGGAAATACGTTGTGCAGCCGCCTGATTTTTGTCAATAACAATAACACGCTTGTTTTCGGATGCGAGCCGACTGGCAATATTATACCCGACTTCTCCGGCCCCAACAATTATAATTTTCAAGTTTTATCTCCTGTCACATTGATAAAAATCTGAAAGATAACTTACTAAATCAATAAAAGGGTGTCAATCATATGGAGATCTATACGGGGAGACAAAAATTTATCACCTTTCAAGGTATGGAAAATCTCCAGTATAGGGAAAATTTCCATATTTTTAGTCCGGTCCTCTAAAAAAATATCATAGTATAACTAATTGTAATCACTTCATTTTTAATAATTATACAGGTCTGGCACGTCAATTGCTCTTTGTGTGACTTAAGTTTGGATAATTAAAATCAAAAAGGAGCTATCATGACAGAAGAAATAACGCTATCAGGACTTTGTATCAATTGTTTGAATGCAGATGAATGCAGGTATCGTGTGAATCACACAAGACCCATTATTTTTTGTGAAGAGTTTTCATGTACTGATCCATTAGAATCAAACAATAATATTGCCGAGGTCATTCCAAAAAATGAAAATTCATTAAATTCTTCGTTGAAAGGACTTTGCAGCAATTGTGAAAATATTGAAATTTGTAACCTGCAGGAAACAGATACTGCTATATTAAATTGTGAAGAATACAGATAACTTAAAAGAGGAAAAAATTATGAACGGGTATACAAATAATGTTCTGGAAATGCTCAATGGAAAATATCCCTGGGAAAAGGAATATATTCAATCTGTATCAGAAGTTTTTAAATCCATTGCACCGGTTCTTGATTCTAATCTGGAGTATCAAAACAACCGGATACTTGAGCAGTTGGTCGAACCGGACCGATCCATCAGTTTCAGGGTTCCCTGGAGCGATGATCAGGGGAGAGTTCAGGTCAATACCGGACATCGTGTTGAGTTTAATAATGTACTGGGGCCATATAAAGGCGGCCTTCGGTTCCATGCGTCTGTTACCGTAAGTATTATCAAGTGTCTCGGGTTTGAACAGATTTTTAAAAACGCATTAACCGGCCTGCTGTTAGGGGGAGGTAAAGGCGGATCTGATTTCAGCCCGCGGGGCAGGTCTGATAATGAAATAATGAATTTTTGTCAAAGTTTTATGTTGGAACTTTCACGGCATATTGGTGCTTCTACTGATGTCCCGGCCGGGGATATCGGGGTTGGGACCCGGGAAATCGGTTATCTTTTCGGCATGTACCGCAGAATGACCAAATCTTTTAAAGGCGTCTTGACAGGGAAAGGCATTTCCTGGGGAGGAAGTTATCTAAGACCCGAAGCCACAGGATATGGTGTAGTTTATTTTGCTGAAGAGATGCTGAAAAATGTTGACGATAATATTGATGGCAAAACCGTGACGGTTTCCGGTTTTGGCAATGTGGCCTGGGGGGTTGTAAAAAAGGTCAATGAACTTGGCGGTAAAGTTGTTACTCTTTCAGGGCCGGATGGATTTATCCATGATCCTGAAGGTGTCACCGGTGAAAAAGTCGATTATATGTTGAGACTCAGATTGAGCGGAAATGATGTAGTGAAAGATTATGCAGATCGCTTTAAAGTTAAATTTTATCCGGGTAAAAGGCCATGGATAATCCCCTGCGACATTGCGTTTCCATGTGCAACACAAAATGAGCTTGATCTTGATGATACAAAAGCTTTAGTCAAAAACAATGTTAAATGCCTTGTAGAGGGAGCCAATCTGCCCGTGACTCTGGAGGGAATGGAGTTTCTGGAAAATGCAGATATTTTTTATGCCCCGGCTAAGGCATGCAATGCCGGTGGGGTTGCATGCTCCTGCTTTGAAATGGCGCAGAATGCCAACTTTATGCATTGGACCCAAGACGAGGTTGATACACGGCTTCACCAGGTGATGACACACATTCATGACCAGTGCTATGAAACATCCTGTGAATTTAATAAAAAAGGCAATTATGTTTTTGGCGCAAATGTTGCCGGTTTCCGGCGTGTAGCAGATGCAATGCTGGACCAGGGATTAACCTGATCTATATTGACTTTTATTGAATGTTGTGTATTTTCCTTCTTTACATTCCATCAGCTCTATACCAAAACTTGCAGGTATAGAACTGTTGGAAGGGACATCATAATGGATAAAAAAGATATAAATGGAAACAACAGGCATCATAGTTGAGAAACAAAAAAAAGAGATTAAAAAACTCCAGGAACAGAATATAAAGCTGCAACGGTTTTATGATGAGTATAAAAGGGTCTGCCGAAATGAAGAAGAAAGAATAAAAGAACTCAATTGCCTGTATCAGGTTGCCCAATGTGTGGTTATGGAAAATAACCTGGAGACGGCCTTAAACAAAATTGTTTGTATCGTTCCCCTTGGATGGCAATACTCAAAAGAATCCTGTGCCCGTATTACTTTTAAGGACAATACATATCAGTCATCCGGTTTTTTTGAATCTAAAGTCTGCCAGAGTGAAAAAATTTTAATAGAAGCCCGGATTGTCGGGGTCATAGAAATTTTTTACGAACCTGGGTTAGGCTTAAAATTAAAGGATCCTTTTTTAATTGAAGAAAGAAACCTGCTTAAGGGTATTGCAAATATTATCAGCTCTTACTTAGAAAAACAAAAGGATAAGGAAAACCGGAAGCTGATCCAGCAACAGCTGCTGCATGCCGACCGACTGGCAAGCATTGGCCAGCTTGCCGCTGGAGTTGCCCACGAGTTGAACGAGCCTTTGGGAAACATACTGGGTCTGGCGCAATTGTCTCTGAAATTGCCCAAAATGCCGGATCAGGCAAACAAAGATCTTGGGAAAATAGAGGACTGTGCCATTTATTCCCGGGAAATCATAAAAAAATTAATGGAATTTTCCCGGCAGACATCTTTATGTAAAGAAAAAATCAATCTCAATGAAGTGATTGACAACAGCATTACTTTTTTAGAAGCCAGGTGCATCAAGAACGGAATAAAAATTGAAAAGCAATATAGTGAAAATATTATTATTTCAGCTGATCCGAATCAAATTAAACAGGTAATTACGAATTTGACAATCAATGCAGCCCAGGCAATGAAAAAAGGTGGTGAATTGATAATTTCCACAAAAAAGGACCATAAAAATGCAATTCTTTCCATTGAAGATACCGGAATTGGGATATCAGGTGAAAATATCAGCAAAACATTTATGCCTTTTTTTACGACAAAAGACGTTGGTGAAGGAACGGGATTAGGACTTTCGGTTGTTTATGGAATTATTCAAAACCATAATGGGGATATTAAAGTCAGCAGTGAACCGGGTAAAGGAACGATTTTTGAAATCTGTCTGCCGCTGGAGGAAAACTGATGTCAAAAAAATATGAACAACGTGATAAAGAAATTATTCTTGTTGTTGATGATAATCGTATCACTTGTGAAGTGATACAGAGAAATCTTGAAATGTCCAGGTTCCACGTGTTTACAGCACAAAGTGTGAATGATGCCATTCAAATTCTTTCACGACAAAAGATCGATCTTGTCATTACTGACTATAAAATGCCGAAGCATTCAGGTCTTGAGCTGATAAAATATGTTCGGGATCATTTTCAAAATATTTCTATTATCATGCTGACAGGATACGGATCCATTAACAGTGCGGTGTCTGCCATTAAAGAAGGCGCAGATGAATACATTACCAAGCCGTTTACAGATAAAGAGCTTCTT
>Ga0164315_10005407_pt1 | contig 9992 bp, 9 predicted proteins | sample GuaBasSedimGuay6_FD_113737 | JGI IMG/M metagenome (GOLD analysis project Ga0164315, IMG submission 113737) | Subseafloor sediment microbial communities from Guaymas Basin, Gulf of California, Mexico - Guay6, Core 4569-2, 0-3 cm | ecosystem: Environmental > Aquatic > Marine > Hydrothermal vents >... | reverse complement strand
AAGGCCCATGACGAGCACAAGCAGGAACAGTTTTTTCCTCATTTTCATTACGAAATCCTCCAATATCAATTACACTTTTGTTAAAATGTTGCAACAGTATATTCGATTTTTACTATTTTCGCAAACCTTTTTTAGACTAGCGTTTTGATCCAACAAATTCTCCAGTTAATCCAGATTCAAAAACATTTGCATTTATGCATTTTTATGCAATAATAAGGAAATTCCATGTGCCGGCATTGAGGACGGGAAGCCTGTTCATGCTCCTTTGGGTGTATCGAGGCCGCACAAAATGTACTTTTTTGTTTTCTTATAACTGGGTATGTTTTGGTTGAAACAGCGGAATTGTCTGATATCCTAATCCCGAATCAAAACCTTCTCAACCCTTTCAGTTTATTCCGTAAGTGAGGAAACGTATGGTTAGAAATTATCTTGAAATTGCCGAGCGGGCATACAGCGGTGAATCCGTTACCAAAGACAACTGGGATTTTCGGATTATTGAAAAAGTCCAGGCTCTGGTAAAGAAGTATTCCCTGTCCTGGGACAGGGAGATTATCTGCCCTGATGATGAGAATCTTATTGACCGCATCTTCCAGGCGGGGAAGGAACTGATAGAGGATATCGGAGTTTATGCCCTTTCCGAAAGGAAAGTTATCAAGCTGACAAAGGAAGAAATAGAAGACGGTATCAGAGGAATGAACCGTTCCATCACCATGGGAGAGGGAAAGGACAGCCGCATCCTTTATCCCCGCAGAATAATGGATTCCAGGCCTCCGATAGTCTGGGCTGGAAACCCCGGAGTACCCACACCTGAACGTATTTTCAAGGACTCAGTAAGAAGCTGGGCCCAGGAACCTATTGTCGACCTGATTACCTGTGGTTCCCTGATTGATGTTGACGGGATTCAGGTACGTTCGGGCGCTATCAGTGAGTTGATTGCCTCAAGACGGGAATTAATCTATCTGAAACAGGTCCGCGAAGAAACCGGACGTCCGGGCATCGGTATGCTGGCAGCCGAAAGCAGTGTTACTGAAATCGGGGATCTTGCAGCAACGCACCCGGATCTGTTACGTCCGAGTGATGCCCATCTGGTTGTCATGTTCAACGAACTGATGATCGACCAGGGAAACATGCTGCGTGCGGCGAACTCCCTCTATTACGGAATGATAAATGCCTCACTTGCAACCGTTATGGTTGGAGGGCTGGCAGGTGATGCACATGGGGCTGCGGTTGTCCAGGTGGCATCTTTCCTTGCTGCTAATATAGTCTGCCTGGCCGATTATCACCTTCTTCATCCCATTCACATCCATTATGTGGCAACTTCCGCCCGGGGATGTATGTGGCTGCAGAGCGTTGTCAGTCAGGCTTTTGCAAGAAACGCACCGGCGGTGATTGTTGGAGACATCTACCCGAAAAGCGGTGCGGTTACAAAAGAGCTTCTTTATGAGGTAGCAGCGAATACCCTTGCATTAACGGTCAGCGGAGGACACCTTGAAGGCGTCGGTTCGGCAGATGGAGCATTACCCCATGGAACCGGACTCGAAGTAAGACTGATGGGTGAAGTCGGTCATGCGGCAGCCCGGCAGGGAATGAGTCTTCAGGAAGCCAATCACATTATCATCGCTCTATTAAGCAAGTACGAGTCTGTATTAAGCAGGGAAGGCGGGAATCCAGGGAAATCCATCGAGGAAGCCTACAATCTTGAAAAACTACAGCCCTCGGAAGAATGGCTTTCCATGTATCAGGAAGTCAAACAGGAACTTATTAATCTTGGTATTGATCTATAAACAATATTGAAAAATTCAAACCCGTGAGGGTATGAAAAATACACTGTTCAGGAGAGAAAAATGGCGCTTTTCACTATCTTCAATGTAGCGGTTCTTGTTATTGCAGGGTTGGTCGCACGATTTACCGACAAGAATATCACCGAAAAAAAGAAAGGAGGTTATACAACTCAGAATCTGGTTATAGTCGCCGTTCTAGCCGCAATTGCCGGTGTTATCAACACAGGTGTCGGAAACCTCTGGTACCTGGTTAATACTTCCCTGGGCCCCCTGGGCGGAGCACTTATTCAGGGTATGTTCATGTGGGCCTATATCCTGGCGGTATTTATTGTCCGCAAACCCGGTATTGCACTTATATTCGGTTTGATTGAGGCCGGAACAGAAGTACTCCTTGGAAATGCCGCAGGAATCGGAACCCTGGGCTGGGGCATCTCTCAAGGCCTGGCGATTGAAGCGGTACTGCTTCTCTGCACCTACAGCCGGTTCGGCTTTATCACTGCGGTAATGGCCGGTATGGCCGCCTCACAGTTTGGAACTTTGTGGACATCAATTTTTTATGGCTGGGATCCCTCCTACTCAAAAGATGTTTGGATGGCCATTCCCATCAACCTGATTTCCGGTGCAGTTTTCAGTGGAGCACTCGGTTATTTCCTCGCTGTAAAAATTGCAAAAACCGGGCTTGTCCGGTCGTCAAAGAAATAAGACACAAACCAAATGGCCGTTATTGCAGAACTGAAGAATGTTTCATTTCAATACGATGAAGATAAGCCGAAGGTTCTGAACAATCTTTCACTCTCTCTTGAAACAGGCAGTTTCAACATCCTTGTCGGACCGGGAGGGAGTGGAAAATCTACACTATGCCATCTGTTTAACGGCCGTATTCCCCATCTGATTGACGGAATTCTTGAAGGGACAATACTTGTTGAAGGCCACTCTACTGAAGATGTGGAAATGAAGGATATCTCCTGTTCTGTGGGTTCTGTTTTTCAGGACCCTGAATCCATGTTTGCTACACTTTCAGTGGAAGATGAGATTGCTTTCGGCCCTGAAAATCTTCTGTTTAACCGGGAAGAAATTCTGGAAAGTGTTGAATCACTGCTGAATCTCACCGGCATTGCCCCTTACCGGCACAATCTGGTCTGGAACCTCTCTGGAGGTCAGATTCAAAAACTGGGCCTCGCCGCTGTACTGGCCATGAAGCCCAGACTGATCATACTGGATGAACCCACCGCCAATCTGGACCCCAGTGCAACAAGAGGCGTTCATGAACTGATCCTGAAACTGCGGAGCGAAGGTATCACAATCCTGCTGGTTACCCGTGAACTGGATGATTTCATGGCTCAGGCTGATAATGTAATTGTTCTGGACAAGGGTTCTCTTGTTGCCTCGGGAGAGCCTTATTCTCTTCTGATGACACAGGGCATGCGGATGGAACAGCTGGGTATCTGGCTTCCTGAAACAGTGGAAATCGGCCTTGCACTGATAAAAGCCGGTTACAAGCCGGATCAGATCCCGATCACTGTGGATGAAACCCTGAAGGTTCTTGATAAGTATAAGCTGTGCCCTGAAGGCCGGGTACTGGAAGGGCCGGAAATAGCCTACCACCGGCAAACCGGGAACCCTCTTATAAAAGCCGATAACGTCAGATTCAGCTACGGAAAAGGTATATATGCCATTAAAGGCATTTCCCTGGAAGTCTATCCCGGCGAAATGCTGGCCATTGTGGGCAGAAACGGTGCCGGGAAAAGCACCATGGCCAGACTGCTTATCGGTCTGAATAAATGTACCGAGGGCAATCTTGAGCTCTTCGGTAAAAACTCCCGGCGATGGAAAGTTCCGGATCTTTCAAACCATATATCTCTGGTATTTCAGAACCCGGAACATCAATTTCTGACCGATACCGTTGCCCAGGAAATTGAGTACAGCTTTCAGGCTCAGGGAGTCTTTGATACACAAATTCTTGAAAAAGAACGGGACCGGATTCTCGCCATGCTGAATCTTGAACACGAAAAAGAAAATCATCCTTTTGCCCTGAGTGCCGGGAATAAAAGACGTCTTGGCGTGGCAACAATGCTGGTGGGAGATCCCAAGGTGTTGATTGTCGATGAACCAACCTATGGTCAGGATAAGAAAATGACCGGAACCCTGATGAAATTAATGAAAGATATCCAGGCCCGGGGAATCGCCGTTATTATGATCAGCCACGATATGCGCCTGGTAGAAGAATTTGCCGATCGTGTGGTGGTGTTCAGCGAGGGGCAGAAACATTTTGACGGCATTCCAACCGAACTGTTCAACAAAGCGGATATTCTTGAGAAAGCCAGTCTACAGCCAACCCTTCTTTTCCAGCTGCTTAAAAAACTGGAGGAAAGAAACGTAATATCCAAGGGGCATATTCCCGGATCGGATTCCTTTACAGAGCTTCTCCTGGGTGAAGGGGAGGCTTCCTGATGGCTGGAGATTTTTTAAGCTTCAAGGAAAAAAACTCCGTATTGAACCGGGTTTACCCCCTTGTAAAAATGATATGGGTGCTAATGATTGCTATCGGTCTTTTTCTTTTTAAAACACCATTTTCCGGTGGAGCCATGTTTGTACTGATTCTGATTCTCAGCCTGGCAGGCGGAAAAATCACACCCGGGGAAATCTTCGGGAGCGCCCTGATTGTTTTCGGTCTGGGGTTTCTCCTGATGATCTTTCACTTTTTCATCGATCCTGGAAAAGTATTATGGTCGTGGCACTTTTTAACCATTACCGATTACGGACTTATCCAGGGACCGATTTTTTTCTTTCGCCTTTCGGTGATTGTTCTATCGAGCTTCCTTCTTATCTGGACAACAGACACCAGAGATCTCATGACCTCCTTTATCAAAGCCGGAATGCCCTATCGTTACGCCTATACAATATTTCTGGCCATGCGTTTTCTGCCATTGATACAGAAAGAAGTGGATGCTGTCCGATCGGCCCATGCCATCCGGGGCAGAGCATCAGGCTCAGGGATAAGTCACCGCTTCAAACTCTGGCAGCGTTATATGTTTACCATTCTGATTAACGGAATCCGCAAAGCTGAGATAACTGCAGACGCTCTTGAATGCCGAGCCTTTGGATACAAAAAGCAGCGAACCTGTGTGAAAGACATTTTCTTCCGTAAAAGAGATCTTATACTCCCGATAAGTACCCTGATAATTCTGGCTGGGTTAATCTTCATGGAGCGCAGTAAATGGATGGGCTTCCTGGGACTTTGAAACCTGCATTATTCCTCCGGGATTTTTATTGCAGATTCTGCGTTCTACCTTCTGGCCTTACCTGTAATCAAATCAATGGAAATCCGGAACACCTTCGTCTTGTCTATGAACTTTTCGATGTAGCGTTTCCCTTCGGCAAGGAAATTCCGTGAATACTTAAAGAGAAAACCCTCAAGGGCGGATTGTTTTTCGTCTCCTGAAACCTCTTCAGCCATTCCCTTAAGTATGCAGCTCTCATACCTTGAGGAGAACTCACCAGGCAGAACCTCTGTATTGATGACAACACAGAAGGATACTGAAGGCCGGGCCTGGAGATTTGACACCTTATGTCCCTCAAGGGCACTGTGTATGTACACATTCCCGCCAACCACACAGTAGCTCAGAGGAACACCGTAAGGCACCCCTGTTTCCGAGACAGTGCTGAGTATCCCGTATTCACCTTTTTCCAGTATGGAAAAGGCTTCTGATTCTTTAATTTCCCTGTCTGTTCTTCTCATTATTTCAGTTCCTCTGTTTTGTAAGAAAACATACCAGTATCGGAGTAATATTATTTCGCTTGGGAATGAAGGTGATAGCTGCGGCAGAGGTAAACTGGAAAAAAGCCGCGTTAATCTTCTTTTTCCAGATCCATCAACTCAGAATTGGCCACTTCGATTTTCTTGAGGATTTCTTTGGCCGCATCATCACTGATGGTACCCGGGGTCTGCACCTCGGCATTGTACATGGCCCCGCCGAGGTTTTCCATATAGCCCTGAATACGCCTTTTCAAATTGAATACTTTGAGTTTTCTCTGACCTTCAGCTGATAACTCACCGGTTTTTTTCGCTACGGTTCCCGCACCTTCTTTGAGGCCCCGGGCAATATCGTCTTTCATTTTCTTCCAGTCGATCATAATAACTCCTGCTTCTCGTTCTACATCAAGTATATTGATTTTCACTGACTTTAACAAAATTTTTTCATCCTCTGAGATCTGTATATGAAAAGCCATGTATAATGCTTTTTAATGAAACCACTGTTTTTATCTTTGCTGCTGGCAGCTCTACTGCTCTCCTGCTCCACCACTGCAGATAAAATTAATGTTGTTCCTGAAACAGTCACGGATGTAAAATCAACTCCCGAGAATCCTGAAGATATTGAGAATCCACCACTCTCTCCCGCTGATGTGCTGAACGTTCATACTGCGATTAAAAGACCGGAAGGCGGTGAACAGACCGAGGAGGAAATTCTCCGGACGATAATGAAAACCATGAGCCTGAAGGAGAAGATCGGTCAGCTGTTCATACTTCAGATCAGGTATAACGGGGATGGTTCTCCCCGGAGAGAGGTGGATGAAGATCTAAACCTTTTTCTTAACGATTTCAAGCCCGGCGGTATTATCCTCTTTCGGGAAAACATCGTTGACAACCAGCAGGTGGAATCACTGATTTCGAACCTTCAGATTTTCAGCAGAATTCCTCTATTTATTTCTGTTGATGAAGAGGGAGGCCTTGTTTCCCGGCTGGGAAAAGTCCCGGAAGTGAATGTTACCCTTCTTCCTCCAGCTCTTTCCATCGGTAATAAAAACAATTCCGAACTGGCCTACAATGCCGGTCTTGTTCTAGGCAGAGAACTTCGGGCTCTTGGGGTGAACATGGATATGGCCCCGGTGGCGGATGTGAATACCAATCCGGAAAACCCTGTTATCGGAAACAGAGCCTATTCTTCAGACCCCCAAACCGCCGGGAAAATGGTTACTGAGGTTATTCGGGGGTTTCACAAGTATGACATCGCTTCTGTCATCAAACACTTCCCCGGTCATGGAGACACCTCTTTCGACACCCATGTGGGAACGGTTGTCCTGCCCTTCAACCGGGACCGCCTTGATACAGTTGAATTTATCCCTTTTGAGCTTGGTATTGAAGCCGGTACTGATGCTATCATGACAGCCCATATTGTAATGTCCGGTATTTCCTCCCTCCCCCTACCGGCAACGTTGAATCCGGAAATCATCACCGGCATCATCCGGGAAGAATTTGGCTTTGATGGTCTTGTCATCTCCGATGCCCTGGAAATGGGAGCTATCAGAGAAAATTATACTCCGGAGGAATCTGCTGTGGCGGGAATCAAAGCCGGACTGGATATTCTACTGATGCCCGAAGACCAGCTTTCGGCTTTTAAAGCCCTGCTTGATGCGGTTCACTGTGGTGAGATTTCAGAAAAGCGTATTGATGAATCGGTCTACAGAATTCTCCGGACAAAATATGAGCGAAAGATACTCTTCCCGGAACCTGCCGGGGAATCAATCGAGGATGTTCAGAACGACCCGGCTCATCTGGCCCTGATTCAATCCTTTCTCAATTAAAATCAGTATTCACCCCGCTGCAATCCCCGGAAATGGAACGATATTCGATCCGGCCGATCCTGAAGCACCGCAGCAGAACTTGTACTTTTTCCCTGAACCGCAGGGACAGGGTTCATTACGGCCGGTTTTCCCATGAAAGTTCCCCCCGAAATCTATGGTAATCTCTACCAGTCGCTGCCACCGCTGCTGCCACCGGAAGAAGAGGATGATTTGCTGTTTTTTGAACCGATTCCACCGGTTCTCCAGCCTACACCGATGTTGAAATTAGCGTTGGTTTTACCACTGTCAAAATAAGCCTCCTCGGAAGACTCCCAAATATAATAGGTATAGGGTCGCCATGCCAAAGACAAACCGGCATTGATAACAAGATTCCCCTCCCCGGGCTGAAAGTAGAAGTTGGCTCCGATACCGAGACCGGCACTTAGAGAAATCTGAAAAGTGTCCCAATTTGCATACCACCAATAATTTGCATCCAGGAACAATCCACCACCGAGTATTAACCCCATATTGCCGAAATTGATATCTCCACCGTATCCGAGGATAAAATTCGAACCAAAAAGGGTTTCGTCAAAATCTGAAAGTTTATTAATTCCGCCTGGACCCTTAACACTCATTCCGAAATAAGGATTTATCTGTGAATAGAATCCGGCACTATCTCCACTGAGGAAAATGAAATCCACTCCAATACTTCGAAGATTTACTTCTTCAATTTCATCAATCTTCCCATGAATGTTATACCCTAAATTTATCAGATTCGTTTTCGCCGCTGCAGGAAAAACAACCGCCACCAGGACCAGAACAAAAATCAGCAATTTCTTCATAGATACACTCCTAACTGAACTTAAGTATATCATCAAGTATATCATCATTCTATCAGTCAACAACAGTCTACAGCTGAAAAGCCTCCACCAGCTCCCCTGAAAGAAATGGATCTTCGGCAAGTTTCTTCAGCAGATTGCGGGCTGCCCGTTTATGGGCCTGTTCCCAGTCCAGTCCCCCGTCTTTGAAAGCGTCAATTTCTCGAACTAAAATAGTATTACCGTTTCTCGAGACAGTGAGAACAGCCCCCACCTGGGTGATAAACGGGGCGTTTGCCAGCTTCTCTGATCGTGGAAAGTCAAAAACCGTCCAGGCAAACTCCAGGTCCAGATCGCCTTCACCCGGAGAAACCGTTTCTGCAGGAAGGGGCAGGTCTGATATCCAGTCACCTACGGCCCCGTCGAGGGTTGAAAGCTCCCCAACCGCAGAGCTGTTAACTGAAAGTGCCAGCAGAACCGGGTTTACAATAATCTCCACCGTCGCTCTGGAAATGGGAAATCCTCCCGGAGGAATGTCCCAAACCATCAGGTCGGGAATTATTTCCATCCGAAATGTGCCTGTTGCCGTGGTATCAGGGGATAAGGTATATGAAAAAACTCCATCCGGGCCGGTTGTTAATTGAACGGTACCGGCTTCCAGACTGGTTAGAACCAGTGGATAGGCTCCCATCTCAAGATTGTCGCCGGATTCAACTTTACCTGAAACAACTACTTCCGATCCAAACTTAATCACAGGAGGACTCACCTGCGCCTTCACAGACAAAGATCCTGTCCGATCGGAAATCCGGCCATCCACGCTGTCAATCAGAAGCCCTCCGCTTCCCAGGGTTTCATCTTTCACCCGAAGTCCCCATGGAGAGGATAGAAGTGTTCCCCGGGCTCGGCCCAGAGCCGCCATTATCTCAGCTTCACTTAAGTTGCCTTCAGCAACCGGTCTTAACGCGGTGTTGGCCCTCAAAGTAAGGGTGGAAATTTCTTCATTGATAATAGCCGCCCAGACTGCTTTGGAAAGCCTGACAAAAACCCAGGCTCCCTGGTCTGGAGAAAACCAGGTATCAACGGTTTCCACCGACTTCAGATTCTGTTCAACCGATTCGTTAACCGTCCGGTCTACGGACTCGGTGAAATCCCCCTCGGATGAGGCTCTGGAGGAAACCTTCAGCTCTGAACTCACCTGGGCGGAGATTTGAGCCGCAAGATCGGCCCGGGCAGCCGCAGCGGCTTTTTCCCGATCTTCGGCCATATTTCCTGTATTACTGCCGCCGATCCCGACATAGAAGGAACTTGATGACGGATAAGAGGAAAGCCACTCAGGCATACTGCTGTTCGGTCCCCCTGAGCATGCGGTAAAAAGAAAAATAAGAACCGCTGCAGGAACGGTCGATTTAAAAATCCTATTCGAAAGACTTGATATCAAAATCTTCATCGCTGAGATCGTCTCCTAAATCATCCGGTAACTCCGGAGAAACCGAAAAATCATCTGAACCTTCATCATCAAAAGACAAGTCAGGCAGCTCTCCGAAATCACTCTCCAGATCCAGATTCTCCTCCGGTTCCGGCAGTGCAGCCGTCGGTTCCTCTGCATCATAGGTTTCTACTGCGGCGGCTTCTGCAGCTCCAGCGGCCCCTGCCGCGGCAGCTCCGAAGTCTTCTTCAAAAGAAAATTCTTCACTTTTATCCACTACCGCCTGAAAATCCGGGGCTTCATCAGATTTTTTTGATTTTTTAGATTTTTTTGACTTCTTGATCTTTCCGGGAGGTTTTGGTGACCTTGGAGCCTTGGCCGTTTTAACGTTTTTAACCTTCGGTT
>Ga0164315_10005406_pt1 | contig 9993 bp, 4 predicted proteins | sample GuaBasSedimGuay6_FD_113737 | JGI IMG/M metagenome (GOLD analysis project Ga0164315, IMG submission 113737) | Subseafloor sediment microbial communities from Guaymas Basin, Gulf of California, Mexico - Guay6, Core 4569-2, 0-3 cm | ecosystem: Environmental > Aquatic > Marine > Hydrothermal vents >... | reverse complement strand
TACTAAAGATTTCTCTTCAAGGATCACCGCTATTATTCAGAATCCTTACTTCAATATGCAATCCTTGCAGATGTCATTTCCCCAAAAAATGCGGGAACAAATAAAAACAGGAGCCTCTCCGTGATTACGGAGATTTCAGCCGACTATCAAACATCCCTCCTTTCATTTTATTCAGCAGGTCTGAAAACTTTCCCTTCACGCTCCCGCCGAATTGCTAAATCCGGCGAAATCCCGAACCGAGCATCAGCGATTTTTCCGGAAATCACTTTTTCCATATCGTGGCTTCGATGGTGAACTTTCCTGCCGCGTTCAGAGGAGGAAGTTCCCCGTCCGGCCCTTCATAGTCACCCGAAAAGACATGCCTGATGTGCTTTGTGTCGTCCCTTACAACGTCGCGTGTCTTACAGATGATCTTTCCGGACCACTCCTCCATTCCGGGGAGACAATACTCCCTGTATGTCTTCTCATCCCCTCCCCAGATAAATGACCCGAGCCTGTCTCCGATCATCCCCTCAGTCGCAGGAGTAATCGCACGGCTCGTCACAATGATCGCTGACACCTTCCCTTTCTCACCCGTGATCTCGGCAACCACCCGGCCATCTTTGTAGAAGACCATATAATTATATGCCTCGCCTTCACGGGTTCCCTGTTCCAGGCTGGCAGTGCAATCCGGGAGATATTTCTCATGGTTTCGGATCGGATAGCGGGTGGAACCGTTGATGCCGTTAAGTCCCCTGACATCATCCAACCGAGGTCCTTTTATAAGGGAAACTTTCGGGTGTTCCGGCTCAGAGCTGATTTCAGAACCGACTTCCGCTTTCCTGCTTCCCTTGTCATAAACACAGATGTGGAAGACATCGGCCTTCTCAGGGGTCTTTCCCCTCATGATGGCCATACCATAAGATTCGCTTCCAAACGGGTCCGCGGTTATGCTGTAGTCATCCAGCCTGAGAACTTCGGGCGCGGCCTTCTCGCATGAGGCTATCACCTCGTCCCTGAATTCTTCCCACGCGTCTGGGGAAGACGCAAGGCAATTCACAGTTATGCCGAAACAGAGCAGAAAAAGAATGATTTTGTTCAACATTGCCATTCTCCTTAAAACATAATATAAAGTGGTTAATAAAAAAAATTTGCTGAAGCTCCCTCTTATGTATGCATATTTTATGCCAGACATTCCATCTTTTTCCAAAGACAGACATTATCTACCTGTTATAATTATAAATATTTTTTTTGACGAAGTTTTGAGGAGGCAGTGGAAGGGATGGGAAGTGTCCGAAATCGGGCAATTGTCCGAAATCGGTCGCCCGAAATCGGACAGTGGTATCCAGGAAATTTGTCATCCTGCTTTACTCAGTTGACAATTATTCAGATATGAATTACAATTTAAAAATTATGATCAGACAACCCCTCTGCCACGCCCGTTTCGGATTGCCAAATACAAAGCGTCTGCAATCCGAGAGGAGCATGAGACGGGGAAGTTGATCTGAGAAACCCGGTTTCGCCTTCAGAGAGATTCAGCGGTCACGAGATGTTCAGGCATGAGAACATCAAACACCAGGCATCAGGCATACAAGAAGGAAATAAATCATGAAATTGGAAAACAGCAGCAAATGGGTTGTCAGACCCCTTGTACCGGAAGAGGTCTATACAGACCGCCAGGAGTTTCTGGACTATTTTTACGATGCGGCACTGGAGACTGCCCACCGTCGGACCATGTCCACGGTCCTGCTGGGACAGCGGCGAATGGGGAAGACTGAAATTTTCACCCGGGTGGTGAACCGGCTTTTTTTTGAGCAGGATCCGAAAGCCCCGAATGCGGTCATACCCGTCTATTTCAGCTTTCCGGACACTCCCGGGGATGAAAGGCGGTTTGGAAAGGATTATCTGGAAAATTTCATCCGTCATTATGTGGGTTTTCTCACAAAACAGCCGGAAATGATACTGGACAACCCCAAGGGGAAAAAACTTCTTTCAGCGGTCAGGGCATCCAGATCACTGTTCCCATTTACACGGACCTTGGATCTGATGTTGAGCTGGTACGACGAAATTGAGACAGGGGACAGTTTTCTCCCCCACCGGGATGCCCTGGAAATACCACGCAGGGTTTCCGACATGGACGAGTCGAGCATCGTGATGTTCCTGGATGAGTTCCAGAACACCCGGCTTCCCCAGTATGGCTTTGACATTGCGGGATTCATGCAGAATGCAGTGGAATCACCGACCTGTCCCCATTTTGTGACCGGTTCCGCCATGAGCATCCTGGCAAGGGAGATCATCGGCAGAGGAGCACTTTTCGGGAGATTCGGCAGCGAGGTCATTGAGCCGATGTCAGGCTACTGGGGCAAGGAGCTTGTCCTGAGATCCGCCTCATACTACAATGCAGAAATACCGGAAGTCATGGCACCGGTTCTGGCAGACCGGTGCGGCGGAAATCCTTTTTATATCACGGCTGTGATCAGACAGGCGGTCAGAATGAGGAAAGCCCTGTCCGATGAGGAAACCCTCAGTGGAATTCTGGCGGTTGACCTCTCATCCGGTTTTATATGGGGCGAACTGAATGACCAGGTGACGCGCTGGATTCACCGCATCAACGAACACGGCATCACCAAATGGGTGCTGTATCTGTCCGCGCTTGAGGAAAATGAGGAGAAGGACAAAAGAAACCGGCTGAATGTGGAGCGGATCCAGAGAGAAATCCAGGAGCGCGAGGGCAGGCAGGTAAGTCTTGAGGATGTCCGGGATGTCCTGATAAAGCTGTCCCGGGGGGATCTGGTGGAGTACCTGGAACTGGGCAACTGGTTCCGGCGGGTGAAGGATCCGATCCTTCTCGAATTTCTGAAAGTCTGGGGCAGGATAGAGGTCGAGGGGCATGACCGGAGCCGTGTGCGGGATGAACTCACTGACGAGTACCGGTCATACAAAGGGAAGGTGAGCGATTACAAAGGGTATTTTGCGGAGGTGCATATGAGCCAGGTTCTCCTGAGTGCCCAGAACAGGATTCTGCCGGGAAAATTTTTCAATTCCGGAAGCGATATCCAGATGCCGTGGCTGTTTTATTATGTGCGTCACCGGGTCCAACTCGGAGCAGAAAACGATCCCGACATTGACGTGCTCGGCGCGGCAGGAGGGGAAAAATGGGTGTGCCAGAGCAAATGGGTCACACGCGGGAAAATCGGGATAAAAACACTGGAATATCTGGTGTCCCAGGCTGACACCGTCAGGAAGGACATGAACCCCAAGGTGATACGGATGTGGATTTTTGCCCATGAGGGGCTGACAAAGCAGGCACTGGCTTATGCCGAAAAGCACGGGATCCTGTGGTCTTCGAGAAAAGAGTTTGATAAGCTCCTGATTCATCTGGGGCTGAGACCGCTGCCGGAGTTGTGACCTGTAAGACCTCCGAGGTTTTTAAAACCTCGGAGGTCTGCCAGTCCTTTTCCAGCCTTAAATTACAGGGAATTATAAAATCAGTTAGAACCAGAGCCATTCATCTTTTCAAGACGACGATGAAGAGCCTGGCGGGAGATACCGAGGTATTCGGCCGCACGGCTTTTGTTGTCGCCGAACTTCTCCATGGTTTTGCGGATGATCAGGGTTGTCAGTTTTTCAAGATTAAGCTCTCCCTCAGGGAGTTCTGCCGCGTTCATATCCGATAAAAGAATGGATGGGGATACTTCCGGCACCTGGTTCAGGTGAGTGATCCCCTGGCTTTCAATATCATCCGGAGTGATCTCATCTCCTTTGGTCATAATATATATGCATTCAATCAGATTTTCCAGTTCCCGGATGTTCCCGGGCCATGAATAGCTTTTCAGCCACTTCAGGGCAACAGGAGAGAGTTTTTTGAGAGAAACTCTGCGGCGGTGTGCCACCCGGCTCAGGAACATTTCCGCAAGGGGGCCGATGTCTTCGGGCCGTTCCCGCAGAGGCGGCAGATACAAATATCCGACTTTGATGCGATAATACAGGTCTTTTCTGAAAGTTTTCCGCTTGACAGACGCCTGGAGGTTTCTGTTGGTCGCACATAAAATCCTGGCCTTGAAGAAATGCTTCCGGGTACCGCCAATCCGGTAATAGTATCGTTCCTGAAAAACCCGGAGAAGTTTTGGCTGCAAGTTAGGAGAAAGTTCTCCGATTTCATCCAAAAACAGTGTTCCGGCTTCAGCCATGGCCAGTTTTCCCATTTTTCCTTTTGGAGACGCGCCAGTGAAAGCCCCGGGTGCGTATCCGAAAAGTTCGCTTTCAAACAGATCCGGAACCACAGCCGAAATATTGAGTGCGACAAACGGCGTACTCACTTCTCCGTGGCCGTAATGAATCACTCGTGCCGCGAGTTCTTTTCCAGTTCCGGTCTCCCCTTCGATGACCACCGGAATATCCGGGGATTCGTGATATACCATGGCATTTTTCAGCATATCTCTCATGCTCGGAGACACCGCCACAATGTCATCAATACCGGCCGCCACACGGACCGGCTTATATGTGCGCTGAAGACTCTCCAGAGTCTCTTTCAGGGCCTTCTCGGTTAGTCGCAGCCTGACATGGACACACACCCTTGCAAGAAGTTCCTCTCTCCGGAAAGGCTTGCGCACATAATCAGCCGCACCGAGTTCAAACCCTTTGATGATATCCTGAAGTCCCGTTTTCACGCTCAGAAAGATGACCGGTATTTCCCGGGTTTCCGGTGAGGACTTCAGTTTTTCACATACTTTGAACCCGTTCATGTCTGACATCATAATATCCAGCAGGATAAGGTCGGGTTGGGAAAATCTGGCCCGTTCCAGGCATGTCTCGCCATTCCGGGCAACGATGGTCTCAAAACCATGGTCATTCAGATGCTTGGCAATGACCCTGATGTTCGTGATATTGTCATCAACAATTAAGATGATGCCTTTCTGACTTTCGCCTGTGGTATTCATTGGTTTTTCTCGAATTGTAAGACCTCCTCATTGTAAGACCGCCGAGGTTTTTAAAACCTCGGAGGTCTGTCGGTTGTCACATATCCATGAATTGCTTTACCAGGGTCACTATCTGCTCATCCTCAAAGTTCCGGGCAAGTAAACGCAGTTTCCGGGCAAATGGAGCATATTTTTCATCCAGCTCCTCCAGATGCACGGCCTGCTCCTGTATCCTGTTCATGCTGCCGAATCTGGCCAGTTCATACAGGATGTCCAGTTCCTCCGGTGGCGGCGGGATGATGTCGGCATCATCCGGAACCGGCCCTGATTTCTCATCCGCCATTTCCAACTCACGCTCCTCATAAATCCACTCCAGCCCCATCAGCTTTTCCATGAGCGTGAACAGTTTCTCCGCCCTGACCGGCTTGGGCAGAAAGGCGTCGCAGCCGGCAATGCGGCTCCTTTCCCGATCCGTCTTAATAACGCTGGCGGAGACCGCGATGATCGGCGTCTCCCGAAATTCTGGCATCCGCCGTATCTCCTGAATTGCCTCGAAACCGGTCATCACCGGCATCACCAGATCCATGAGAATGAGGTCGGGCCGGACTGCTTTTGCCTGTTCGATACCTTCCTTCCCGTCCTCGGCCAAGGTGATGTCAAAACCGAGCGGCTCCAGCAGACTGAGCAGCATCAGACGGTTTTCCTCCACGTCATCCACGATGAGTATTTTCCGGCGTTCTCCCCCGGTTTCAGACTGATAGCCGGTCACCTGCTGGGTTTTCGCTGTCTGCAGCCCGGAAACTTCCTCCCTCCGTACGGGCAGGGCAATTTCAAACTGGAAGACCGACCCTCTGCCATACTCACTTTCCGCATGGATCTCCCCGCCCATGAGACGGACCAGTTGGCGGGTGATGGTTAGGCCCAGGCCCGTCCCCTCAGCACGCTTTTTCGCATCACCGGCCTGCTCAAAAGGTCTGAAGATTACGGCAAGCTCTTGGGGAGTCATGCCGACACCTGTGTCCCGAATCTCAAACCTGAGAGAAACCCGGTTTTTGTCGGAAAGCCGGCTTTCGACCCTCAATGTCACACTTCCCTCATCTGTGAACTTGACAGCGTTGCCCAGCAGGTTGAGCAGCACCTGACGCAGACGTTTCTCATCGGCATCCACCGCGGCAGGCAGATCATCAGGGGCATCAAAGACAAATTTGATATCCTTCTGGTGAGCGGCCATCCGCATGATGCTGGCCACGCCGTCCAGGAAATCAGACAGAGCGACCGGCGCTGGAAAAAGTTCCAGTTTCCCGGCTTCGACTTTTGCCATATCCAGGATATCATTGATGAGAGTGAGCAGATGCTCCCCGCTTTTGCTGATGATATCCAGGCCGTCTGTCTGAATGGCGGTCACATGCCTGTCCCGCCTGAGAATCTGGGCATAGCCCAGGATGCCGTTGAGCGGAGTGCGGAGTTCGTGACTCATATTGGCGAGAAATGTGCTCTTGGCCTGATTGGCGGCCTCGGCTGCTTCTTTGGCCTCGCCAAGCTCGTGAGTTCTCTCATTCACCTGAATCTCAAGCCGGCGCTTCTGGCTCTTAATGGTTCTCACTCGCCAGCGGAATCCGCCGGAAATCAGGCAGATCATCAGAATCAGCATGAAACCTCTGAACCACCAGCTTTCCCACCAGGGCGGCGTGATGATGATTTTGAGGGATGTCCCTTCCTCATTCCACACGCCGTCGTTGTTGGATCCCCTGACCCTGAAGGTATATGCGCCGCCTCTGAGGTTAGTGTAGGTTGCGAACCGCCTTTTCGCATCCGTATAATTCCAATCCTCCTCAAATCCTTCAAGCATATACGCGTACATATTCTTATCCGGGGCAGTGTAATCCAGAGCCGCAAACTCGAAGGAAAACACATAATCCCTGTGGGAAAGCATCATCTCCCTGATTTCTGAAATATGTGTCTCCAGTTTCACGTCCCTGTTGAATTTCTGAAAAGCCGTAATCCGCACCGGAGGAATATGGGGGTTTTCCGGCATGTTTTCCGGGTCAAACGTGTTGAAGCCGTTGATGCCTCCGAAAATCATCTCTCCGTTGCGGGTCCTGCAACATGCGCCGGTATTGAACTCATTGCTCTGAAGGCCGTCATCAGCACTGTAATTTTTAAACATCCCATTTCTCGGATCGAACCTGGACAGTCCCCTGTTCGTGCTGACCCAGATATTTCCGAGATCATCCTCCGATATGCAGTATATCATATTATTTGGGAGGCCGTGTCTTTTTGTGTACCGTGTGAAGGTTTCCGTGTTTCTGTCAAATTTGTTCAGACCTCTGCTTGTTCCGATCCACAGGTTTTCCGCGCGGTCTTCATAGATGTACCTGATTTTGTCGTTGCTCAGGCTTTCAGGGTTTTCGGGATCGTGGAAATACCGTTGAAAATTCCCGGTTTCGCGGACAAACCGGTTCAGCCCCTTGTCCGTCCCGGCCCACAGGGTTCCGGCACTGTCCTCATAAATGGCTCTGATGCGGTTGTGACTCAGGCTCCGTGGATTCTCCTCATCATGGGGAAAGTGGGTAAATATCCCTGTTTCTCGATCAAACAGATCCAGACCGTGCTTTCCTGTCCCGATCCAGAGATTTTTCTCACGATCTTCCCATACGTCCGATACCCAGTTGTGACTCAGGCTTCCAAGGTTCTGCTCATCATGCTGGTATCTGACAACTGTCTGATTTTTCGGATTAAAGCGGTTCAGGCCGGACATGGTGCCGAGCCACAGGATTCCGTTGCTGTCCTGATGAACCGACAGGACGATGTCCGCACTCAGGCTCGCAGGATTTTCGGGATCATGCCTGTAATTGGAAAATGTTTTATTTTCCGGATCAAAGCGGTTCAGTCCTCCTCCGAATGTGGCGATCCACACCATCCCCGTGCGGCCTTTGCAAATAAAGACAATATCGTTGCAGCTCAGACTTTCCGGGTTCCTGGGATCATGGGAGTGGTGGGCGAACTTTTTCTGTGCATAAGCGACTTTGTTCACCCCGCCGCCAAAAGTTCCGATCCACAGTATCCCGGTTCCGTCATTATAAATCGCCACCAGATCATTGATGCTCAGGCTTTTGGGGTTCTGAGCCTCATGCATATATCTTGTGACCCTGCCGTTCCGGGGGTTGAGTATGTTCAGGCCGGCTCCCCGCGTGGCAAGCCACAACATACCGCGTTCATCCTCACCAATGCCCATGACTCTGTTACGGCTTGTATCCCCGGGATTTTGGGGATCAGTCAGGTGGCGGGTGAATGTCTCCCTGTTCCGGTCAAATCGGTTCAGTCCCCGGACAGTTCCGATCCAGAGCGTTCCTGATTTATCTTCGTAAATGGAACAGATGCTGCTGTGGCTCAGACTTTCCGGATCTTGCGGATCATGCAGATATCGTTTGAATGGGAAGACCTCCGAGGTTTTCAAAACCTCGGAGGTCTCTGCGGAGGAGGTCTCTGCGGAGGAGGTCTCTGTGGAGGGATCAAGCCGGTTCAGTCCCTGAGGCGTTCCGATCGAAAGTGATCCGGCCTTGTCTTCATAAACAACAGCAACCTCGTTGTGACTAAGGCTATCCGGATTTTGCGGATTATGCAGATATCGCCTGAATGTCTCCTGATCGCGGTCAAAGCGATTCAGTCCCCGGCCGGTTCCGATCCACAGGGTTCCAGATTTGTCTTTGAATATGGTGCGAACATCGTCATGGCTCAGACTCTGAGCATTCTGACTGTCATACCGGTAATGAGCAAACCTTTCGGATTTACGATCAAAGCGGTTCAGCCCCTGACGAGTTCCTATCCAAAGGGTTTCCGACCTGCCCTCACATATTGCATTGATCTGGCCGTCACTGATGCTGGCCGGATCCTCCGGTATGTGCAGATAGTGGGTAAAGGAATATCCGTCATATTTGTTCAGACCCTCTCCGGTTCCGAACCACATAAATCCCCGACTGTCCCGCAGGATGCATGACACAGAGTTCTGAGAGAGCCCCTGTTCAATTGTGATGCGCCCGAACCGGATGTCACCGGGGTTCTCCCGGGCAGTTGCTGACGCTGAGATGGTCAGCACAATGACCAGGAGGATTGTTCCACATACTTTTTTCATTATGATTTTTCTTCTCTGTAAATCAAAATATATTCAATAATTTCTGATTATAATGGATGCGGGGAGGGCACAACCTGCTGAAATTACTGAGCCGGATATCGGCAGTTCTGTCCGGTCCGGAAGCCGGACATAAGTGCCCGGGCGCAGATCACAGAAAAAACACAGAAAGGTTTTGCGCCCCTCTGTGTTCTTTGCGGCTCTGTGTTGCAACAATCATGTACTGAGCAAATCCGTTTTTGCACTCCGTCCGGTTTCATTAGTTGTATTCCAACCGAAACCCGGCAATTGGTTCTGTTGATTCTCCATAGAAGTCTGGCAGTGTCTCCCTATTTCCGTGGCTTTCAGACACACACTGCCAAACTGCAAGTTTGGCACTCCGCCCTATTTCACTGCCAACAATACAATTATCTGATATTATTGAATATAAAAATTGATTTTTTAAAAAAATATTAACCGAATGGTGAGTGAGTTTACAATTCTACATGTTATATTATCAAAAAGTTACAGACCGTATTTTGAACATTTTTTATGCAAGTTGTCAATTTTATAAGGATATATTATTATTTTACGGTTGGGCCATTGCCGGAAATCCTGCGATGCTCCTCCGGTCTTTTTATCGGTAAAATATGAATCACCCGCATATTGGCTGATCAGTTATCTTTTTTGCAAAAATTATATTATATTTCAACAAGATAAATTCCTTACTGTCAGATTCGGGGCAGCCGCCGGCTTTCTGGATGATGCCCGGGCTGTCATGATTCATAATTAAATATCAACAATATTTGTCGGGTTTTCAAAATAAAGTTTTCGCCACTTCAAAGTTTTGTTTCTTTCTCGTGCTATGGTGCCGGTCACATGACTTGATACTTAATATTGTTCATCAAGGAGAGCATCATCCCTCCAAAATGTGTCTTCAATGTTGCGTACTTTTTTAATTAATCCAGCGCAGGTTTTACCAGTAAC
>Ga0164315_10005405_pt1 | contig 9993 bp, 15 predicted proteins | sample GuaBasSedimGuay6_FD_113737 | JGI IMG/M metagenome (GOLD analysis project Ga0164315, IMG submission 113737) | Subseafloor sediment microbial communities from Guaymas Basin, Gulf of California, Mexico - Guay6, Core 4569-2, 0-3 cm | ecosystem: Environmental > Aquatic > Marine > Hydrothermal vents >... | reverse complement strand
TCGGAGATTTCTAATGAATACCCACTTTAGCAACACAGAGGACAACATGCAAGAATTAAATATACACGTAAATGTGGTAGGTATGGAAGAGGAGCTATGCTTAGACGTAGCTGGATTTGACTGTGTCGGTGACTTAGAAACGGCTATAGAAGACGAGGTCGAGGAGTTCAATGAGTCCAACATGGAGTATTGTGCGGAGACGCAGGGTTGGACAATAACAAGTGTTGCCGAAGATTCGGACGTATCTTGGCTTTTCCGAGACAGTGTTTGTCCCAGCAACTGGGAGTGGGAGTGGATTGAACTTTTGGGGTCAAACTCCGCAACCCATGATGTCAGTGTGTGTCAGGCAGCTTTGGAGCTGGGTATCCCAGCGGACAGCTACGAGGAAGCCTACCAGGGAGAGTACTTGACCGACAAGGATTTTGCTGAGGACTATGCTGAACAAGTAGGTGCCTTAGTGAAAGGAGGGCTCTGGCCAAACGACTGTATCGATTGGGAAATGGCCGCGCGTGATCTTATGTTTGACTTTACGGAGAGTGGTGGACATTACTTCCGAATAATGTGATATGATGCGTTATACTTCATATCAAAAGTTTGAAATTTTGGCGCGGCTCGGAGGGCACTAATGCTTAATTTGTTTGAATCCATGGAAGAAAATACACAACACATATTTACAGCGGAGCAGCTGAGTACTTGGGTAGCTAATGACGGATACCTGGCAGGGAGGCGAGTACTAATGGGGTGCTCGACAGTGTTTGAACCCTGCACGTTGTACACGAAAGACATGGGGGCTATACCCGCTTTTATAGCAAAGAAAGGGCCTGGACCTTATACCTGGACCAAAAAGTCTGCAAGGATGGCAGTAATGGCAGAAGGTGCTCCAGTTATTTTCACTAACGGGGAATGGATGCATAACGATTATGCCAAGTCCTTGGGCAGTAATTTGTGTAAAAAATTCACAACCGTCAGTAGAAAGACTATGATTTGTGTCCGTAACATTAGCGGAGGAAACCCTGATAGGGTTCATCACGATATTTTTAAAGTAGTAGAGGTGGTTTGTGAGTAATAAGAAAGTTAAAGTAGCATTACAGGAAATTTTTGAGTTCACTGTGGATGGTGAATCTTTGCCAGGGTTTGTTATAGAAGAGAGTTGGGAGGGCTTACACAAACTACGAAATGAAGAAGGGCAGACTGTAATTGTGAACGGTAACCCCAGCAACGAAGAGTTTGTGGAAGTGCTTAGAATGTCCAGCGGGCTGTGCTCTGAGGGGGCGGGGTGTGTAGACCGCAGTAAGTATTACGGAGAGTTTAAGCCCACGCACACTCACACAGAGAACGGCTGTGACTACCAATTGCTGTATGTAGGTAACACAAAAGCAACTAAAAAAAGTTGGAACCAACAGGCAGTTTACACGGACGGAGCAACCATATGGGTTAGACCTGCCGACGTATTCGCCGAAAGATATAAGCCTAAAGTAATGTAGTTTTACCTCAGAAAAGATGCTTAGATGGAGTTTAGTCCGGCTATTGCTCCGTAAATAAACCGGGAAGTACAGGGTGGAATAAGGTTGAGATAAGTCAGGGTTTTTGTGCGAAAGCTATCTTTTCCCCTGCACCCCACGCCTGTACCTATTAATTTTTAACCAAATGGAGACGTAAATGTCTGAGAAAAGTAAAAAAACAAAGACTGAAGCTTTTGTAGTAGACCCCCTAGCGGTAGACGAAGGTGAGTCTGTGTTACTAGCACAACCTGTAAACATAATTAATGAGATTCTGCACAGCACTAACGTCTTTGCGGCGGCTGCGGAGGAGGGCTTGTCAGCTATTCTGTACTTAGGAAGTGCTCAGCGTTATGCCATTCGTTTTATTAACAAAGAGGGGTTGATAGACCCCATGAAGGGTACTTTCGCAGGCGTACCTGTTATATGGGTGGAGGCTTCTTATCACGTAAATTTGGTCGTCATTAGGCATGCTGAAGAACAAGGGTGAGCAGGTATTTATACCTGAAAAGTATGTAAATATGCTGGAGCTTCTCTACGAGGTTCCCAAGCACGGGAAGGGTATTCTAATACCCAGCGCGGACCTGTCAGAGTTTATAAAGCTTGGCAGAATTCACGCTAACGTAATATTAAACCGCGAAGTGGTTTATGTAATCGAGCAATCAGCTCTAACACCGTCGGAGAAAATAACATGACAAACAAAAAAGGTAAGAAAGAGGTTAATGCTTACTCCAAAGCACTGGCTTCTTTAGTCATTTTTGGAGGGCTATTCAGTAACTCTGGTATGTTCCTGCAAAAACCGAATGATAAGAAAAAGTGCCTCAACTGTACAACGATACACTCACACAACAACGCGTTTTGCTCCGTGTATTGCTGTCATGCCTGGAGAGAAGTTAATCCGCAAAAGGGCAGAGGTAACCATTACTTTGGGGAGTTTAATTTAGCCTGCAGAGTTCAGGACGGCGTCGAACAGGTGTTGTCGTGATAGTCGGATTAACAGGAAGAGCACGCTCCGGAAAGAGCACTGCTGCCAATATTATCTCCAAAGCATACGGGATAACTGAGATTGCTTTTGCCGACCCCCTAAAAGAAGCCGCTATACATATGTTCGGCATCACTCGTGACATGGCTTACGGTGTAAATTACAACCGAGAGGAGGTCGTGCAGCCCTGGGGAATATCAGTACGTACCATGCTTCAAAAACTGGGGACGGAATGTGCTCGCATGGTGTTCCAGGACGATTTTTGGACAGTGCGGGCTGATATTGAAGTAGAAAGCAACCCAATGTATTTCGACGGATTTATACTAACTGATGTCAGGTTCGATAATGAAGCCAAGTGGGTTGCCGACAGAGGGGGTGTAGTTATTCACTTGCACAGAACGGTGGGAGGTATCGGCAACGAACACGCTTCCGAGAAGGGGGTGAGTGGGTCTCTTATAGACCACCATGTGCCAAATGAAGGAACCGTTGCTGACCTTGAAATTTTGTTAAGGGGTGTGTTGGATGGCAGAAATAATTAAGTTTGAAGACATACGCAGGCCAGCATTAAATAAACGAACGCGTAAAGTTACGCTGACAGCTTTGGCTTTGGCTATGGAGTATTACACCAGGATACAGCCTGACGAAGGTTTTGTGACAGAAGCAAGGTCGTCATTACTCAGGTACAACAGTAACCTGGTGTGTAAAGTTAGTGAGGAAGTTTACATTAAAGTCACAGAGGGGATGCCTGCATCCTCGGCTATAGAAAAGCTGCTTTACGCTTAAACAAAGGAGGTAAACTTGTATAGGTATGCACAAAGAACTGACTTCTCTGATTGGGTTATTTATAAAGAGGAGGGGTTGGGGTTTAGCGCCTTCGCTAAGAAGCACAAAGCCAGCAGGGCTACTATATTAGCGGTATCCGGCGACCCTGAGCTAGACCACGAGAATGACCTGAAATACTCTGGGGATTTTTATGTAGATATAGACTCCTCTGACTTAGCCCAAGCTATCGAGTCTACCGTAGAGTTATGTGAAAAAATAATGGAGTTGGGGGTAAACGAGAGCGACTTAACTATCAGGTTATCCGGGAGTAAAGGGTGCCACGTATTCGTCCCTGCCAAAGTGTTTAGTACAGGCAGGCCTGTAAAGAATCTGCCTTTGGTTTACAAGAGGTTAGCCACAGAACTGTACGTACCTGGTATTGACCTAGCGGTTTATAGTTTAGGTAGGGGTCGTATGTTTAGGCCTACAAACGGCGAAAGGACGGACGGGGCTTACACGGTACCAACCTCTTTTGAAGAGTTGAAGGAGTTAACGCCTGCACAGTATAAATCACTGGTTAAAAAACCTCGTAAAATTATAGAAGGTAATGAGTCTTCATTGATAAAGGCTCCTGCTTTAACTAATTTATTTTCAGAACTTAAATCCACATCCAGTAAACTTGAGAGCAAGAACGTTACTATATCGGACGAAGTTCTTAGTAAGCTGGAAGGCACGGTGCCCCCGTGTATCGAGCAGCTAGCTAACGGAAAGGAGAGGGACAACACTGCGTTCAATAAAGCTGCGTTTAACGTGGCTTGTTGGGCATCTAAAAGTGTAGTGGAGGACGTCAGAATTGACTCCTTAATGACGCGTATCGCCGACAACACTACCAGCAAAAAATACGACTCTACGTTAAGTAGAAAAAGGCATATGCAGGGGCTGAGGCAGTACGTAGGCTGTGGCAGCAAGGATTACGGGTTTTCTTGTTTGGGTATGTTGTCTGTGATTAAAGGCCACCCATGTAAGGACTGTGCTCTGAAGGACACCAATGGTGTTGTGCTTGGAGACCACAGTAACTACGAGAACATGTTTGTTTACGCTAGCATGGGCCAGTACTACGCTGACCCTGACTTCACCAGAGTAATAGCGTCGTTCAATATGGTTATGTCTGCACAAATACAGGGGGAATCTTCTGGAAAAACAGAGGCAACCATTGTGCATGTTTCGTCCCCTATAAGCGGGTACCAGCACACCATCTCTGATTTTTCAGAGGAAGCCTGGACAAGTAAACAAAAATTTAAACAAGAACTTCAGGGTTACGCCGGGGTAGCTTTTCTAGGGTCGGACAACGACGTAGCTAAGCTTAGGCTAACCGTAACTAAACAAGACTTATTTGGTATAACAGAAATGGAAACAAAATATAAACACTCAAAAGTAGGCGTCCACTACTACAGAAGAAAAGGACCGGACAACGTCAGGGAGGAAGGGCATCTGGGCAAAGCAGTGTACGTGGAGAAGGGGTTCTCTGTAGATACGGATGGGTTCTCTGATTCACACATGTTAACTGGAACTGTCAACGGCGCCCCAAAGCTTAGAAAGAGGAACTTCAACGCTTTAGTCACGCCCGAAGCCAACGAGGCATTCAAACTTTTACTGCAAACTAACAACGAGCAGGTAATAGCTACACTTCTGGGGTGGTTCTTTTCTACCCACTTGAAGGCTCACTTCTTCCAAATAGAAAAGCGTTACCCTTTACTATTCGTATCGGGTATAGCTGGCACAGGCAAGAACTCCTTAATAGCACTGTGGATGAGATTGTCGGGCTTACAAGGGGAGGAAGCTATGTACACTTTAGAAGCCCCGAACTCTACTAAGTTACCTTTCCAACAAGGGCTCACGAATACAATAACAATCCCCAGGGTTATAAACGAGCTGAACCGTAAGTCAGTAACTACTGCCCAGTACACCACTATAACTGAGCTACTTAAAGCATCGTTCGATTCGCAAACAATTAGTAAAGGGCGTATAGGTGGAGGGGATAAGTACGGTGCTAATGTATCATCTATCGACTGGACTATAACGGCACCAATAATAACCCTGTCGGAAGAACCGATGAACATCCCTGCGTTGCTACAACGGGGTATAAAAGTGGAGCTGGACCCGCAGGGGCACAAGCAAGGTTCCAGAGCTTTCTACGACCTGGAGTACAGGGCAGACGACTTGATATCTTTAGCTGTGTGTTTGGTTAAGGCGTCTTTGTGTACGCCGGTAATGGAGCTGATTAAGCTTCAGGAGGCTGTCGAACTACCAATAGAAGTGCGCGAGTCCAACATACCCGAGCGACTGAAGCATGGGTTCAAAATGTTGCTGGCTTCGTATGACTGGGCAATACGTTACCTGGGCACGGGCTCAGGAGACACTTGGGTCGAGGGTAATTGCGGGTTGTCGGCGGCAAACCTGGAGCTTATAAAACGGTACCGAAGAGTGCTTGTTGATTACATATCAAGCTCTTACGTGCATATTGAGCGTGAAGCGTCGGTCAACGAAGTAGACAAGGTTCTGACTGATATAGCCATATTGGCACATAGTAGAGGAGACGCTAACCCTCAACACTTTATAGAAACTCCGCACCACTTTGTTATTACAGAAGACAAACTTTACCTAGATATCCTCACTATTTACCCTGTACTTCAGAAGTTCAAGGCAGCTGTGAGGTCCCCATTGGCCCTACAGTCTGCGGATGCTTTCATTAATTCCGCAAAGGGTCTCAGATACACACTGGATGTTAAGTGCGAGAGTGAGTTTATGATTCATGCCAAAGGAAGAACAGTGTGTGAGTTTGACACTGCGGAACTGCAGAAAGCTAACGTCCCTGTAGCTATGTTCAGAGATAATGGCTGAGCCCTTAACACGAGAGCAACAAGCAGAGGTGCTCTTCATCCTAGCCTTACTTGAGAGTCAGTTTGGTGGAGTGCCTGCGCTAGGGGAGGGCTCTGACGGGTTATACGTAGTAGTACCCACATGTGGGTGCGAAAAATGTCAGGATTTTAAGAAAACTTACGCTCTAAAACCTAGAGAAACTGTGCTAGCTGCAGCAAAAGCTTATGGGGATGACATGTTGTGTCAGGCACAGACTTTGGAAGCATTGGTTAAAGAGGGGCGAGTACATTGAGGTATTTTTTCAGGAGATTATGAATGAACTACAAACTACAGAATGAGTGGGCTCTTAGGCTTTTACGGCTTGAATCTCGGGAGGAGGAACTAAAACTAAACGTACTTATTCTTAAATTTATTTGGGTGCCTGTGGCTGCATTAATAGGGGCCAGTATTTCATACCTGGTGACGGCCTTATGATAAAGCTACAGGACATCTTTAATAGACTAGACCTGCCTGTAAAAGCAGGAGAACGTATTTGTATGCAGAACCCAAGGGGCTACCAACTCTCCGATTTGAAAAAGTTGTTGTACTGGAAAAGGGCTGCAGATTTCAGCGAGGTAGGTACGGGTAAAAGTTTAAAGTCCTACCTGTACATTATTTACAAGGCTCTAACAGGCAGAAAGGTGGTTGTGGTTATGCCACCCCCTTTGCTACCTCAGTATATATCACAGTTCGAGGAGATTTTTCCTGACCACGGGTTTGAGATGTACAATTTTACAATGCCTGTGAAGAAGCGCAATGAGCTGGTAGATTGGTTGGTTAACAGGAGGTTTTTACCCGACGTGTCCTTCATGTCCTACCAGATGTTTGTTAAGTTGCATCCGTTTTTCATAGACCAGGGCATGGACGTCCTCGTGTGCGACGAAGCGCATGCTATTAAGAACATCTCTACCAAAAATTTCTCCAGCATATACAAGTTTCTTACGTTTGTAGATGGGGCTTTCCTGGAGATGACGGCCACACCAATCACTGCAGAATTGAGAGATAGTTATGCGCACATCCGCATAAAGTCACCCAAGCTGTACCCCTCTTTACGGGCTTTCGATGATCAACATACAATCTATAAAGATATCGGAGACTTCCCAAAGATTGTGGGGTACAAGAATGAGGACATTATTCGGCAACGCATAAACTTCCAGGCAGTCAGACAGCGGGCTGTGGAGGTACTTGACCTGCTGGAACCTATGGTGGTTGAGCAAAGGGTAGACCTGTCGTCACCTCACATGAAGTTGTATAAGAAGTTGCTCAGGGAAAGAATCCTGGAGCTTGGCGACCAGCTTTTAATTGGGGAAAACCCCCAGAAGTTAAGGCAGATGGCTTTGCAGTTGGTAACTAACGTGCAGAACTACACGGACACCAAAATGGTTGACGAACCTCTCAATATGTTGAGGGCAATCATTGATTCGGTAGGTGATAAAAAGATACTAGTGTTCTGTAACTACAGAACGACTGTGGAAAAGTTGGCCAAAGAGTTCGAACACCTTAACCCTGCGTTAATGTATGGGGGGAGTAATGTACCTAAAAATGCAGATAAATTTAACAACGATGAAACAACTAAGATCGGCATTGCTAACTTTAGGTCTGGAGGGGCGGGGCTTAATCTACAGGAACGGTGTCATAATGTCGTGTTCTTCGAACCAACCGGGGTGCCCTCAGAGCTTACGCAAGCGCTGGGAAGAGTCCAAAGAAGTGGGCAAACCGAAGTGGTTAACGCCTGGCTCTTCAGATACACCGGAACAATAAGTGTCCGACTCATAGACAGCGCCTTGGAGAGGTCTGTCGGAATTAAAGAAGTGATGCAGGATAAGGAATCAATCCTGGACGCTTTAATGTTAGCGAGGTAGCAAGTGAAAAAATTTGACGAGTTAATGAAAAACATGGAGTTGCTAGGGGGTCTAAGCTCTGAGCGTAAAGAGGACCCAGTGCTTACCCTGTTCAAGCGGTATCAGGAGTTTATATCAGAGGTTTTTGAGCAGTCTCTCCCAGAGAACAACCAGTGGGCGGAGTGGGTGGGCCCAAGCATTGAGTTTGTAGGCCCTACTTTTCATAAAAGCTTCAGGCAAATAGACGTAATAGCTGGGCCTGGTGGTGGAACAATAGACATGGAAATCTGGAGGCTTCTATGTAACGAAGAGTTGTCATGCTTTTGGCCTGCTCTTAGAAGAACATTTGAGGAGTAAATAAAATGACATTTAAAGAGATAGTTTTAGAAGCCCTCGACAACGAGGAAATGTTAACCGATTAGGAGTGGGACTTCATTCAAAGCGTGGCAGACGAAGATGACGACTGGGTCCCCTCGCCGAAGCAGCAACCTGTGCTGAACAGGATATGGGGAGAGGTTAACGGCTAAAAAAGGCCACCCCTAAACCTCCCATTAAGGTTGACTATTTTAGTGTTATGCTATACACTGTGTCATATCAATTTTGTAAATTACTGTTGAGGTTTATGTGAGCTACTCTCACGGGATTAACAACGACGCGGACTATCCAGTTACTAAGGGCACCTGGATTTGTCCTTACTATCTTAGGTGGCGTAGCATGTTGCAGCGCTGCTACAGTGAAAAGAAGCACAGCGAGAAAGAGGCTTACCAAGAGTGCTACGTCAGCGAAGAGTGGAAAACATTTTCTAAATTCAAAAAGTGGATGGAGGCCCAGCCCTGGGAGGGTAACACTTTAGACAAGGACCTGTTAGTTATAGGGAATAAGTTGTACTCTAAGGATACCTGTTGTTTTATACCTGGGCACATTAATAATATGTTGGCCGGGTTGACAGACAGCTCCTACGGAGTTACTCGTATGCCTACTTCTGGGAGGTTTAGGGCCGCGTGCACTCACAAAGGCAGGCGTGAATACCTAGGGACTTTTTCTACGCATGAGTTGGCTAGGGAGGCTTATTGCCTATACAAAGCAAGGTGTATAAGGGAGGTGGCTGTTGATTTTTCCGACGTTGTAATAAAAAAAGCGTTGAAAAAGTGTAGCAGTTTCTTAATTAATAAAGGTAAAGTTATGGGACAAAAAACGCAAGTAGGGTTTAGGGTAGGGCAGCAAGAAGGCAGTAAACTTAGAGAGATATCTGTTCAGCAGCGAAGGTCTATATCCTTTATTGTAAGCGCTATGGTAGTTGAGCAGTTAAAAAGAGTCGAGGCGCATGGCTTCGATGCAATTTTTTATAAAGCAGGAGATGATAAGTATGAACAAAAGACAGCTGGTTAACGCGGCTACCGCTCTGTGTGAGCGGGACCTGGTTAAAGCAGATATAGCCGAGGCCTTAGACTGTATAGCCAATGCCATTACCCACGAGCTGGAGAGCGGCAATGGTGTAGAAATCAAAGGTTTTGCTAACTTCGGGGTTAAAACCCGATCAGCAAGAACGGGGAGAAATCCTCACACTGGTGAAACTATGGAAATCCCAGAGAAGGCTGTTACTTTTTGTAAAATAAGTAAAAGTATTCAAGTAAAAGCGTAGTAGTCTCACTTAGACTTTAAACTGACCAAAAACAAATCCAAAAACAAAAGGAAATTAATATGCCATTACCATCCGTAGATCAAACAGTAATTGATAATGTTGAAGAAGCAGAAGCTGAAGAAAAGCGTGAGCAAGCTTTAGCTTCCGTTGTTAACACAGAAGAAGTTACAGAAAGTAAAGAAGTCGCCCCTGTCAATGCAACTGGTACTGCGATTGCAAATGCAAATGAAGCTAACAGCACTGATATTTTTAAAGAGTTGGCGGCAATGGGTTTCGCCGACTTGCAAATCGACTTCACGTCATTCCCCACACTGGTTATTAACAAAGGAAAAATTAAGCGATCAGGCG
>Ga0164315_10005403_pt1 | contig 9994 bp, 14 predicted proteins | sample GuaBasSedimGuay6_FD_113737 | JGI IMG/M metagenome (GOLD analysis project Ga0164315, IMG submission 113737) | Subseafloor sediment microbial communities from Guaymas Basin, Gulf of California, Mexico - Guay6, Core 4569-2, 0-3 cm | ecosystem: Environmental > Aquatic > Marine > Hydrothermal vents >... | reverse complement strand
TGTAATGCCGGTAGCAACCGTGATTGTTGAATTAATATCGTATGCGGGCATATTCAATGAACCTTATGTTAGGCGTTAGCCTAAGGTTGCTATTGGATTATACGCCGATTTCGAGAGGCACGAATGCTTCTGCGTCATTGACATCGCCAGTCTGGTACTTGTCCCAAGTGAACTCGACCATCGCTGCCTTGCGGAGCGCCGGAGAAGTTTCATCACGAATGACAGAAAGACCCGTTCGGTTGACTACAGTGTAGCCTCGTCCCAAGTCAGCCAGAACCACGGGTCGGGTTCCAGCACCGATGTTCGGCATGGACTCCATAAGCGTGTAGCCGTATCCGAAGATACTAGCGCCCGCAACACCGTTCATTCCCGGCTTCCAGATAGGCTCACCTGTCGTGGAAACGAGCTTTAGAAGCTCAACGAACGACAGTCGGTTGAAGAAGTATCGGGCGTTAAGGAACCCGCTCTTCAATCCACCGATGCAGTTAGCCATACCAGCATACGTCAGCTTAGTAGCGTGCTCAGAGAGGACCGACCGTGCAATCACGTCCGCGTCAACCATGAAGCCGAATGCTTTCTTGACACCATCGCCAACAACCGTGTCGTTGCCGAATCGGAAAGCGAATGCTTCCGCAGCGTCAGAACTCATCTCAGTAGCGATGTCCCAATGCGAGTTGAGCAACTGGTCACGAGTGACCGCTGTGCTGAACGTGTATCGGAAAGGGGTCATCGTCATCTTGCCGTAGCTCGACTGAGAATCTCCACCTGCTTCTGCTTCGCCTTCAGACGTTACCGTCGGAATGCCAGTTCGCTTCACCAACTCGATTGACTTGGTGCCAATCGTGCGGACGCGAGCAAACTGCTCAGTCGGGTCAAGCTCTGTCTGAGACTTCTGAATCACGTTGTCCAACTCGGGAACGACGAGATAACCAGCACCACTGTTGATGTCGGTTCGAAGTGTTTCAGCAACCTGTCCCGTAACAGCGTAGGCGTTCATCGCGATGTGCTCTTCAGACTCGTGATAGTCTACCTTGTTTGAGGAACCGTGGTTGGATGCTAGGAGAGACTCAAGGTGCGCAATTCGCTCCTGCTGCTCTTCATTGCTCTTGCTTGCGTCAGCCTCGATACTTACGACGGCTTCTTCAAACTTGGTGTTAGCCTCGACCAACTTCTCTTCGAGGGCTACAACCTTCTTTGCTGCTTCGGAAGCGTCCACGATTACGCTTGCAATCTTGTCGGCAGTTTCCGTGTTGCCCTTCTCTACCTGCTCGCCCAGAAGGGACAGAGCTTCGATAGCTGTTTTATCGTTATCCATGTTGATGGACTCCTTAGTGAATGTTTACTGTTAGCACTCTGTTCAGACATCCCGTCTTGAGCAGACGTGTTTGCAGAGACATCCCGTCAATCTGCGGTTTACCAGAGACATCCCGTCATCTGGAAAGATTATGCTCGAAGCTTTTTTATCAAAGCCTCTACACCAGAGATAAGTGAATCCTGTTCTGCTTTCTCTGTTTCGATTTCTACCTCGTATTCGGACAATTTGGATGCCAGTTCCTTACACATAGCGCGTGTGAGCCCACTCTCGCGGCGAGTCATCATGAGAATCTTCTCAAGGTCGCGCGGCGTAAGGCTCTCAAGGCTCGTGATTTTGGCTCCCTGATTCGCCGGTTCTGCTACCAGAGACGCCTCAAAGATTTCTACCTCGTCTGCGAAGCGGGTATCGCTCTCTTTGTGCTCCTGCTTTACCGTGTAAGCCATCGACAGGTCAGACAGAACGCCTTGACGTGCCAGTGCGAACTTCTCACGTCCTAGCTGTGTCTCCAGATTTACATTACCAGTGCCTATAAGCCCAACACTGTCCGTGCCCACAGTGTTGATTGGGAAGCCGCCTATCTGCTCGCTGTGCTCAGAGAACATTCGGATAGGGCGGTCACCACGGTCTGTATGGTTCTTGATGGTAGCTTCGAACGCTGCTTCAGAGAACTGCGGCAGGTCTCGGCTGTCAGTAGGACGGTTGGGAGCGAAGGTCGTAATGTAGCCAGTTACCAGACCGACCTTTACGCCGTTCATGGTAGCCTCTTTGGCTTCTTCGATTCGTCCTGCGGCATACTCAATAATCATGCTGTCGCTCCTCTACTGGAAATAATAGTTTCTTCGTCAACAATACTGCTGCAACGACAGTTCGCTGTTTGTGCCGGTGAGCCAGATGGGTCGCCAGGATACATGAGGCTCTCGCCGCCTACGATAAACGAGTCGTTCAGACCGACCACTTGACCGTCAGCTTGGATGTGGTCGTCTCTGACTCTGCTATCGCCCTGTGTCACCCATGTCTTTGTAGGGGGCGTTACAGCGTTCGATAGCACAGCGGCTTCTGCTGTCTTGGAAAGTTCTGATATCGTTTGTGTCTCTGTGGTTGAGATGCCGATGGCTCTCTTGCGACCGTTGCGCGCAAGCTGACTACCAACGTCCTTGCCCAGCTTGGTAGGGTCGATTCCTGTCAAGCCTGTAGCCTGCTTTAGCTGCATGTTGACTGACTGCACAATGTTCTTCTGAGTCGTCTTGACTATCTGCTGTGCAGCCGCCTTAGCACGATTGACGTATAGAGCCTCTAGGTCAGCCTGTAGTATCGCCGATTCAGCACCCGTGATACCAATGGCAGACGGTAGCCTAACGCTTAGCTTGCGAGAGAACACGGTGCCTACCTTGCGATAGTGCGCCAGTAGCTCGGCTTCGATAGCTGCCTCTTGTGTGTTAACAATCAATGCGCCGAATGCGCCTGACTGTGTGATGTTCTGAGCAACGTCTTTGGCTACGGTTGTCATTATGCGAGATAGCTTCGGTGCCAACTGGCGCTCGAATCGCATCTTTAGGCGCAGGTCGAAGTCTGCTGATGACTGCTTACTGGGCATCAGGCTCCTCATCGTCGCTATTGTCATCGCCGTCGAACGGGTTATCACCGTCTCCGGTATCGTCATCGTCATCCGGTGCGTCTGGTGCGCCGAAGGGAATGTCTGCTGTAACGTCTCCGAACACGTCCTCGCCTAGCGGCACAAGGCTACCGTTTACCATAATCTTGCCACCCGGTGCCTCAGAAGGCTCATACGGGCCAAGTCCCTGCGCAGCACGTAGCTCGTCAGTAGTCTCTTGGTTTCGCGCGGTGCGCTTGTCTAGCTCTGCGTCTCTGCGCTCTCGTAACGGCTGGATGTCATCAGGGTCAAACGAAATCTGTACCTCTGCTGGGTCCATACCGAATCGTGGCAACAGAAGCTCGCTCAAGCCACTGAAGATACGTCCTGATAGCGGCGTGATAGCGTCATCCCATAGGCTCAATATAGCCGTGCCATAGTTGTTGAACGTCTGTGCATCGGTAGAAACGATAGGCAGAGGGATGTGGAATAGCTGTGCGCACGTCTGCTGCACGAGTTTCATAGCGTTCAAGTAATCCATATCGCGGTTATTGGAGCCCAAATCCTCCACCTGCAAGACGCCGCCTGCTGTCATGTGGACGCCGCCTGCCCTAGCTGCGCCTCCCCAGTTGTCCTCAAGTCGTTTCTTGTTAGCCTTGAACTCGTCAGGGCTCATGTCACCACTGAAGTGAAACGACAGGCTCATCTTACCACCACGTTCTAATAGGGTTACGTTGTGGATACCGCCAAGAATCGCCTGCCGCACTTCGCTAGAGGCGCTCACTAGCGGAGATTGTCCTCTGACTGAGTTGTTGTTCTTTGTGGAGAAGCTACGGATATGTTGAATCTGTCGCAACTCGTCACTGGAGGCATAGCGGAATGAGCCGTCTGGTATCAGGTTGAAATCGCCACCAAAGAAGTTGTTGTCTACACGCCACTGTGTAACGATGTTCGATGTGGTGGTAGTGTTATTCACATCCACTGGTGCAGCGGGAACTATCTCAGAAGGCTCGCTGTTGATGTTACCTACAGCGATAGCGAACCAGTCTCCAGTAACCTGAAGGCTGATAGCCGCATCTTCCAACAACTGCTGCAATGTGAATCGTGGTGAAGGTCTACTGAGCAATGACAGCACAGGCGCATCACGCTCTATGGTGCCATCGCGGAACTTCAATACTGGTTTCAGGTAGCTCAACGGCTGTGCTGCTGCGTTGACAGGGATACTGACTGCTGTGGTTTCGTTGTATGCTCTGAATGCAGCAGCAGGGCTAGAGGTAGCGCCTGCAATACCGACCTTCAGGAACTCGCCTAACCCGTTGGGCAGCGGCACAGTGACGCCTTCTTCGATAACAAGTAGGTCTTTTGTTTCAGTCTTGCGGTTCCAGAAGGCCATTAAAATGCTTCTCCAATATGTACTCGAACGCGGTCATCTTTGAGCATCAGGTGCGTGAGCCCCCAAACAAGTGCGTCCAATCTGTTGGGCGATACAAGACTCTTCGTTGGTTCCCATCCTGTCATTTCGTCTTCAAGCTCCGGGAACTCTTGTGTGTGCGATACGCGCCCTTGCTCGTAGAGCATCTGGACTGGTTCGGCTCTGGCTGCTTTGCCTCTTGAAGCATGAACTAACTCTACCTTTACGTCTCTGCCGCCTGGACAAGCCTTGAGGGCATCACTGATTAGTGTGCCGCCTTGATTCGATTCAGCCACAATGCAGTTGGCATCGAAGGCGTCATATAGCTCAACAGCGAGTAAAGCCCATGCTGATGTGGACATTTTCCCGCTGTAATCAGCTTCAACTATACCTTCGCCGTCCTCATCTAAAGATACTACTACGATTCCACATTCGTCCGATGTCTCTTTGTTGGATACGCTAGGGTCGATAGCAACGATGGTGCGCACAATCTCACCCGGTTTATTGTTGCGAGCGTTGGCAATGTCCATGTCGGACCACAGTGCGTCCTCAGCAGTATCCAGAAACAAGCCCTCTAGGAAGCGCTGTCGCTGTCTCTTGGGCAATGCCTTCAGTGTGGCTAGGTATGTGGGTGGCAGGTTGTCGAGATTATGGACAGGATTCATCAGCATACTGTCGTGCTGCATGTCCCACGGCGTGCCATCTGGTAACACATTCTTGATGAATAGCGAGTAGGCCCAGTGGCTCTTATTCGGCGGGTTGCAATCGTAATACATGCGGAGCGAGAGGCCACTGGTTTCAGCGAGCCGTGTCCACAACGTAGTTACACCTTCCCATGCAATCTGAGAGCACTCGTTCAGGTAAATCGAGCTGTACTCATTACCTAAGATAGCCTCCACTCTATCTTTCGAGTCAATGCCTGTGACAGTGATGTATGAGTATTCTTGAGGGTGCGTGTTGGGAACAGGTATCTCATAGAAAGCGTCGATAGCATTGTACTTGAACGTGATGCCAGGAAAGCACTCGCGCATAACGTCTTTCATGGTGCCGTTGACAACAGACTTCTTAATGTGAGAAAACCTGTGGCGTGCAATCAAATGGCGCGATGGCTTCTTGAGGGCACGTAGGACAATCTGTCTGAGGATGATGAATGTCTTACCAGAGCGGCTGCCACCGAATAGCATCGTGTGGTCGGTGTCGCGCATCATGATACAGGCATCACGCTGCTTATCGGTCTTGGTGGTCGTGGCTTTGGCTAGTGCCTTCCTAGCTACTGCGGCATCAACGGCTACTTGCATCTAAGCCTCTTCATCAATGGCATCAAACGTCAAGTGGATAGACGTGTCCTCAACCTCCACGGTAGTCTTATCGACATAGCCGTGGCATGACTTCAATACGAAGGTGCTGAAGTTGGGATTCCATACGTTGTTGATAGCTAGTAGCTTGGTCATCTCTGCGGCAATCTTGTTAGCCTGCTCCATAGCGACCTTGAACTCTGGGTACTTGTCACGCCATAGGTATAGCGTTGCTTGGCAAATATCGTGCTGTGACGAGAACGTCACCACGCTGGGCAGCTTGATGAGCTTAGCCTTCAGCTCTTCAGTTGTTAGTTCGTTGCATTCATCATAGGCGCTCTGGTAGTGCGCTAAGAAGTTGGCAGGCATCTGCTTCGTATACTTCGTCGGAGCGCCCATCTTGCCGTTGTTGACGCCCCTGTTAGGCGGCTTTCTCTTTGCGGTCTTTTTAGCTGCTTTCTTTCGAGCTGCCATGTGACCCCCTTATGGATTCTGTTTTGTGCGACAGGTGAGTGCGCGCCCCTCGCACAAAAGGGCGCGCACTCTTGAGAGCGGTAGGATATGAAACCGGCTCTCAGTCTTGTTAGTCTGATTTAGAATTCTTGACGTTGAGTGCGAGCATGTTAAGCACGCCGCGAATCTTCGCAACGATGCCGTCGTCTTTTGTGCTGGGCGTGAGCGCTGTGATTGCAGCGGCCAGTGCCACTACTCCAGATACGATTGCCCAAATATCTCCTGCGTGTGCTGAAAGCCATTCCATGATTTTTGTCTCCTCTGATTCACCTAGAAATAATACGAAACAGTCTTTCGACTTTCACAGGAGCGTCAGACTTGATTTTACCTCTGAGCACTAGGGCTCTGGGACGTGACCAAACTTCTTCCCAATGTGGGCGTAGCTGAGTGAACTCGCTGACGAAAACGGTTGCTGTCTGGGCGATGTCATCGACCCAATCAGCAAAAACATCGCTGTCGAAAGACCCCACTGTTTTCGAATATCCTGTGACGCCCTGATACGGTGGGTCGCAATACACAATGTCCCCGTGGGAAACCTCTGTGTTCTGGTAGTCTTGAAAGCTGAACTCTACGTCACCTTTAGACAAATAGGGACGCTTGCGCTCGATTGCTCTAGCGTGTCCCGCAGCATAGTTGTAATCACGGGAATCTCTGGCATATCCTCCCCATTCCTTCGCTCCGAAGCTACAGCCATACGCAGCAAACGCGTAGAGCGGCTCCGTCCAGTCGCACGTCGCACGCAGCTCTTTGTATTCTGCCTCAGAGATGCTGGTCGGACCTTCCCAGCCGTCCTGTATGGCGCTCCACATCGTGGTGACACCTTGATGCGCGTCAGCGCAGAAGTCTAGTCCTGAGGGATTGTAGCCCGCCTTTCTCATGGCAGGTAGCACGCAGAAGTTTCCGACGAACGGCTCGACGAATCTGGTGGCTCCCTCCATGGCCTCTACGAGAATCGGTGCGAATTTGCCTGCTGTCTGCGCCTTGCTGCCTAGATATCCCATGGTGAGAGAATAATCTGTGAAGCAGCTAAAGTTCTGGGGGATCATGCCGAAGAGTAAGGACAGGGCAATCAAGCCCCAGCCCCAAAGGGGCAGCAAAGGATACACGATGAGTAAGCAGAACTTTCCGAAGGAAGCCCGACGCAAGGCGCGCAAGGCAAAGTCGAACAGTCGAAACAGCAAGCGCACCAATCCCCGCGAGGTCAATCTCGGCGGTGTGGCGTTCAAGAACACCCCTGAGGGGACGGTCGTTGACCTCTCGCGGGCTACCGCTGAGGAGGCTGAGGAAACAATCAGCTTGATGGGCAAGTTCAAGAGCGGCGCTCTCAAGCAGTTCGACATCAACCCCGACCACGGGTCTCTCAAGGTGAATGCTGAAGTTATCAGTCATTACGAAGAGAGAAACGGTAAGAAAATCGAGGATGTAACGCCTCTCTTGCCGGAAGCCACCATCCCTATTGCGATGGATGAGGCTCTCATTGAGGCTCTGTCCAAAAATGGCGACTTCGACAACATGGTCTTCGATACCTTTCACATGAGCGTGAATGCTCCCCGCAAGGTTCGACGGACCTACAGCACATACTTCGTCATGAGCCTGATGGATGCAGCCGAGACGGATATCGTTGTCTGTGCTACCCAGTTCGGGCACGAGCCGTGCTTGGTGTTCACACTGGCGGGCGATGATTGCTCGTGGTACGTTTACGGGCAGGACGATGAGGTGAAGGCACTGTTCCAGAGCGACCGGACCTAGCTTGAGGATTGGGCTCGTGCAAGGGGAATCAAAGTCATCGAGGTCTAAGATTAAAGTTGGGGACTACGTAAATACGGTCCCACGGGGAACCAGTCGGCGTTCAGTGGATATTCCGTCGTCAAATTGAACCCTGCGGGGATGGGTGAACTGGTAGCCTGTCCCCACTTTATGACCGGCAGTCACAACATAATTCTTGATTTTACCAAACATGTGGTTATATATTGAAAAGAAGCCAACATTGGCTAAAGTTCTAGCGACGGATGCCGAAGAGGTATACAACAGCCCCCACAGGGCAGAAGGATATGATGATATGATGATTATAAGTGACGGATATTGGCAGTGGAAGGTAGGGGAGGTGCTGCACAACACCGAGCCCACCTACGACCTAGACGACAACTGGATTGATGAAATCCCTTACTGCGACGGCGAGAAAACCGTAGCGGTCGGGAAAACGGCACGGCGAAAGTGCAGCAAATGTGGCGCAGCTCTGAAAGCTGCTTCTGTGCGTCGGCTTGTTGCACAATGACCGACAGAACAGCGGCTATATTCGAACACATGAAAGCGCTTACGGTCCTCGCGGAGACTCACGAGGAGCATCCGACCGAGTGGGCGGCTCAGTTTGTCTGGCAGGGTTTGTCTGAGCGCTGTCAGGTGCCTCCTGACATCCTCGCCGAGATTATTCTGGGTGCTGTATCAGAATTTGTGCAGCGCTCTGGAGACAGCATCCACGAGCTTCTGGACGCCATCTGCGAGGTTGCCGATGCTTGCAATCAGGAGATGGCAGATCAGGATGCAACAATCCACTAAAGTTCTGGCGGAAGATGCCGAAGGATAGGTATGACACAAGAAGAACTGAAAGTTCAAGACACGACACTCGACTTCTTCAGGGACGCACTATACGTCGCTGAAGATGATTTCCTGCGGGGACTCTCGCTGGATATGCAGGAGAAGCTGTTGACCCGAACGCTGGAACCGTTAGCGGTCAAGCGGGCCATAGCTAAACTGTGGGACTTTGCGGTCGGTGATTCGAATCCGCCTGTATTCGTCCGGCTGAAGAAGAATGAGACGTATTACAGGAGCGACACGCACAAGATTTGCATGGGTCGCGAGCAGCGCTACCTTCTGGGCGTCATCCACGAAGTTGCGCACGCGGTTCACCATGTGGTGCAGGGCGGCTTCATCATATCCCACAGCTACGACTTTCAGAATTTCTATGTGACACTGGTCACAGAATACTGTGGTAGTAAAGTTGGCAGGGCGCTCGAACAGAAACTTTCTGAGATGAGAGCTAAAGTTCTAGCAGGTATTGAAGGGGCTCCAGCGAGGCTAATGCCATTGCCTTAGACACCCCACAGGGGCCAGTAGCGCTGGAGCTACTGGTTCCACACATTGACGCACAAGACTATCGCTGTCCTGTGGCGACCGCAGGGACCACCAGATGTACTGGTGGTCTCTGGGGTCATCCTGCGGCGGCTGAGGATATATTAAGATGAAGTTCAAAGAAGACGATGGCGTATCCGTAGTCTGGATGATACTGGCTACAGCGGCGGGTTTCATATTGATGGGATTCAACGGAGTGGGTATGGCGATACTAACCGTAGGTGCTGCTATACGCCTTGCGTTTGACTTGCCTATACTTGGCAGAAACGACGAAGGTGCTGAATGACACGTAAACAATACGTCCATACCTGCGGGGAATGCTCCAGCTACGTCGAGTTCTGCCAGACCGAAGGCAAGGTTTGCGAGCCGCTGATAAACGGGTGCATCCCAATGAGGCAGCTAGACGGCAGCTTTCGATACGTCTGCTATACCCCCGTGGGGCAGAAGGCGGCTTTCGTGAGTTGGTTGCACGGGAGGGATGAAGATTCCCCGAGGGAACTGGATATCGAGATTTACGAGCAATTGGAGGACAGATTTGGGCGCGGTTGAAATCTCTTGCGTCACCCATCCCCACGGGGGTTGGTTATCCTGCCCTACAGACCACTTAGAAGAGAAAATCGGTGACGGGTGACGGTGACACAAGCTCTGGCAAGAGTAGTAAGCACTTCCCCTACTCTCTTCACACCCCCCCCTCTCCCCCTTCTTTCTACCCTTAAAAAGGGAGGATTTTGTGTCACCTG
>Ga0164315_10005402_pt1 | contig 9994 bp, 11 predicted proteins | sample GuaBasSedimGuay6_FD_113737 | JGI IMG/M metagenome (GOLD analysis project Ga0164315, IMG submission 113737) | Subseafloor sediment microbial communities from Guaymas Basin, Gulf of California, Mexico - Guay6, Core 4569-2, 0-3 cm | ecosystem: Environmental > Aquatic > Marine > Hydrothermal vents >... | reverse complement strand
ATGATTCAAACATAGTGCTTGAACTTGTATCTCCAAGGTCTTGTTTAGGATTTCGAATTTCGAATTTCGGGTTTCGGGTTTCGGGTTTCGGGTTTCAACATATACGACGACCGTACATGGCTCATGGACCTGAATATATTGCCCTTTATTTTTTTATTGCCGGCGTAAAGTTGTTTTAAAAGAGTTTTGATCTCCAGTCGCTTGGAAGTTTTTGCTGTTGGACATGGGTTGATAAATTCAGGGAAGGCCTGCTCCCCGGCAAACCGCCTGATGCTGTCCTCATCTGCAAAAGCAAGGGGTCTGATCAGATGAAAACTCCCGCCAAATAAAGACTGCGAGGGCAGCATGGTACTGATTTCACCCGCATAGCACATATTCATGAACAGCGTCTCAATGATGTCATCTTTATTGTGGCCCAGGGCAACCTTGCTGCATCCCAGCTCTTCCGCGATTTCAAATAAGCGTTTCCGTCGCAACCGGGAGCAGAGAAAACAGGGATTTTCACGATTTTCAGGCCCGTGACTGATCACACCATAGTCCGTGTGCACAATCCGAACAGCGTATCCGGAATTCTCACCATGTTCCCGCAAGGCATCACTAAACCCGTCTGGAAACCCCAGATCCACATAAACGGCAAACAGCTCATAGTCGATGGGGACCCGGGTTCGCCGTTCGTTGAGCAACCACATGAGTGAAAGGCTGTCTTTCCCGCCGGAAAGCCCTACCAGGATTCGATCGCCATCCGATATCATCTCGTATCGGTGCAGCGCCTTGCCAACAGCCCTGTTCAGAGCTTTATATATGTAGCTGTGCTTCGGCAAAACAGACGGCTTCCATGCACTCTCCGGCACTTTTTAACACAGTGAATTGAAAATAGTATCGTGAAATATACAGGTTACACTTCTTTTTCTTCTGGTTCCGATGTTTCCTGTACTTCCAGTGTTTCCGGTGCTTCCGATGCTTCCAGTGTTTCCGGTGCTTCCTGTATTTCGTTGAGTTCTTCTGTTTCTACTTCTATTTCGGCTGGCCTGGCCCTTACCTTGTCTGCTGCAATTTCACGAAGTGCAACAACAATATCCTCGTTTTTGGGTGAGCTTACGAGGTATTCGGAACCCTCCCGTATCTGTCTCACTCTTTTGGCTGCCATGTGAACCAGCTGAAAGCGACTGGGTACTTTTTCCAGACAGTCTTCGATCGTAATACGTGCCACTGTGAACCTCCTGTTATTGAATCTTATAATGGGCTGTTTTGGTTATTTGAATTTGAAACATTTTGGATTGCCTTTCGACGTTGCTCAAGGCGGTGAGCCTGTCGAACTGTTTAGCTTTTCGAATTTTGTGCTTCTAATTTAAATTGTGAAACAATTTTATTATTGTATCTCCACCAATTCATACGTGCGTTTTCCTGCCGGCGCCTGAACCAACACTTCTTCACCGACTTCTCTGCCGATGATGGCCAGCCCCAGGGGCGATTTGACTGAAATTCGTCCCTCCTCGATACTTGATTCGTCCGGACCAACCAGCTGGTATTCGACACTCTCTCCGGTATCGACATTTTCCAATACTACGCCGCAACCGAAGACAGCTCGATCCTTGGGCAGATTATCCGGTTCGATGATATCAGCAGTCCCTAATTTGTAACCCAACTCCTGGATTCGACCTTCGATGAATGCCTGACGATCCTTTGCCGCATCAAACTCGGCATTTTCGCTGAGGTCACCATGCGCCCGGGCTTCTTCGATGGCTTTGATATTCTGCGGTCTTTCAACAGACTTGAGGTGTGTCAACTCGCGCTTCAGTTTTTCGTATCCATTCTTTGTTATCGGTGTCCGTTCCATGATCGCCCCCTACAAATAGTCCTTGGCCAGAATTTCAGCTATCTGGATCGTGTTGGTGGCAGCTCCTTTGCGAATATTATCGGCAACAATCCACATATTGATCCCGTTGGAGATGGAGAAGTCGTCGCGAATTCTGCCCACATAAGTCAGATCCTGGCCTGCCGCAGCGATGGGCATGGGGTAAACGTTCTGTGATGGATCATCCACCACCTCAACACCCGGTGCTTCTGCTAACACGGATTTAACGTCACCTGCCGATACCGGCGCCTCCGTCTCAATGTTCACTGCCTCCGAATGCCCGTAGAATACCGGCACGCGAACCGTTGTCGCCGTGACTTGAATACTGTCATCCTCCATGATTTTACGGGTTTCGTTAACCATCTTCATCTCTTCTTTGGTATAGCCGTTTTCCTGGAAAGCATCGATATGCGGCAAACAGTTGAAGGCGATGCGGTGTGGATAGACACTTGACTCCGGTTCCGAGAAACTCAAAATCGCCCGGGTCTGGTCAGACAATTCGTCCATGGCCTTTATACCTGTTCCGGACACCGCCTGATAGGTTGAAACCACCACCCGCTTTATCCGATACTTCTGATGGATGGGATTCAGGGCAACCACCATTTGAATGGTAGAGCAGTTGGGGTTGGCGATAATCCCTTTCTTGGTATACCCGGCAATCGCATGTGGATTGACCTCCGGTACCACCAGGGGGACATCCGGATCCATGCGCCATGCGCTTGAATTATCCACTACGACACAGCCCGCTTTAGCGGCATGGGGTGCGAAATGCTCACTGGTGCCACCCCCCGCCGAAAATAGTGCAATATCCATTCCCTTGAATGAATCCTCGGTCATTTCTTCAACCTTGACCGGTCGATCCCTGAAAGTGAGCTCCCGCCCTTTTGAGCGGCTCGATGCCAGCAGTTTTATCTTATTGACCGGAAAGTCTCTTTCTTCCAGGCAGGTGATCATTTGGTTTCCCACCGCACCCGTTGCGCCGGCCAGCGCAACATTAAACTTCTTGGATCCCATCCTCCACTCCTCCTGTTCACCATAAATTCGTTTTACAAATTTATCAGACACGACATTGTCGCACTATCCAATTTAGCCTTTTATTGGAGATAATCCAAAAAGGTTTACCCGCCTGTTTGCGGCGGGTAAACCTTTTTGGATTCTTTTCCCAATTAGTTGAGAGAAAGGGCTCAACGGTTGGGTTTCCGATGACGTGTCATCTCATAGGCTTCAAAATCACATTTTGTTACGACAAATGTGATGTGTTTTCTTTTCCCTTTATATTCCCGGTTTCTTTCTGCTTGATTTTCTTATACCGCTTCAACATCGTAACAGGCCCGGACAAGACATAAAGGACCCCGCAAAGAAACAGAGCGATAGAAGGTTGGGAAGCAATAAAGATGAATATCAATATGGCGATTACCAACGAATTGAAATTCATCCTCCTGAACAGTTCCGGCTTTTTGAAACTGTTGTACTTGATGGAGCTGACCATTAAAAAAGAGAGGCTGTAGAGCATGATCAAAAGAAGAATAGCGTTGGCACTCCCCATAATGTTCAATTTATGAAAGATCAGAACAGTAACGGCATTCATGCCTGCACCCGCGGGTATTGGCAGGCCGATGAAATGATCACTGCTGACCGCTCCAACCTGGGTGTTGAAGCGAGCCAGGCGCAGAGCTCCGCATACCATGAACAAAAAGGCCGCCAGCCAGCCAATTCTCCCCAACGGCCTCAACGCCCACAGGTAAATCATCAGGCCGGGGGCAAGTCCAAAGGAAATCAGATCAGCCAGAGAATCATATTCAATCCCGAATTTGCTCGTAGTGCCGGTAGCCCGGGCAATTTTCCCATCGAGGTTGTCAAAAACACCGGCAATGATAATCGCTATGGCGGCAGCAACGAATTTGCCGTCAATGGAGGCAATAATCGCATAAAATCCGCAGAACAGGTTCATGGATGTAAACATGTTCGGCAAAAGATAGATACCTCTGCGAAGGTTCTCTTTTTGAAATCGCTTATTTTTCATGTCAATTTCCCTATGAGAGAAGTTCCTGCACTGACCACATCACCGACGGTTACGGTGATCTGTGTATCAACCGGCAGGTATACATCAAGCCGTGACCCGAAACAGATCATCCCAAATCGTTGACCCCGTACAAGATCATCTCCCTCCTGTATTCTGCAGATAATCCTTCGAGCCACAAGACCGGCAATCTGAACAAAACAGAGGGTCTGACCATTTCCCGTTTCCAGGTAAACGGCATTGTGTTCGTTTAACCGGGAAGCTTTGTCCAGATTGGCCGAAAAAAATTTTCCGGGGTAATATTCTATTTTCGCAATACGCCCGTCAAAGGGTATTCGATTCACGTGAACATTGAAGACCGACATGAAAATGCTGACCTTCCGGCACGGGCCTACCGCGAAATGCGTGCTCTCCAGCCGCTCCACTTTGATGACCTTCCCGTCGGCAGGCGACACGACACCGCCGTCCAGAACGGGTGTCACCCTGTCCGGATCACGAAAAAAATAACAGATAAAGAATGTCGCCAGCAAGCCGGGCAGCGCCAATACGGCGATTCCCAACAAAGCAAAAACAGCGGTGGCAAATGCCGCAATCCCGATGAAGGGGATTCCCGCCCTGTCTATGGGAAATGCGGACTGGCTGAGAGGTTCTGTCCGTGAATATTTATTCATTATACACACCCGTAATCATTGGGTTGTTTCCTGAACCGCAATAGCGAGCGCGTTCCCCGTAGCTTGTCGAAGATCCCGGTTTATCGGGGCTGCGGGGTTAGCGAGCGAATCTAAATTAGACAGAATTCCTTACGGTCGAAGATTCCTTGCAGCTTGCTGCAAGGAATCTTCAAACTTATTTAATATCATTGATTCCATATCATGTCAATAATACACGGTATATTCTCTACAGTCTTTCACCTAAATGGAGTTCGGCATCCGATCTACGAATATAGTATGGCGCTACCGCATGCAGTTTTTGTGTTTTATCTTTCTGAAACTGCTTCAGGGCCAGTCTTGCGATGGTCTCTGCACGGATGGTGTCCCGGCATGAATGCGAAAATTGGGATAGCGGCCCCAGCGCCGCCTCAAATGTTTCCCGATAAAGGCGGGCACCATTCCCGATGAACTGGCAGGACTCGCGAATATTCTTCGCCAGCTCCAACGGTGTTGCCAAACGATCAGTACCGACCTGTGCCGGTTCTCCCTGCTCAGATACATAAAGACCATAGTATACTTCGTTTCTACGGGCGTCCATCACCGAGCAAACGAGTTTCGTGGGCAGATCTGCCTGGGCAGCCAGTGCCGCCAGACTGGTAACACCGGCAACGGGTCTTGATAATGCATAGGCCAGACCCTTGATCGTGCCGATACCGATACGCAACCCTGTAAAGGTGCCGGGGCCCGTAACGACTGCAAACCCGTCGATTTCATGAATAAGAATTCCGGAAGCAGTAATGGCGCTATCAATCATCCCCATGAGGTGTCGCGCATGTGTTTGACCGCTTGAATCAACAGATTTCGCCAGAATCCCGTCACCGTTGACAACCCCCACGGTACAGGTAGCTGTGGAGGTGTCAACCGACAGTATCTTCATGCTTTTCCATGCCACATGCAATTTCGAGCACCTGCTCCATCTGACGCACCTGGACAAATCGGATCTTTCTCTTGACGTGATTCGGAATCTCCACAAGATCCATTTTGTTCTTTTCCGGTATAATGATGGTTTTAATACCGGCCCGCAATGCGCCCAACGCTTTTTCTTTCAGGCCACCGATAGGTAGTACCCTGCCCCGTAGTGTAATTTCGCCGGTCATGGCAACATTCTTATCAACCGGGTTGCCCGACAAGGTCGAAATAAGAGCGGTTGCCATGGCAATACCTGCTGATGGGCCATCTTTTGGAATGGCTCCTGCCGGTACGTGGATGTGAACGTCAATATTCTCCAGTGCCTCTTCACCGATACCGAAACGTTTGAGGTTTGCCCGGGTATAACTCAACGCGGCGCGGGCAGACTCCTGCATCACTTCTCCCAGCTGTCCGGTAACGATCAGTTCGCCCTTGCCGCCAATGAGCGACGCCTCGACATAAAGAACCTCTCCACCCACCTGAGTCCAGGCCAGGCCGGTAGACAATCCCACCTGGCTTTCCTCCTGATCCATTTCGGGATAAAACTTTCGGACCCCTAAGTACCGGTGAAGGTTTCCCCTGGTAATATGGAACGGTTTTTTCTCGCCTTCGGCTATCTTGCGGGCCACCTTTCGGCAGAGCGAACCAAGTTCCCGCTCCAGATTCCGAAGTCCTGCCTCGGACGTATAACCTTTGATGATATCCTCCAGTGCCCCGGAACTCAGAGACAACTGTTTTTTTCGTAAGCCGTTCTCCTTGATCTGACGTGCCAGCAGATGTTTTTCCGCGATGACCATTTTCTCCTCTTCCGTATAACCGGAGAGTGTTAGAATCTCCATACGGTCAAGCAAAGCCGACGGAATGGTATCCACCATATTGGCGGTCAGGATGAACATGACATTCGACAGATCAAACGGAAGATTGAGATAGTGATCACTGAATGCGTTATTCTGTTCGGGATCGAGTGCTTCCAGAAGCGCTGATGACGGATCTCCCCTGAAGTCCGAGCCCACCTTGTCGATTTCATCCAGAATAAAAACCGGATTTTTGGTTCCGCACTGCTTCAGGCCCTGAAGAATCCTTCCCGGCAGCGCGCCCACATATGTTCGCCGGTGACCCCTTATCTCCGCTTCATCCCGGATTCCTCCAAGCGAAACCCGTGTAAATTTCCGTTTCATGGCTTTGGCGATGGCCTGACCCAGGGATGTTTTCCCGACACCTGGCGGCCCCACGAAACAAAGGATCGGCCCTTTTGAGTTTTTGTTGAGCTTGCGAACGCTCAGATATTCCAGAATGCGGTCTTTGATTTTATCGAGTCCGAAATGATCTTTGTCCAGAACCTCTTTGGCCTTCACAATATCGATCATGTCCTTGGTCGATTTTTGCCATGGTATTTCCACCAGCCAGTCCAAATAGGATCTTACGACGCCGGACTCAGCAGAATCCGGATGCATCTGTTCGAGCCGTTTCAGTTGCTTCAAAGCTTCCTGGTTGGCCTCTTTGGACATTCTCGCTTTTTTGATCTTGGTCTTGTATTCTTGAACTTCTTTGCCTTTTTCATCGAACTCGCCCAATTCCCGGTGTATGGCTCTGACCTGCTCTCGAAGAAAATAATCTCGCTGACTCTTGGAAATCTCGTCCTTGACATCTGACTGGATCTTTGCCTGCATAGCCGAGAGTTCAAGTTCCTTGGCGATCAGATCGTTGACTTTCCGAAGCCGCTCGATGGGGTCGATCAATTCAAGAAGCTGTTGGGCCTCATCGATTTTCAACTTCAAATTGGAAGCAACCAGATCGGCCAGCTTCCCTGGATCATCAATACTGTCGAGTATGGCGCTGACATCGCCTGTCAGTTCGCCACGGAGTGCCAGAATCTTTTCTGAGTGCTCACGGATAATACGCATCAGTGCCTTGGTCTCGAGATCCGGCTGCTCCATGGACTCCTCCTCGAGGATGTCGATGTTGACCCGGAAAAGCGATCGTTTGCGGACATATTTTTTGATTCTTGCCTTGGCAATACCCTGAACGAGGGCCTTAACCCGCCCATCCGGCAGTTTCAGCATGCGCAAAATTTTACATACGGTTCCAATAGTATAGATTTCGGCTTCTTTGGGATTCTCAATACCGGGTTCTATCTGCGTCGCCACCAGCAGAAAGCGCGTTTTCGAAATAGCCTCCTCTACAGCCCGCACCGACTTCTCTCTTCCAACAAAAAGCGGCAACAACATATCGGAAAAAATGACGACATCCCGTACCGGCATCAGGGGCAGTGTTTTGGGAATCTCTTCCTCCAGCCCGTCGTCCTCAATAATACTGATCAAGTCGTCTTTATCTGTTTCAGCCATCTGTGTTCCTGGTTCCTTTCTTTTCTTATATTCCTGAAGCCTGTCATTTCCCACACAACTCAACTTTCGGTTTTCACCAGAGATAGAGCGAAATGGGTGATTCGAAGGCGATTTGCGCTGTTTGAGCCAATTAGGGCTCCTTATATCAGCGAAATATTCATTTCGTGTTCACTGAATCCAGAAAGTTGAGTTAAAAATTAACACACTACTAGTAAGACCGAAATCCTTTTTTACAATACCTGTCATAAAATCATCATGGGAATTGATTGTCATACCATTATCATTTACAAAATCTGTAAATTATGGCATAGACACGCGGTAATATGATAGAATTGATTTTATTTATTTTCGGAAGCTGTATCGGCAGTTTTCTAAATGTATGCATCTACAGGCTGCCTAATTCAAAATCGATCGTATACCCCCCGTCTGCCTGCCCCGGGTGTGATACTCCGATCCGGTTTTATGACAACATCCCCATCCTCAGTTTTCTTCTACTGAGGGGGAAGTGTCGCAGTTGTCAGGCTGTTATATCGCTGCGCTATCCCCTGGTTGAGTTCATGGTCGGTCTGTTTGCTGTTTGCGCCTACCTTAAATTCGGACTCACACTGGAAGCCCTGATCACCTATCTCTTTATTGCATCACTGATCGTAATTACGTTCATCGATATCGACCACCGCATTATTCCCGACGCAATATCCCTGCCGGGCATCCCCATCGGTTTTGCCGCCTCATTTTTTCTCCCGGCGATCACCACCATGGAATCCCTGATCGGCATACTGGTGGGGGGAGGCAGTCTCCTGTTGGTGGCATGGATTTACAGCCTGATCACAAAAAAAGAAGGTATGGGTGGTGGGGACATCAAATTCCTGGCCATGATCGGTGCTTTTGTCGGGTGGCAAGGTGTGCTGCTGACAATTTTTCTTTCATCGGCCATCGGCACCCTCTGCGGCCTCGTGGTTATGATCCGATCAGGAAAAAACATGAAACTGGCGATTCCCTTCGGTCCATTTCTCGCCATCGGAACCATAATACATATTTTCTTTGGCAAAGAGTTGATTTTCTGGTATTTTCACACGTTCATCTAAATTGAGTGCTTGTCGAGGTTGCTATAGCTACAAGGTTTCATTTACCCCAAGGTTGGGGTTTAAACAGATACACATTTGGTCTGTCTGCATCGTTCCCGTCAATCCGAATCTGAATAAGATGAGATTAGCAATCATATCCGATATACATGGTAATATGGACGCACTGGACGAAGTCCTTGTGGATATTGACAAATCTAACGTCGATGCCACTATATGCCTGGGTGACATGGTGGGATACGGCCCGGAACCTGAAGCGGTAGTCCAGGCAATCTGCCGGCGGAATATTCCTACCCTGATGGGGAACCATGAGTTGGCTATTCTCGATCCAAAATACCTTGCCTGGTTCAACCCCCTGGCCCGGTTGTCAATACAGAAAACCATACCGATGCTCTCTGAAAAATCCCTTGCGTTCATCGCAAACCTGAAAACATTCACCACCCGAAAGCAGGCCAGATTTGTGCATGGTTTCCCTCCGGATTCTGCCCTTACCTACCTTTTCCAGATTGAAGAACCGGCCTTTTGCAGTGTTTTTGAGTCAATGTCGGAGAATTTATGTTTTGTGGGCCACACCCACAAACTCGACTTCGTCAGTTACAGGGCCGGCACTGTGATACGGGCCCCCCTGATTAAGGGGGTAATGCAATTGCGCAAAGAAAAAAAATATATTATCAATGTCGGCAGCGTGGGGCAGCCTAGAGATGGCAACAATAACGCCAAATATGCCATATGGGATGAAACTGACAACCTCATCCAGGTTAAGTTTATTCCTTATCATATTGCCAGGGTAACGAATAAAATCATTGAAGCGGGTCTGCCTGATGCCCATGCTGAGAGGTTGTGGTAATGAACCCTACAGTTACATAAACAACATGGCAAAGCATAGATAATGAGTTGTTATTATATGCAATATCGCATGGATAGCGCCATTGCCTGGATATTCCCCCAGGTGAATTCTAAGGATGGTGTTTTTTTTGCCATGTTGTTTACCCTTGCGGGAAAGCCGGAGAACTTCAGATCCTACGTTGCTGAGGGTTCGAAGTAAAAAACTACGACTTCACCCTCAGGCGCCT
>Ga0164315_10005400_pt1 | contig 9995 bp, 8 predicted proteins | sample GuaBasSedimGuay6_FD_113737 | JGI IMG/M metagenome (GOLD analysis project Ga0164315, IMG submission 113737) | Subseafloor sediment microbial communities from Guaymas Basin, Gulf of California, Mexico - Guay6, Core 4569-2, 0-3 cm | ecosystem: Environmental > Aquatic > Marine > Hydrothermal vents >... | reverse complement strand
GGGATCTGTTAGAATGCGTCGGTTCGGAAGCGCATGGGGCCTGGTGGTCTCCGCGGACTTCAAATCCGTTGGGTCGGCCCGGTGAGGGTCGATCGGAGGGTTCGATTCCCTTGCGCTTCCGCCATTTGAATTGAAGAGAGGGGCTGACCCACGAGGATCGAATGATGGCTGACACCGATTTCATTTTCCGCGGAAACCTGAGCCAAACGCCGCTGGCGGAGATTCTGGCGACGATTCACCGGCACCAAGTGCCCGGTGTCATGGAGTTCACTCGAGGCGAGGAAACTCGGAAACTCTTCTTCATCGACGGCGATATCATCTTTGCCACGTCGTCTGATCGAGGAATGTCACTTGGAGACTATCTGGTCGCCAAGGGTCGGATCACCAAGGCCCAGCACCAGGTTTCATCGGAAGAAGTGGCACGGACTCCGGGCCGGCGGCACGGAAGTATCCTCGTTGAAATGGGGTTCCTGCGTAAGGAAGAGCTTGGCGCCGCGGTCAGGGAGCAGGTTCAAGACATCCTCTGGAGTCTGTTCAACTGGAGCCGGGGCGAGGTCGTTTTTTCGGTTGGGGTGTTTCGGGAGGACGAGGTCTATAAGATCAAGATCCCAACCCCCCGCGCTATCCTCTCGGGGTGCAAGCATATTGCAGACGCCAAGATGGTGATGAGTAAATTGGGCGGTCGTAGTACGGTCTTTTCTCGCCTGTCCCGACCGAACCATCTGGAAAGCCTGCACCTCGAGGTTTCGGAAAAGGCAATGTTGGATATTACCGACGGGCAGGCAACGCTGTTCGATCTGTGCGAAAAGGGCCCCCTGAATCCAGGGGTCAATGCGAGGTTGATGTATGCCTTCATGTACCTGCAACTGGTCACTCGCGAAGAGGTCAGTTCCAGTGGAATTCGAATTCGGGTCAAGAGCAAAGACTGACCCGTGGGGATTTGAGAGATCAATCAATGCCTTTGTATGAGTATGAGTGTTTTGTCTGTGGAATCCGTTTCGAACGGATCCAGAAAACGACCACCGAGCCGACGAAGATCTGTCCGGAATGCGGCGGCGCTGTGCGCCGGTTGTTGGGAGTGCCCGCACTTCAGTTCAAGGGCAGTGGGTGGTATGTGACCGATTACGGCAAAGGAACCGGTGGGGCGCCTGGCCCCCGGAAAACCGAAACCTCAGAGCCCAAGGCGCCGCCGGCGTCTGATTCGTCCTCATCGACAACGTCCAGTAGCAGCGAGAAGTCGAAGAGTAGCGATTCGTCGTCAACGACCTCAAAAGCCTCCTGAACGTCCAACGTCGAACTTTCAACGCCCAACTCTGAAGTAGGAACCGGCACGCCGGTCGAAGGCCGGTAGAACCATCAGGTTCCGTATCCGAAGGATGCAGTGCGGGCCGCGCCCAAGGGCGGATTGTGGTGGAGCGACCTCAGCCGAAGCTCAAGGAACACAAGGGCTCATTGCCAAAACCCCCCGGCACCGCAGGCATCGAGTGTCAACCCCCAAACAACCGTGTACCTCAAGCGCGGACTTCGACGTTGAGCGTTGAACGTTCGACGTTCCAATCTGGTTCTTCGCTGCATCTGTGAGTCCCGATTTGGTTACGGCGCCAACTCCCGCGGAAACCCCGGAACGCGTTCGAATTTCAGCTGAATGCCCTCTTCGAGGCCGTAGGACTGCGTGACGCCGGCGGCGACTTCGAGAACCGCCAAAGCCTCCGCCTTGGCCACATACTGAGGACAGGGGTCCTTGGTGCAGGGAAGGGCGTTGTGGATGACATCGACAATGGTGCCGCCTGGGGAGAGAAAGACCATGTCCAGGGGAATCAAGGTATTTTTCATCCAGAAGCTGGGGGTCCGCTCTTCAGCAAACACGAACAGCATCCCCCGGTCGTCAGGCAGGGAGTTTCTGAACATCAGGCCCTGGCTGATCTCGTCCCGCGTCAGCGCCAACTCGAGGGTCAGACGGCGCCCGTCGGGCGCAATGGCCTCGGGCAGGGCGCGTGTTGGTTCGGGCGCCGCGGCGCCCGTGGTCGAAACGGCTTCGACCACTGGATCCGGTGGGGCGCCTCCGCACCCGATGAGGGTGACGGCAACGAGAGTGATGACGAACTGACAGCTGATAGCTGATAGCCGATAGCTTTTCATGAAGGCTCCTCAGTATGGGTAGTGTCCGAGGTCGTCAAGGTCCGGCTCAGTCCCATTTTCTCGGCATGGTACCGGAAAGCCCGGTAGGAGAGGCGAAGCAGTTCTGCTGCTCGTTTCTGGTGGCCTTCGGTCAGATCCAACGCTTGCCTCAAGAAATCCGCCCTTACACCGTTGAGGTACTCCTCGAGGTCGAGGCCCTCCTCAGGCAAAACATGCTTTCGGTGGGATCTTGCGTCGGTGGCGCCGTGCAAATGTCCGGTCAACACACCGGAGGAAATCAATTCGCCGGTTTCCAGCGCCACCGTTCTTTCAATGACATTCTCCAACTCCCGGACGTTCCCCGGCCAGTTGTAGGCCCGGAGTAGGCGGATGGCATCGGCGGAGACCCGCTTCGGAGGCAAGCCGAACCTGTCGCAGCATCGCCCGACGAAGAAGCGCGCAAGCTCGGGCAGATCTTCCAGGCGGTCCCTCAATGGAGGGAGGTGGATGTCGATAACATGAAGCCGGTAGAAAAGGTCTTCCCTGAAATTTCCCAGCCGAACCTCTTCGGCCAGATCCCGGTTGGTGGCGGCGAGGACTCGTGTATTGATCTCGATTTCGCGGTGACCGCCGATTGGCCGTATGCGCCGCTCTTGCAAAACGCGGAGCAGTTTGACCTGCATTGAGGCCGTCATTTCTCCGACCTCGTCCAGGAGGATCGTACCGTTGTCGGCCTGGGCGAAGAGCCCGCTATTGTCCCTGACGGCCCCTGTGAACGAACCCTTGACATGGCCGAAGAGCTCGGACTCGAGGAGGTTTTCGGGCATTGCGCCGCAGTTGATGCTCAAAAACGGTCCGGATGCGACAGGGGAGGCCTTGTGGATGGCACGTGCCAGCAGTTCCTTGCCGGTGCCGCTCTCGCCACTGATCAACACGGTCGAAGGTGTTGCGGCGACCCTTGAGACCAAAGAGAGAACCCTTTGAATCGCACGGCTGGATCCAATCAACCCGGAGTCCTCCAGGGGGGCCTCGGAGGACTCGGTGCCCAGGATGTTTCTCAGAATCAGTCGGAGGTCTTCGACGTTGAACGGTTTGGAAAGGTACTCGGTGGCGCCGGCCCGAAGAGCCTCCAGGGCGTTTTGCGGCGTGGTGTGGGCGGTGATGATGATAAATGGGGGCGCCGACGGGTCGTGTCGGGCATGTTCGAGAACCTCGAGGCCGGTTCCGTCGGGCAATCGGAGATCGCACATCACCAGGTCGAAGGCGCCGGTGTCGACAGCGGCGATTCCGGCGCTGACACAGTCTGCGGTTTCGACGGCGTAGCCCATCTCCTCGAGGAAAATTGTCAACATTTCTCGAATCGACGGCTCATCGTCGATGACGAGGATCGTACGCTGGTTGATCATGCCGTCCCTCCAGGTCTCAGGCGGGGCATTTCGATTTTGAGGGTAGTTCCGGCACCGGGAGTGCTATCGATCTCGATGGTGCCGCTATGTTGTTCGACGACGTTGTAAACGACGGCCAGGCCGAGCCCCGTACCTCCAGGGGTTGACGTGACGAAGGGCTCGAAGGCGTGTTTCTTGACGTCTTCGGACATGCCGATCCCGGTGTCCGAAAAGCCGAGAACGAGGTTTCCGAGTTCAATTTCGCCGGTGATCGTCAGGGTGCCCCCTTCAGGCATTGCTTCCAAGGCGTTACGGGCCAGATTCCAGAACATCTGGCGGAGAAGCGGTTCTTCACCCAGAAGCATGAGGCTTTCGGAGAGATTGAGTTTGATTTGGTGGTCGGGCCTCAGCAGATCTGATCTCCGGAGGAGATCTACACAGTCGTTGAGCAGGATTGTCAGATCGCATTGGTGACGACTGCCGTGGCTGGGTCGTGAATAATCGAGAAAGTTATCGAGGATGGTGGAAAGCCTCTGACTCTCATCAACAAGGATGCGGAGCAGACGAGAGGTTTTGTGGTCGGCGCCCTCCCTTGAGGCCAACATCTGGGCAGAACCCGAAATGCCGGCCAAGGGATTTTTGATTTCGTGTGCCATCCGTGCGGCCATTTCACCAACGGCCGCCATTCGTTCCTGCATTCGCTGGCGCGCGGCGGCCCCCTCGATTTCGGAGAGGTCCTGGAAGCTGATGATGAACCCGGCAAGATTGTGGTCTTCGTCTTTGAGAGGGCCCAGGGTCAGGCCAAGGCACAATCCGGTGGTTCGGTGGTTATCCTCGATTCGAATGGAGGAAAGTGAGCGGGCTCGGGTGTAGAGCAAGCCCCACGAATGATCGGCCAGAGGCATGACCTCGTCGAGGTCAATCCCTTCCGGTCGTGCATCGGGTGCGAGCCCGAGAATTCGACGGCCTGCGGGATTGAGGTGCAGTACACGTCCATCGAGGTCTGTGGCGACGATTCCGGCGGCAACCGATCGCACGACGTGGTCAGTCACGGCTGCAAGGCGTTGGGCCCGTTCGATCTCTTCTTGTAAACGGTTTTTTGCGGCCCGGAGACTCTCTGAGAGGTATGAGACCAGGACGGCTACCAGGGCGAAGCCCACGACGTTGATCAGGAGTTGGGTCAGAATTCTGGGCAGCGACAGCGACATCTGGATGCCACCGAGTGTGGGAGGAATCGGGAGGATGCCAAATACCATCAGGTCGACCAGAAGTCCGTAGGCGATTGCGGAGAGTCCCGCAAAAATCAGGCCGCCCCCGCGAATAATGACCGCCCCGGCGACGATAACGGCCAGGTAGAGAAAGGAGAATGGGGAATGGAAGCCCCCTGTGAAGTAGACCAGTCCGGTGACGATGCCGATGTCGCCGAGCAGTTGGATGAACGCCTGGATTTTTTCGGAAAGGCCGATCAGATGGAGGATCAGGTAGCCAAGGCTCAGGGCGTAGGTGGTCAGGATGATGCCGTAGAAGTGTTTGAGCGGCAGAATCAGGGGAGTCGTGGCTTGAATCAGGAGAATACCGAGAAACAACGTAGATATGACGACCAACCGAAGGCCGAGAAACCAGCGGATGGTCGTCGGGGACGGTGCAACAACGGGCGGGGTAGGTGCCCCGCCCGATGTCATCGAATGCTGTTGAGATCTGCCTGGCATCAGCCGATCTGGCTAATCAGGGAGAACATCGGCAGGTACATCGCGACGACGATGAGGCCGATAACGACGCCGAGAAAGGCGATGATGACCGGTTCAATCAAGGACATCATGCCCTCAACGGCCGAATCGACTTCGTCCTCGTAAAAGTCGGCAATCTTCGACAACATGGTGTCCATAGCGCCGGTGTGTTCGCCGACACCGATCATTTGGCAGACCATCGGAGGGAACTGCTGAGTTTTGGACAGCGGTTCGGCGAGGGTTTTTCCCTGCTCGACCTCTTTTCTGACCTCGAAAACCGCCTCTTCAATAACGGCATTGCCTGACGTTTTTGCGGTAATTTCCAGGGAGTCCAGGATAGGAACACCCGAGGACAGCAGTGTGCCGAGGGTGCGGCAGAAACGTGCAACGGCGATTTTCCTCAAGAGCAGACCCAAAGCAGGCATCTTGAGCATCAACTTGTCGATCTGATACCGCCCCTGTTCGGTCTCATAGTACTGCCTCAGAGCAAAGATGGCTGCGAAGACCAGGATGAAGATCAGCCACCAAAAACGCCCGATGAAGTTCGATGCCGCTACGACCGCTCGGGTCAAGAACGGTAGCTGAGCGCCCAAGCCTTCGAAGAGACTGGAGAATACAGGAATGACCTTCCACAGAATCACGTAGACGACGATGATGGCAATCGAGACGACGGCAACCGGGTAAACCATCGCGGATTTCACCTGGCTCTTGAGTTTGACGGACTTCTCGATGTAGGCAGCCAGCCGTTGCAAGATTGTGTCCAGGATACCGCCGGCTTCACCGGCGCCAACCATATTGACGTACAGCTCGTCGAAGGCCTGGGGGTGCTTCCTCATGGCCTCCGCCAGTGAGGAACCACCTTCGACATCCTGTCGAATCTGCAACAGGATCTTCTGAAAGCCTTTGTTGTCCTGCTGTTGCCCCAAAATGTCAAGGCACTGGACCAAAGGCAGGCCCGCATCGATCATCACCGAGAACTGGCGGGTGAAAATGGCGATATCTTTGGATTTGATGCCCCCGCCAAACTTTGGTAGGGCTATTTCCTTGCCCTTTTCCTTGACGGTAGTGATGACGATCTGCTGTCGGCGCAGGGCTGCAATGACAGCTTCTTTACTGTCGCCGATCAAAACTCCGCTCTGAGGGTTGCCGTTTCGATCACGACCCTTCCATTCAAAACTGGCCATCGTCAGGACCTCCGTTTCTTCTTCACTTCAGGAGTCTGGGTGGTTGTTCCGATGCCGCGGTTGATCATATCCTGGAGTTCGTCGGGCATGGAGCTGTGGGACATTGCAGTTTGCAGAGAGATCTTGCGCTGCTGGTAGAGCGTCGCAAGAGCCTGGTTGAAGGTCTGCATGCCGTACCTCAATTGGCCGGCCTGCATCATCGAGTAGACCTGATGGATCTTGTCTTCGCGGATCAGGTTGCGGATGGCGATGTTGGGAATCAGGAGCTCAACGGCCAGGGCCCGCCCCTTGCCGCTGGCTCGTGGCAGGAGCGACTGGCAGAGGATGCCTTCGAGCACGAAGGAGAGCTGCGCGCGGATCTGACTCTGTTGGTGTTCCGGGAAAACATCGACAATTCGGTTAATGGTCTGAGGCGCCGAATTGGTGTGAAGGGTGGCGAAGGTCAGGTGACCGGTCTCCGCGATGCGAAGGGCAGACGAGATGGTCTCGAGATCGCGCATCTCACCGACCAGGACGACATCGGGGTCTTCACGAAGCACCGACCTCAAAGCCGCGGGGAAGGACAAGGTGTCGGCGTGCAGCTCCCGCTGGTTGACCATGGCCTGTTTGTGGGAGTGGAGGTATTCGACAGGGTCTTCGATCGTTAGAATGTGCAGGGGTTTTTCGCGGTTGATCTTGTCGATCATCGACGCCAATGTCGTTGATTTTCCGGACCCCGTTGGTCCTGTAACGAGGATCAGGCCCCGAGGCTTGCCGCACAGGGATTCAACGGCTGCCGGCAGACCCAACTCCCTGAACCCCAGAATCTCATAGGGAATACGGCGGAATGCCCCGGCGACGGCCCCTCGCTGCTGGTAGATGTTGGCTCTGAATCGAGCCAGTCCTTTGATGCCGAAGGAAATGTCCAGTTCCAGATCCTCTTCGAAACGATGCTTCTGCGCGTCGGTGAGAACGGAGTAGGACAAACGCTTGGTTTCGACGGCCGTCAGGGGCGGCTGATTCTCCAAGGGTTGGAGAAGCCCGTCAATCCTGATTAACGGGGGGGAGTTCGTTGTGACATGAAGGTCGGTTCCACCCTTATCGACCATCAAATTGAGCAATTGGTGCAAACTGGTGGCCATTGGGCTTCCCTTCCGGCGTCCTAAAGCACGCTCTCGCGTACCACCTCTTCGATGGTGGTAACGCCTTCTCGGATTTTTTGAAGGCCTGAGTGTCGCAGGCCAATCATGCCTTCTTCCATTGCTTTCCTGCGGAGTTCGATCGCCGAGGCGCCCGAGAGAATCAACTCCCGAACGTCCGCGGTGACCTTCATGACCTCAAAAAGGCCAACTCTTCCCTTGTAGCCCCTCTGGTTACAGGCGTCACATCCGCGTCCCTTGTACAACTGGATGTTTGGTGCTTCACTTTCCGAAAAACCAACGTTGAGGAGGGCCTGTACCGGGACATCCTCAACTTCTTTGCACTTCGAACAAATTCGACGAATCAGGCGCTGGGCGACAATCAGATTGACCGATGTTGCCACCAGGAATGGTTCGATGCCCATGTTCATCAAACGGTTGATCGTCGATGGAGCATCGTTGGTGTGCAAGGTCGAGAGGACCAGGTGCCCGGTCAACGCCGCCTTGATGGCGATCTCGGCCGTTTCGAAATCTCTGATTTCGCCGACAAGAACAATATTGGGATCCTGGCGAAGGAAGGACCTGAGAGCTGCGGCAAAATTGAGGCCGATGCTCTCCTTCATCTGAACCTGGTTGATGCCCGACAGCTGAAACTCCACCGGATCCTCAGCCGTCATAATGTTGGTTTCCGGTGTGTTGATCCTTGAGATTGCCGAGTAGAGAGAGTTCGTCTTGCCCGACCCGGTCGGGCCGGTGACCAGAACCATGCCGTAGGGCGAGAAAATCGCCTCCTCGAACCATTTCAAGCTCTGCTTTTCAAAACCGAGCTTGGTCATATCCAACATCAGATTATCTTTGTCGAGCAGACGGAGAACGATCTTTTCGCCGTGGAGAGTGGGCAGGGTTGAGACGCGGTAGTCCAGTTCCTTGGGCTTGCCCTGGTATTTCATCTTGATCTTGATCCGGCCATCCTGAGGCAGGCGCTTTTCAGCGATGTCCAGTTTGGCCAAAATCTTGATTCTCGAGGAGATGGCGTCCTTGAGCTTGAGCGGAGGGTTCATGATTTCGTACAAAATGCCATCAATGCGAAAACGAACCCGGAAGCTCTTTTCGTAGGGTTCGATATGGATGTCGGATGCGCCTCGTTTGAGAGCGTCGGTCAGAATCAAATTGACCAGGCGCACGACCGGCGCCTCGTCCGCGGACGCCTCGAGGTCGGCGACATCCAGTTCTTCTTCGTCTTCGAGAACCTCAAGAGAGGTCTCATCAACGGTTGAGAGGTCGTCCATGACCTTCTTCAGCTCGATAGCGTGTGTCGTGCCGAAATACTTGTCGATCGCTTCTCTGAGAGCCTCCTCGGATGCCACGACGGGTTCGACGCGGTAACCGGTGATGAAGGTGATGTCGTCCATCGCAAAGACGTTGGTCGGGTCACCCATGGCGACCGTCAGGGTCGCGCCGGTCTTCGACACCGGGATGAATTCGTATTTTCGGGCTACATCGGCTGGGATCAGCCGGATAATGGAGTCGTCTATATCGAAATGACGAAGGTTGATCGACGGTACGCCGTACTGCTGGGACAGGCAGTCCAGAATATCCTCTTCACTGACAAAGCCGTATTTGACCAGATGTTGGCCGACACGCCCGCCTGTCGTTTGTTGATCCTCAAGAACCTTTTCCAGCTGATCCTCAGTGATCAACTGTGCTTTGAGGAGAAGTTCTCCGATCTTCAGTGGCATCCTTCACCGTCCGTTCAGTTTTATTCCTTTCGAATTGTAACATCACCTAAGCTGAGCGATTCTCATCGGTGGCCTGCGCCAAGTCCTTGGACCCTGGGCACTTTCAAAAAGCCTCGACAGACAAACTTCATGCCTACGTTTTTTTCAAGCACCAGAGCCTCAAGGACTTGGCGCATCTCATCCGCCAGAATCGCTCAGATTAGGATCAGCCAGGAGTTGGGTGACTTTTCGGTCGATGGTCTCGGCTGACGGCATTGTCCCCGGCTTGACGCCAGCCCTACCAGGATGGACCTTTTTGGGGAGCTCGGCTGCGGACAGGACGGCAGTGTGAGGCCCCAGCGGGCCATTTCGGCGCCAATCGGTTGTCAGGAAGACCCCGAGGGTTGGAGCTCCAAGGCTGGCCGCAAGATGAATCGGCCCGGTGTCCGCGCCGACAACGACCGAGGCGCCACCGAGCAGGACGGTCAACTGTTCGATATTGGTTGGGGGGGCCGCTTCGGCGGCGTCTTCGGCGCCGGCGACGACGGCCTCGGCTCGTTCGAGTTCGCTGGGCCCCCAGGCGACAACCACCTCGAGGTTCCGGGCTGCCAGCAGGCGGGCCAGGGCAGCCAGGACGTCCGTACTCAGGACCTTGGAGGGTTGCCCGGCGCCGGGCAACAGTACGGCGTACGGTGCCTCTCGCCGGAAGTTGGGCCAGCGTTCGATAGACCGTTCCAGAAGCCAG
>Ga0164315_10005399_pt1 | contig 10001 bp, 8 predicted proteins | sample GuaBasSedimGuay6_FD_113737 | JGI IMG/M metagenome (GOLD analysis project Ga0164315, IMG submission 113737) | Subseafloor sediment microbial communities from Guaymas Basin, Gulf of California, Mexico - Guay6, Core 4569-2, 0-3 cm | ecosystem: Environmental > Aquatic > Marine > Hydrothermal vents >... | reverse complement strand
TAAAGAAGTCGAACATCTGGATAGCTGTTTGCGCCAATGTCTTAAGAGTGGCAGCTCTAAAAATATCGCCGAGCCCTTTTTTAAAGGCGCAGCCAAAATTATTGATGCTGCCTGGGATGGTATTACCGTCGAGGATTTCCGTTATCCACAAACCAGGGGGGAGCGGCCTAAAGGCTATAGCCTGGCCAAATGGTTGAACAGCAAGTTTTTTGCACTCTCAGCTTATGACCCCGAATTTGCAGTGGCCTTCACCAAGGTGTTTCATTTTATGGAGCCACCTACCTCAATATTAAAGCCCAAATATTTGCTTAAAGCAGTTTTTGCTAAAAAGCCGGTTTACAAATAATCGCCACCAGCTTAGCGTACCACCTGGTTTTGATTGATTGCAGCAATATAAAAAAAGAATAACTAACAAAAAATAAAACATTCAGGGAGCACGTCGATATGTCTGAGAATAAAGCATCAAAAAAACAAGGGGTTTTGGGCGAGCATGCGGTAGTCATTGGCGGCAGCATGGCCGGGTTACTAACCGCACGGGTGTTATCCGATTATTTCGAGCGCGTGACTATTTTTGAGGCCGATACCCCGCCTGAAGAAGCCGTGCCGCGTAAGGGTGTGCCCCAAGGGAATCATATTCATACTCTACTGCCTGGCGGCACGGATGTCGTGTTGAAGTATTTTCCGAATATACATGACGATCTGGTGGCTGGAGGCGCTGATTACGGAGACCCTACCATTAAGTGGCGTTTATGCATGGGTGGCCGGTGGCAGCCGCGTATAGCGAGTGGTATGGGCAGTTATACAATGTCTCGCCCCCTGTTGGAAGCGACCGTACGCAAACATACTGCCGCCGTGCCAAATATCACATTGCATAGCGCTACTTCCGTTGATGGCTACTACAGCAATGCAGATAATACTGCCGTGACAGGCGTGATACTGGAGTCTGGAGAGACTGTGGGTGCAGATTTTGTCGCCGATGTTAGCGGTCGTAATTCCAGTGCATCGAAATGGATTGAAGCGATGGGTTTTACGCCACCGGAGCGCAGTACGATTGGTATTGATGTGGGTTACACCACCTTTGAAGTAGCTGAGCCGCTTGGTAATCAACGTGACTGGAACATCTTGTTTATTACACCGAAGCGTATTCCCGAGGAAACGCGCAGTGGCGGTATATTTTGTATAGAGGGTGGTCGTTATCTGGTCACTGCATCGGGTTACCATAAGGATTATGCGCCTACGGATTGGTCAGGGTTTCAAGATTTTATGAAAGCGCTACCCTATTCCAGTATTTATGATGAGATTAAAGATCTCCAGCCAAGTGGCGAGGCGAAGGAATACCGTTATACATCCTATTTGCGTCGCCACTACGAGCGCTTAACGAATTTCCCCACAGGACTAATCGTTTTGGGCGATGCAATGTGTAGTCTTAATCCGGTTTATGGTCAGGGCATGACGGTAGCGGCCAAGGAGGTTGATCATCTGGATACTTGCCTTAGGCAATGTTCGGAAAACGGTGGCCTGGGTAACCTTGCCAGACCGTTTTTTAAAGGCGCAGCAAAGTATATTGATGCTGCCTGGGACGCCATAACTGTTGAGGATTTTCGCTATCCGCAAACGCGTGGTGAGCGACCTAGAGCCTATGGCCTGGCCAAGTGGTTAAACCGCAAATTCTTCGCTTTATCTGGTGTTGATGAAGAGTTTTCAGTGGCTTTTATGAAGACTCTAGGCCTGGTAGAACCGCCGGAATCACTGCTCAAGCCGAAATATTTGTTCAAGGCGCTATTTGCCAAAATGCCTGAGCAAGACAGGGAGCCGCCGTTTCGGCCTGTAGATTAAGTAGATTATTGATGCCGTTGCTGTTGGGGATTAGGTTCTTAAGTAATCAAGTCTTCGGTAACCCGAAAATAAGCAAACCGATCAATCGAAGCGAATAAAAAGCTGGCACATGACCAGCTTTTTTAGTGCATCAGAACTTACCTGTTTTCACGTAAAAAAATAATTGCCATAATATAAAAAAAGAGTAACTAACAAAAACAAAAAATTCAGGGAGCACGTCGATATGTCTGAGAATAAAGTGTCACAAAAACAAGGGGTTTTGGGCGAGCATGCGATCGTCATCGGCGGCAGCATGGCCGGGTTACTAACCGCACGGGTGTTATCCGATTATTTCGAGCGCGTAACTATTTTTGAGGCCGATACCCCACCGGAAGAGGCCGTGCCGCGCAAGGGTGTGCCGCAGGGGGCCCATGCTCATGGCTTAATGGCGGGTGGTGCTGATGTGCTGCGCAAGTATTTTCCTGATTTCCACGATGACCTGGTAGCGGCGGGCGCCGAATATGGCGACCCGATGCTGAACTGGCGGGGCCTTGTTGGCGCGCGCTGGAGCCCTCGCATTGAGAGTGGCATGGGGACCTATGTGATGTCGCGTCCGCTTCTGGAAGCTGTGGTGCGCAAACACACGGTGGCAATTGCCAATGTTGAGTTGCGCGTTGCGACACCTGTTAGCGGCTACACCCACAGCACTCGCGACGCTCGCGGGGCAGGCCCTACCAGCAACGACTCGAACATAGCTGTGACCGGGGTCATCCTGGAGCAAAGCGGAGAGACCGTTGCGGCAGATTTTGTTGCTGATGTTAGTGGTCGTAATTCCAAAGCTTCTAGCTGGATTGAGGCTATGGGTTTTACTCCCCCGGAACGCAGTAATATTGGTGTTGATGTGGGTTATGTCACCTTCGAGGTGGCCGAGCCGCCGAATAACCAGCGTGACTGGAGCATACTGGTTGTCAATCAGAAGGACATCCCTAAGGATACTCGTGCTGGCGCTATTTTTTATAAAGAGGGTGGTCGTTATTTAGTCCTCGCGTCGGGTTTCCATAAGGATTATGCACCGACAGATTGGCCGGGTTTTCTCGCTTATATGAAAGCACTGCCCTTCAGCAGTGTTTATGATGAAATAAAAGATCTCCAACCCATCGGTGAGGCAAGAGAATATCGCTTTGCCTCCTATTTACGCCGTCACTACGAGCGTTTGCAACATTTCCCCCAAAGACTCGTTGTGCTGGGCGATGTGATGTGTAGCTTCAACCCGATTTACGGCCAGGGTATTACAGTGGCGGCTAAAGAGGCTGAACATCTGGATGCTTGTCTAAAGCAGTGCCTTCAAGGCAACGGTTTAGACAACAGTGGTTTAGACAATGGCAGTTTAGGCAATGGTCGTTTAGATAAGGTGGCCCAGCCGTTTTTTAAGGGCGCGGCAAAATTTATTGATGCCGCCTGGGATGGCACTACCGTGGAAGATTTACGCTATCCACAAACTCGCGGTGAACGGCCCAAGGGCTACGGTTTGCTCAAATGGCTAAACCGTAAGTTTTTTGCCTTGTCCGGTACCGATGAAGAGTTTAGCGTGGCTTTTGTCAAGGCCCTTAGTTTGGTGGAGCCGCCGGAATCTTTGCTCAAGCCGAAATATTTGTTAAAGGCTGTTTTTGCAAAAATGCCTGAGCAAGACCGGGAGCCGCCGTTTCGGCCTGTAAAATAAGCAGCTTGTCTCTGCCGTGAGGTAGCCAGGTCATTAACAAATAAAACGTTCGTTTTTCAAAAATAGGCAGTCACAAAAATAAGCAAGTCACAAAAATAGGCAAGTCAATAGATGATGAATTAAAAACGCTGGCACATGGCCAGCTTTTTTAGTGCATCAAAACTGACCTGCTTTCACGTAAAGAAAACAATGTTCTTGTCGGTGTTTTTATCGACCAGGTTAGTCCAGTCAAGAGCGTTTAAAACCTCCTCCCCGTTTTGGGCCTGATGTTGCCATCAGATGAGGTCGCTAGCTTTATCTAAGGTCTTTTAAAAACAACAATATTTCATCTGTTGTTTCGTCGGGCTTTTCAAGCATCAACCAATGACCCGCACCCTCTATTAATTTAGTGCGTCGCAGATCCTCAAAGTGGGTCGGCATGATTTCTGCCCAGTTGGGCACGTAGAGCAGCACATCATCTTCGGCACCGGCGATAAAATGTGCCGGTTGGGTGATTTTGGCATTTTCCAGATGTGGAGTTAGCGCCCAGTTGCGCTCTAAATTGCGATACCAGTTTACGCCGCCACGAAAACCATTACCCTTAAATTGCGCGACGTGGTAATCCAGGTCTTCCTTAGTCAACCACTGGGGTAATTCAGCGGGCACCTTAAAGATATCCGCCATAGAGGCATCAGCGGGATAGCCGACCTGGGACATCCATGATCCTGGAGGACTATCGGCGGAAATAATGTAGTAAGTCATACGGAGCATGGCCTCGGGAGAGGCGTCCATACCGAACTCGGCACCCGGCTGCTGGAATTTTCGGATATACCAGTATTTACCTTCCAGTCCAGGGGGATTAACTATTGTGTCCGGTACTTCAGGGCGACCCCAGTAAGGCACCGATAAACCCATGACCGCGCTGACTCTTTCTGGATATAACAGCGCTGTATGCCAGGCGACCATACAACCCATATCCTGACCAATGACGATAAATTGCTCGTAACCCAGGGCGTCGGCAATACCGACGACATCGCCAGTGAGATGAACAATATCGTAATCTTCGATAGCTTCCGGCGCGTCGCTGCCAGCATACCCACGCTGATCGGGCACCGCGACCTTATAGCCAGCCTCGACGATGGGGTCGATCTGATGCCGCCATAAATGCCAGAACTCGGGAAAGCCATGCAGCAGGATGACCAGGGGGCCTTCGCCTTTGACCACGGTGCGCAGGGTGACACCGTTAGTCTGAATGTACTGGAATTCGGGTTCTTTGATCATTGCCTTATCCTTATAGTTATTCTGACTGCGCGATATTTTGTCTGTTTTAACTACCCAGCCAACTTTCACTATCCAGCCGGGCACGCGATGATATATATTTACCGAGCAAACTAACTATACACAGTTTTATAAAACTATCAGGCAAACAGGTTCCTGTTTTTTTCGGAGTCGGGATCCAGTTGTCTGTCGAACTGAATGACTAAAATGAGGAGAAAATCAATGAAAGATGTAGCAGGTAAAGTCGCTTTTATTACCGGTGCCGCAAGCGGCATGGGGCTGGGTATGGCGCGGGCATTTTCTGCCGCAGGCATGAAAGTCATGCTCGGTGATATTCAGAAGGACCCTTTAGATTCTGCCGTCGCTGAATTAAAAGGCCAGGGCCGCGAGGTAGAAGGTGTGGTGGTCGATGTCACTGATCGCGATTCGGTTTTTGCAGCGGCTGATGCAACCATAGCCGCTTTCGGAAAAGTCCACGTCTGTGTGAACAATGCTGGTGTGGGCGCCAGCGGCAGCGCTGAGAGTACCAGCGAAAAGAACTGGCGCTGGACTATCGATGTGAATATGTGGGGCGTGGTTTGGGGCCTGCAGGCCTTTATGCCGCTGATAGAATCTCACGGTGAGGGCGGCCATGTGGTGAATACCGCCTCTATGGCAGGTATGTTCTCCTTCAGGGATCTCAGCGCCTACAACGCATCAAAATACGCCGTCGTAGCCATGTCTGAGACAGCGATGGCGGAACATCAAAAGGATAATATCGGCGTGTCGGTACTTTGCCCCGGTGTGGTTGCCACTAACCTGGGAACATCAGCACGTAATCGCGGTGATGACTATGGCGGTGCCACTGATAAGAAATCCGAGCAGATGATGGAGATGCTGAAAAAAGGTTTGAACCCGGACATCGTCGGTGAGCAAGTATTGGAGGCTATTGTTGATGACCAACCTTACATCTTCACCGATCCAGGCCTGCGTAGCCTGATCCAGGGACGCTTTGACCGGATACTCGGTGGTTATGACTGGGCTGATCAATGTGAAGCTTTGAAAAACGTTGATCAGCAGGGTGGTATTGATTTGTAGTTAAGCACGGCTCGAACCGGCTCGTAGCACCTGGTGGTGTTGCGGCCCGGCTTTAGTTGTTGACAAGAGATTTGCAGATAACAGCTCTACAGATAGCAGCTTTGTGGGCAGTTGTTTTGCAGGTAATAGTTTTAGGGATAATTAACACGTGGGGTGATTCATGAAATATCGAACATTAGGCAGTAGCGGTGCGCAGGTATCGGCTATTGGTCTGGGCTGTATGGGTATGTCAGATTTTTATGGCCCGGCGGATGAGGATGAATCCATTGCGACCCTGCACCACACGTTGGCTATCGGGCTGAATTTTCTCGATACCTCGGACGTTTACGGCAAGGGTCACAATGAAACCTTGATTGGCCGCGCTATTGCCGATCGCCGTGACCAGGCATTTATCGCCACCAAGTTTGGTATTGCCGGGGCGAAGTTAAAGCCCGAAGGTGGCCTGGAAATAAAAGTGGATGGCCGTCCTGAGTATGTAAAATCCGCCTGTGAGGCCAGCCTAAAGCGCCTGGGTATTGATTGCATCGACCTTTATTATCAGCATCGTGTTGATCCGAATACACCTATTGAAGAAACCGTGGGCGCCATGGCCGAATTAGTTACCGAGGGCAAAGTGCGCTTCCTGGGTTTGTCTGAGGCCTCGGCTGATCCAGCATTAATTCGTCGTGCCAGCGAAGTTCATCCTATTGCGGCCCTGCAAAGCGAATATTCCCTGTGGACTCGTGATCCTGAGGCAGAAGTGCTGGGTGTATGTACGGAGCTGAATATCGCTTTTGTCCCTTATAGCCCATTAGGCAGAGGCTTTTTGACCGGCACCATTTCCGATACCGATGAAATGGGCGATAAGGATTTCCGTAAAACCAACCCGCGTTTTCAGCCCGGCAATATCGAGCACAACTTAAAGCTCACCGAGGAAATTAAAGCAATGGCCTCGGATAAAGGCTGTTCTCCGTCTCAATTGGTACTGGGCTGGTTGCTGGCCCAGGGCGATCAAATTATTCCCATCCCCGGCACCCGACGCGTTGCTAATCTCGATAGTAATGCAGGCGCTGTAGATATCACTCTCAGTGCCACTGAGCTGGATGCCATCAACAAGATATTCCCACCAGATGTGGCTATGGGTGGTCGTTACGCCTGAGCAACACGACGACCGAATTAATTCACATCAGGAGAAGTAGCAATGAAGTTACCTGAAGGCGCATATCTTAAACTCGACCCCCAGGATGAATATATGCATCCCCTGGGGCCGGAAGAAAACTATAACGAGAGCATGTACTTTAATGTCTATGACCCCCAGGGGCAGATAGGAGGCTGGTTTCGTATCGGCAACCGTGCCAACGAGGGTTATGCAGAAATGACTACCTGCATTTATCTCCCCGACGGTTCTGTCGCCTTTATGTTTCAGCGGGCAAACATCAGCAATAACGATGCGTTTAAAGCTGGTGGCATGGAGTTTATCGTCGATGAGCCCTACAAAGCCCTGAGCGTAAAATACAGTGGCGAAGTGCTGGTGCTGAAGAATCCCCACGAGATGATTAATCCCAGCAAGGCCTTTAAAAACAATCCGAAATTGCCCTGCACAGTGGAGTTAAGCTATCGCGGTGTGTCGCCCATGTACGGTGGCGAACCAGTACTGGCCGATGGCTCGCCCTGGCTCGATAACCCCAACACCGGTTTGTACGTGGGCCATTACGAGCAGCATATCGCCGGTAGCGGCACCTTCGTCATTGGCGACCAAACCTACACCATCAGCGGTCTCGGTTTGCGGGATCACAGTTGGGGGCCGCGCTACTGGCAGAACGTGCATTTCTACCGCTGGTTGCCCATGAACTTCAGCGAAGATTTCGCCATTATGTGTCTGAATAAGACCCTGGCCGATGGCTCTAAAGTGGTTGGTGGCATGGTCTTGAATAAAGGCCGTTATGACCTGATTATCGATGCAAAAATAGAATCCGAGTGGGATGAAAATTATTACCAGACCTCGCTCAAGGCCTGGGCGAAAACAGAACATGCCGAGTATGAAATCGAAGGCAGGGTGATGTCGCTCATCCCACTGCGCAACCGTCGCAGCCTCGAAGACGGCACAGAATTAATGACCCGCATTACCGAGGGCATGACCGAATATAAATGTAATGGCATGGTCGGTTACGGCCTGTCTGAATACCTTGATCAAATTGTTGATGGCAAACCTGTGGGCATCACTTCATGAGCGGCTTCATGAAGGGTTTCATAGACAGCTTCGTTAAGAGCTTCATGAGGAGAACTTTAATGGGCAAGCCGTCATGAATGATGATCAAGTAGCTAATCAAATGCTAGATGATGCCCAGGTGGCAGCATTGCTCGCCGAAGAAGCCAGCCAGCATTTCCCCGGTGCTAAGGTTGAAAACGTCGAGAAAATGTCCGGCGGTGCCTCCCGCGAAACCTGGTCTTTCGATGTGCTGCAGCCAGAAGGCAATAGGCTTGGCCTAATTCTTCGTCGCGACCCCGGCAATACTGGTAGCACCGGTGAAGAGGGCTGGCGGGGCGGGAAGACTACCTATTCCCTGGATCGCACCACAGAAGCGCAATTACAACGGGCCGTTTATGAAGCTGGTGGTCTGGTGGCCAAAGTCCATTTCGCTATACCCAAAGATCACGCTCTGGGCGACTGCTACGTGATGGATCGTATCGAAGGCGAAGTGCTGGCACCACGAATTTTGCGGGACGATGCTTACGCTGATGCTCGTAAAACCATGGCTTATCAATGCGGTGAGATACTCGCCGGTTTGCACGCGGTAGATGCAGCTGCTTTGCCCAGCGGGTTAGTACAAATGCAGGTGCAGGAGTTACTGGCTTATTACCGCGAGCTGATGGATGGCGTTAGCGATTTTTATCGCGATGAAACCGCCGTTGCCCGCCCTGAATATCACCCGGCTTTTGAACTCACCTTTCGCTGGCTGCAACAAAACATGCCCAAAGATGCGCCTGCTGGTCTGGTTCATGGGGATTTCCGCAACGGCAATTTCGTGGTCGGCCCCGAGGGTATCCGCGCCGTACTCGACTGGGAAATTGCCCACGTTGGCGATGGAATGGAAGACCTGGGTTGGCTTTGCGTACGCGCATGGCGTTTTGGTCAGCATCAAAATCCGGTCGGAGGTTTTGGCCAACGGGTTGACCTGTTCGCCGGTTATGAAAATGCCGGTGGCCGTAAGGTCGACCCAAAAGTGATTCACTACTGGGAAGTGCTGGGCACTTTAAAGTGGGGCATTATCTGTATGTTCCAGGCCTACAAACCTATTTCTGGTCTCGTTGATTCCTTCGAGCACCTGGCCATTGGCCGCCGCGCCTGTGAAAATGAAATTGATTTACTCAAACTCATTGAAGAAAGTTCATAGAGGAGTTACAAATGCCCCAGGACAGAGCAAGTGCCGAAGAATTACTGGCCGGTGTCGAAGGTTTTTTACGTAAAGATGTATTGCCACAATTATCTGGGGCGAGTATTTACAAATGTCGTGTTGCTGCCAATATGCTGAGCATAGTCCAGCGTGAATTGGCCCAGGGTGGTGCGGCAGACAAAGCTGAGCTGGAAGGTTTGCAAAACCTATTGGCTAGAGAAAGCGATAAAGACGATATTCAGGCTTCGCTCGATGACTTAAACGCCGAGTTTTGCGTGAAAATCCGTTCTGGCGAACTGGACCAACAACGCGAAGCCGTGATTGCTCATACCCGTCGCACGTTGATTGATAAAGTGGGGATCGCAAATCCAAGGTATGCGGGTTTGCCAAAATAGGGAGGGTGGGAAATTTTGTGAGAATGTTAAACATCATAAATTGAAGTCCCGTCCCGTATAGAGCCCTGGATATATATGTGGCATGGAAAGACCTGACCCACTTTTTTCTTTCTTTTTTCTTTTCATGCGTAATATATCTTCTTTTTTAGACAATATATAAGGTCAATAGATCATGGTAAAAAGAACGGAATTAGATGAAGAGCTTGAGTCTGTGGAGGAAGCCCTTGCTGATGAAGATGATTTTAGCGAGACGCCGCCGTCGGATATTGTGGCTTTTAATGAACTTCGATCTTGTGCCGATCTTGTGCGGCTTTATAAGTCCAAACAATTGGATATACAGCCTGACTTCCAAAGAGATATAGT
>Ga0164315_10005398_pt1 | contig 10003 bp, 5 predicted proteins | sample GuaBasSedimGuay6_FD_113737 | JGI IMG/M metagenome (GOLD analysis project Ga0164315, IMG submission 113737) | Subseafloor sediment microbial communities from Guaymas Basin, Gulf of California, Mexico - Guay6, Core 4569-2, 0-3 cm | ecosystem: Environmental > Aquatic > Marine > Hydrothermal vents >... | reverse complement strand
TGACAGTGCTCGCAGTCCTTGCGGTAGAAAAGAACATATTCCACACCCTGGACCTGTCCCGGGGTCGAACCTTCTACCCAGGCCGACACATCCAGGTCTGACCAGGCCTGGTCAATCCAGGAGTCGTACTGCGGGAGATAGAACCCGTCCACCGGCAACCCACCCGACTCCAGTGCCCCGTTCTCTGCAGTCGACCCGTTTCCGTTTCCGGCGCCTCCGACAGCGAACCCCACCATGAAGCTCATGACAACCCACAGGCCAGCCACCACCAGGGGTAGGGTCGGCAACGTTTTCTCGACTCGAAGGGAAGGGGCCTTGGCGCCGAAATACCACAGGCCGGCGAGGAGACCACCGTCAACGACCAAGGTGACCCACGGAGAAATAGCTACGGCGCCGAAACACCCACAGCTCGATGCTCCGAGCATCAGGTCACCGATCAGCACCGGCAGGAACAGGCCCAGCAGGGCCAGCCCAACCGGCCTGGCCAATCGCGGCACCAACACCATGACGCCGACAACAGCCAGCTCTCCAGCAATCGAAAGGCGCAAGAGATACAGCAGATCCACACCACCCGCTCCCGCCCACTTGATCAGGGCGGCGGGCAAATGGGTCGGACTGGCATCGATGATCTTCAGAACACCACCCAGGCCGAAATATATAGGCACAATCACTCGAGCCAGAGCGACCCCGATCATTCCGCCCAGGGACGAATCCGTTTCAACACTCTTCAATAAAGACTCCGTCGTCACTGCCATACCTCGGAAACCCTCACCGCTCTCCAGTCATTCCCGACCCAGCCGCCGCCAGACCTCGGCCACCAGGGCCTCGGCCCCCGCCTCGGTCGCTTTGAGCGCGGCATCGGCCTTCCTCAACATCTCGGCGGCTTCCGGATCGTCAGCCATGTCCTGGAGGTTGATGTACACATTCATGGCGGCGCCGACCGCCGCCGACCGAGCCATCGTCGCACCGACTCCGGCATCAGAAGCCGAGGCCTTCATACCGGCATCCAGCGATCGACGGCACAAGTCAACGATCTCCGGGCAGGCTTCGACCACCGTCAGGGGCACGGCCGCAGCTCCAAGCGTCGCCTGCCGAAGAGCTGCTTCCCTCTGGGCGGCCGGCAGCTTGCCCGCCTCCATCACCTTCTGGAATGCCCAAGTATCGTCGTCGATCGCATCCAACAAACTCTGCTTGACCGCCTGGCCCCGCACGGCGATGCTTTCCAACTCGTCCCTCACCCCGGAGAAAGCTGCTTTGGGGTGGGGCAGATTCGCCACCATTGCCGCCAATGCGGCGCCGAGAGCCCCGGCGAGGGCCGCCACCGACCCGCCACCGGGGGCGGTCGAGTCGCGGGAGGTCTCGTCGCTGAACTCCTGAAGGGTCATCGAGGCCAACGGCCGCTCGGGCGCCAGCATCTCCTCGATGATGTTCTTTTTGGTGTCGAACGGCGCCAGTTCCGCCAACCCCAACGAACGAATAGCCGCGTGGATCAGGTCGACGACTGGAACGCCAGGAGACCGCTGCATTTTCTTGAGGTAGTGGGCACCGGCATCGACCAGGCTCTTTCGCTGCACCAGACCGACCAGCTCAGATCCGGTGACCCGTATGCCACGCTTTTCGCCACTGGTGACGCAAGCATCGAAGGCTACGTGCATTGGCGTCACATCGAGATCAACCAGATTCATCGAAACCTGTGCGCAACCGTACTCCGGAATGTACCAGCCGACACCCCGAACAGCTTTGAGCGCACCGGGCTTCTGGACCTTGTTTCCGTCCGGCCCAGGGACCATGCGCCCCTTCTCCCGGACATCAAAGGCAACTCGGTTGGCCCACCTCTTGTCGGTGACGTTGAGATTGACATTGTAGGCGACGAGGAACTTCCGAACGCCGGTGACCAAGACCCCAAAACTGGGAACAAAGTTCGCCGGGCCAAAGTCTGGGGCAAACTCGTCAGTTTTCAACTTTTCTTCCAGCGCCTCGTACTCACCTTGACGAATATCCGCCAGGGACTTTCTCTCGGGTCGAGTTGCCGCAAACTCGTAGAGGTAGACCGGAACAGCCAACTCCTCGCCCACCCTCTGTGCGAGCCTTCTGGAAAGCTCAACGCACTCCTCAACCGAAATATCCGAGACCGGCACGAAGGGACAGACATCGGTCGCACCCTGGCGGGCATGGGCGCCCGAGTGTTCCCGCATGTCGATCAACTCAGAAGAGGCCTTGACCAGCTGAAAGGCACCCTCCAGCACAGCCTCGGGCTCCCCGACGAAGGTGATGACCGTTCGGTTGGTCTCGGCGCCGGGATCAACATCCAGAAGCTGGACGCCCGAAACTCCCGCTGCCGCCTGGGCGACAGCATCGTAGATTTCAGGCCTGCGGCCCTCGGAAATATTGGGAATGCACTGGACAATCTTCATATGGCCTCCGGCCTTGTATTTCTCAGTATCCGATCAATACACGCTGAATTTCTAACCGATTGCGTCGAGGTCCGCCTTGACCATCATGCGCACCAACTGCTCGAAGTGAACCTCAGGCGTCCATCCCAGTTCGTCCCGCGCCCGACTGGGATCACACAGCAGGAGATCGACCTCGGAGGGGCGATAGTACTCGGGGTCCACTTTGACCCGAATGGCGCCGGTGGCGGCATCTTTGCCGACCTCAGCCTCGGCCTCACCCTCCCACACCAATTCTACGCCGGCCTCTTTGAAGGCAAACTCGGCAAACTCCCGGACCGAATGGGTTTCACCCGTCCCAATCACGAAGTCTTCCGGTCTGTCCTGCTGCATCATCAGCCACATCGCCCTGACAAAATCACCGGCGTAGCCCCAATCCCGTTGAGCCTCCAGGTTCCCCAGCGCCACCATCTCCCGTCGGCCGGCGGTGATCTCGGCAACTGCTATGGAAATCTTGCGGGTAACGAAGTTCTCTCCCCGCCTGGGTGACTCGTGGTTGAAGAGAATGCCGTTGGCGGCAAAAATCCCATAAGCCTCGCGGTAGTTCACTGTCGCCCAAAATGCGTACAACTTGGCCACCGCATAGGGTGATCTGGGATGGAAGGGCGTCGCTTCGTTCTGGGGGGTTTCTTCAACCTTGCCGAAAAGCTCAGACGACGATGCCTGGTAATACTTGGCCTCGGGAACGATGCGTCGGACCGCCTCCAGCAGCCGGACCGCCCCCAGACCAACGACATCACCAGTGTACGTCGGCTGACTGAAGGAAATGCCGACGTGGCTCTGTGCGGCCAGGTTGTAAACCTCTTCAGGTTTGGTTTCCGCCAGGACCGCCGAAAGACTTTCGGCATCGCCGAGATCACCGTAATGCAGGCGAAAACGCTCCCGATAGTGGGCATCAGACCTGAGGTGATCAATACGCTGCCGGTTGAAGGTCGAAGACCGTCTGACAATTCCGTGGACCTCGTAGCCCTTACCCAAAAGCAACTCTGCCAGATAAGAACCGTCCTGCCCAGTGATACCGGTGATCAAAGCTCGTTTCATGGCGCGGAGGATAGCAGAATAGCGATCAGCTTTCAGCCTCTATCTGTCTGGTAGTTCGGAGCTTCCTTGGTGACAACGACGTCGTGGGCGTGGCTTTCGGTGCGGCCCGCGGAAGTAATGCGGACCATCCGGGCATTCTTCTGCAGGTCGCCGATCGATGCACAACCCGACAGGCCCATGCCTGCCCTCAATCCCCCGACAAGTTGCGTCAGTTGGCCCGCCAACGGACCCTTGAACGGCACCATGCCCTCAATGCCCTCGGGAACCAGTTTGGCGACGTCCCCACCATCCTGGAAATACCGGTCTCGAGACCCGTGGGCATCCTTCATCGCACCGATCGAACCCATCCCCCGATAGGCCTTGAACGTTCGGCCCTGGTAGAGAATCTGCTCCCCAGGACTCTCTTCGACTCCGGCGAACAACGATCCGATCATCACGATGTCGGCGCCGGCCGCAACGGCTTTGGTGATATCACCCGAGAATCGAACGCCACCGTCTGCAATCACCGGCACACCGTGCTCACGCGCCTCTCGAGCACACCGGGCAACCGCCGTAATCTGCGGCATGCCGGCCCCGGTTACGATTCGCGTCGTGCAGATCGATCCCGGTCCGATACCGACCTTGACGGCATCCACTCCCAACGAGACCAGATCCTTGACGGCCTCGGCGGTAGCGATATTGCCGACAATTAACGGCATTTCGGGCCATTGACTCTTGACCCGTTCAACCGCTTCCAAAACGCCGCGAGAATGGGCGTGAGAACTATCCAAACACAGAACGTCAACGTTTCGCTCGATCAGCGCGGCACAGCGATCATCGAGGTCTCCGGACACGCCGATCGCCGCAGCGACCCGGAGTCGTCCGAGACTATCCTTGCTGGCGTTCGGGAACTCCTGAGCCTTCTTGATGTCCTTGACCGTGATCAGGCCCTTGAGGGCGCCGTCCGAGTCGACGATCAACAGCTTCTCGATTCGGTGCTGATGCAAGAGGGCCTTGGCCTCGTCCAGCGTCGTCCCTACCGGCCCGGTCACCAGGTTCTCTTTGGTCATAAAGTCCGAGATCGGTCGACCGAACTCGGAACAAAAGCGCAGGTCCCGATTGGTCAGAATTCCTCGGAGATTGCCCCGTTTACCAACCACCGGAAGGCCAGAGATCCGATAGTGGGCCATGACCTCGAGGGCATCTGAAACCGTGCGATCCGGAGCAATCGTCACCGGGTCGACGATCATGCCTGACTCAGACCGTTTGACCTTGTCGATCTCCTCGACCTGGCGCTCAATCGACATATTCTTGTGCACGACCCCAATGCCTCCGTGCTGAGCCATGCCGATCGCAAGGCCTGCCTCGGTGACGGTGTCCATCGCCGCCGAAATGATCGGCAATTCCAAGCGAATGCCGGAGCGTGTCAGACGTGTGCTGACATCAACCGCGTTGGGATGCACCTCGGAACACGAGGGTTCGAGGAGCACGTCGTCAAAGGTCAGGCCGATCGGAATCTCGTAGTTCATGGCAACTCCCACTGCGGCCGGTGGCAACGACCACAGATTTCGGGCATTCTAACCCAGCCTCGGCTATCCTCGAAGGATGTTGCGGAAGGCATTTCGGTGGGTGTGTCTCGGTACGGCTCTCGTCCTGATGCTCACGGTGGGTGGGCTGGCCCTGTTGTTTTTCACGACGCCCAATGTCGCCGCCCTGGTTCAGACCGACCCGCAAACGACGGCCCTCATCAAACAAGCCAAGGCTGTCGGGCAGCAAGTGACGTGGATTCCAATTCCATACGAGGCCGTTTCGACCGATCTCAAACTCGCGGTTGTGGTCGCGGAGGATTTCCGGTTCTTCTTGCACAGTGGTTTCGACCGTTACGAGATCAAGGCGGCAACAAGGGATGCCGTAACGGGCAAGCGTCTTCGGGGCGCGTCGACGATCACCCAGCAACTGGCGAGAAATCTCTGGCTGACTCACGACCGCACGGTCACTCGCAAATTGAAAGAGGCCATGCTGGCCTGGAAGCTGGAACGCAGCCTCTCCAAGAAACGAATCCTGGAGCTCTATCTCAATACCGCCATTTTCGGCCCGGAGACTCTCGGCGTTGAAGCCGCGGCACAACGGTATTTCGGCGTGCCGGCCTCGAAGATCACGAAGGACCAGGCGGCACAACTGGCAGCGAGTCTTCCCGCCCCCTCCCATTGGTATCCCGGCTCCCAGAGTCCGCGGGGCACCCGTCATTATCAGAGGATCCTCGACCGAATGGACCAGGCGGCAGGATTGCGGCGGCTGCTATGAGTATGTTGACCAATGATCCTCGACCGTCTTCGGACGTCAGAAGAAGAGTCACTGCCTGTTCTCCTCTCCCCCTCTCCCCCTCCCCCCCTCTCCCCCTCACCGCCTCCGCCGCCCGGGTTCTTGCACTGCTCCTCCTGCTCATGCCCCTTGGATGTTCCCATCGGTATCCCATCGATCCCGAACACTGTCGAGTTCTTGAAGAGCTCTCTTTGACTCCGCAGGAAATCGCGGCTTTCAACGATGGTTCTTCACAAGACAGGTCCCTGGGCGAGATCTCTGTTCAGAGTTTCCAAGACAGCTATTTCTCGGTCTTTCGGCGACACGAAGAAGCACTGGACACCTCACGGTGGGTCTGGCATGCCTTTGATGCCGGCACCGTACTCCGGGAAAATCTCCAGCCGGCACAGGCGGACTGGTTCGACCTGATGGACTCCGAGGCGGCGTGGGAACAGGCCGGAAACCTCGACAAACCCGGAATCTCGCTGGTGACGACGCCGCTGCGAGCCATGCCGACCGAGCAACCCCTGGTCACTGACCCAAGACAACCCGGCCAAGGATTCCAGTTCGACCACCTGCAGAACAGCCTTATCAACGCCAACGAACCACTCTGGCTTTCCCACCGTTCCAGGAGCGGCGAATGGGTCTTCGTTTTCACCTCCTACGCCTCCGGTTGGCTCCGTAACCGGGACGTAGCATCAATCCCGGAGGCCCTGACAGTCTCGTGGCCGCAAATGCAACCTGTCGCCTTTATTGAAGAGGGATATCCCGTTCGCGACCACAGGGGAAATTTTCTATTCACAAGCCGAATCGGCATGGTACTGCCCCTGATCCAGGGAGATAAGGGCATCAATGATGTCCTGCTCGCGACCGCCAAAAGCCCTGAGGGTGAGGCCTTATTCGAGGCGATCACCCTTCCCTCGCGGCTAACGGTTCCCATTCCGATGGCGCCGACATACCCGAATCTCGCGACCGTTGCATCCAGCCTGCTTGGGCTCCCCTACGGATGGGGCGGCCTCTTCGAAAACCGGGACTGTTCAGCGGCCGTTCGGGATTTTTTCATGCCCTTCGGGCTCTGGCTGCCGCGGAACTCCAGGGAGCAGGCGGTGGCCGGCCGGGTGATCAAACTCTCAAACCTCGGAGAGGACCAAAAGGCGCAGTTGATCCTCGAAGAGGCGGTTCCGTTCGTGACGCTCCTGCAAAAGAAGGGCCACATCGCTCTCTACGTCGGCCACTACGATGGGCATCCGGTGGTCCTGCACTCGGTGTGGGATCTCACGGTAAAGACGAGCAAAGGCGAAACCCGGAAACATTTCGGTCGAATCGTTCTCAGCCCACTTCGGCCGTCGTCGGATGACGGACCCTGCGGCCCTGGAACGACCCTACTCGCGGACCTTGATTCGATGAATATCCTATTACCACCAATTTCAGTCCCATAAAACGGTTTTTGGCAAAGAGGCAGACATACCGACTGACAGCTGATAGCTCAGCCTCTTGCAAAAATTCCCAATAGTCATCCTGAGCGGAGCGGCCGGAGGCCGCAGAGTCGAAGGATCCCCTCCCAACTAGCGGCGCGATTCTCGCAAAATACCGCAATACGTGACTTGGAGACCCTTCGACTCGGTCGTCGGACTCCCTCGCTCAGGGTGACACTCAGGGCCAACTCGTTTTCCGGTAAAACGTCGAATTTTGCAAGCGGCTCAGCTGACAGCGCCCGGCGAAACCTCGCCGGGCTACCCCTCTCCCCCACCGGCGCCATGACACTTCTTGTACTTCTTGCCAGACCCACAGGGGCAGGGATCGTTGCGCCCCACCTTGGGCTGCGTCCGCCGGACGGTCGTCGGTTGGGAGGGTTGACCGACAGGCTTGTTGGCGACCTGTTCCTGGGATTTACGGTCCGCACTCGCCTGTTTCAAACCCTGGACCTCGGGATGAGACAGCGTCGTATTGACGGCGCGCCTCTGCTCCGGCATGTTCTCGACGGGCTCCGCGTGGTAGAGGAATTTGACAACATGGTCCTCGATCCTCTCCCACATGTCCTCGAATAACGAATAACTCTCCCTTTTGTACTCGACCAGAGGGTTTCGCTGTCCATAGGCCCGTAGACCAATACCTTCACGCAGATGGTCGAGGCTGAGAAGATGGTCTTTCCACTGACGGTCGACCGAGTCCAGCAACAGGAATTTCTCCAGCCGACCGAATTCTTCCTCGCCGAATGTCTCCACCCTTTCGAGGTAGGTGTTCTTTGCCCCTTCGGTCAAGGCGGCCTCGAGGTTGGGACGATTGATAGTTTCCCAGTCGACGCCAAGATCGGCAAGATTGATCTCGAAATAGCGATGGAATGCGTTATTGATGCCGTCGCTGTCCCAGTCCTCCGGATCGGCCTCAGTGGGGCAGTACTCCGACAACAACCCTTCGATGATCTCTCCGACGACACGCAAGATGTAGTTCCGGCCTTCGCTGCCATCGAGAATCTCGCGGCGCAACACGTATACTGCCTCGCGCTGCTTATTCATGACATCGTCGTACTCGAGCAGGTGCTTGCGGATGTCAAAGTTCCGGCCTTCCACCTGGGTCTGTGCCCTTTCGATGGACTTCGAAACCATCTTGGACTCGATCGGCACATCTTCTTCCATGCCCAGCCGATCCATCATCTTCCGCACCCAATCCGCAGCAAAGATCCTCATCAAATCGTCTTCGAGTGAAAGAAAGAACCGTGTTTTGCCCGGATCGCCCTGACGGCCTGAACGACCTCGCAACTGGTTGTCGATGCGCCGGCTTTCATGCCGCTCGGTTCCGATGATATAGAGGCCTCCCGCAGCCAGAACGTCATCCTTCTCGGTCGAGCACAGCTTCTCGAATTTCTCCAGAGCAGCCTCGTAGGCGCCCTCTTCCTCGGCGCCAGTAGCCTCGACCCGTGCCAGGCCCTCCGCACTGCCCCCGAGGACGATATCGGTCCCACGTCCCGCCATGTTGGTCGCAATTGTCACGGCGCCGAACCGCCCGGCCTGAGCCACAATTTCGCTTTCACGCTGGTGGTACTTGGCGTTCAAGACCACGTGCTTGACCTTCCGCCGCACCAGCTGCTTGGCCAACTTTTCGGAGTTCTCGATCGACACCGTACCAACCAGAACCGGCTGACCCTTGGCGTTGCTCTCTGCAACCTCTTCAACGATTGCCTTGAACTTCTCCTTCTCGGTCATGTAGACCAGGTCGGCGCCGTCGTCCCGAACCATCTCCTGATTGGTGGGGATCACCGCGACATTCAGACCATAAATCTTCTCGAACTCCTCTTCCTCAGTCTCGGCTGTACCGGTCATGCCGGAGAGTTTGTCGTACATTCGAAAATAGTTCTGAAGGGTGATCGTCGCCAGCGTCTGATTCTCGGATTGGATCTTGACCTTTTCTTTGGCTTCGACCGCCTGGTGGAGCCCGTCCGACCACCGCCGACCGGCCATCAACCGCCCGGTGAACTCATCGACGATGACAACCTCGCCATCCTTGATGATGTACTCCCGGTCACGCCTGAAGAGAGCGTGGGCCTTGAGTCCCTGGTTGACCGCGTGCAGCAGTTCGGTCTCGTTGGGGTCGTAGAGGTTTTCCACGCCCAGAAGCTTCTCCGCAGTCACCATACCCTGATCAGTCAGGGATGCGTTGTTGGCCTTCTCATCAACGACATAATCGCCGGTCTGCATCTTGTTGCCGTTCTCGTCTTCAATTTCCTCACCCCTGGTCAATTTGGGGATGATGACATTCACCCGGGGGTAGATATCGGTCGAAACCTCAGAGGGCCCGGAGATGATCAACGGCGTCCGGGCCTCGTCGACCAGAATGGAATCGACCTCGTCGACGATCCCGTAGACGTGGTCCCGTTGCACCATGCGCTCAAGTTGGAACTTCATGTTGTCGCGTAAGTAATCGAAACCGAATTCATTGTTGGTGCCATAGGTGATGTCGGAACCGTAAGCCTCCTGGCGTTCAGCGTCATTCATGTTGTTCTGAATGCAGCCGACAGTCAGGCCGAGAAACCCGTAGATCCTGCCCATCCACTCGGCGTCACGGGAGGCAAGGTAGTCGTTGACCGTCACCAGGTGAACGCCCCGCCCTGTCAGGGCATTGAGGGAAGCCGCAAGGGTCGCCACCAATGTCTTGCCCTCGCCTGTTCTCATTTCTGCGATGCGTCCGTGGTGCAACACGATACCGCCCACCATCTGAACGTCGAAGTGGCGCAT
>Ga0164315_10005396_pt1 | contig 10004 bp, 10 predicted proteins | sample GuaBasSedimGuay6_FD_113737 | JGI IMG/M metagenome (GOLD analysis project Ga0164315, IMG submission 113737) | Subseafloor sediment microbial communities from Guaymas Basin, Gulf of California, Mexico - Guay6, Core 4569-2, 0-3 cm | ecosystem: Environmental > Aquatic > Marine > Hydrothermal vents... | reverse complement strand
TTCTGGAGCCAACTCTTTAGCAAGAATCTTAGTTAAAGCTACCAAGCCTGCCTTAGCTATACTATAAACCGAAAAGCCCGGCAACCCCCGCTCAGCATGAATATCAACTATATTAACCACACAGCCATTTTTTTTCTTCAATACTGGAGCCAACGCCTGCACCAAAAAATAAGGCGCCTTTAAATTACTCGCCAATAACTCATTCCACTGCTCTTCACTTACCGTTCCAAATTCTGTCGCATAAAAAGCAGAAGCATTATTAATAAGCACATCAGCACCGCTCCAAGCATGGCTAGCCACATCCGCCAGAACCCTTAAAGACTCAGGATCAACCAAATCCGCTTGCACTAAACGCACAGAATCAGCTCTTTGCTCATTTAACTCAGCAGCCAAATCCTTAGCCTCCAATCCGGACGAGCGATAATGCAGCAAAACATTATGCCCTTGCGCATGAAAATAACGCACACAACTCGCTCCAACCCGCCTCGCTCCACCTGTGATCAAAATATTTTTACACACTTACTCTATTCCTGTTCAAATCCAATTAAGGAATGCACATTAAATAAAACCTGAGACTTTAGGTTATGAATTTTGACTCCTAAGCGAACAGCATAGCTTAATCAAATAAATCCACCTGCTGATAATATAAGCTCCGTTTTTCTAATGATGACAAGGTAACGCCTAACAAACGCACTTTGGTTTGTCCTATGCCCTCACTTTTCAATAATTGTTGAAACACGGGAAGCATTAACAACTGCTTTTTAATTGGCTTATTAAAGCTTAAGCTACGCGTAATCTGCCGAAAATCATGATATTTAATCTTCACTGTTAGCGTATGCGCATACAAGGTCTTAGCAAAAACCTTATCTAAGGCCTTACCCATCAATTCTATTAACTGCTGATATATTTCAGAGCTATCTTCAAGGTCATGCGCATAAGTAATTTCAACACCTATCGATTTACTTTCTCCACGCACCCTCACAGGCCGCTCATCAATTCCTCGCGCTATGTGATAAAAAAATACTGCCGACTTTCCAAAATGCCGCTGTAATTCAGATAAAGAAAAGCGCAATAAATCCGCGCCCTTATGAACACCCAAAGCATGCATTTTTTTCTCAGTGGCTTTACCTACTCCATGAAACCTACCAATTGGCAATTGAGCAATAAAATCAACGCCTTGTTTTGGCGTTATCAAACACTGACCATTAGGCTTATTTATATCAGAAGCTAATTTTGCCAAAAATTTATTGTACGATACACCAGCAGAAGCAACTAAACCGGTTTCATCTAAAATCTGCCGCCTGATTTGTTCAGCTAAACGCGACGCTGAACCTTGACACAAAAAACTATCAGTCACATCTAAATAGGCCTCATCCAAGGACAACGGCTCAACCTGCGAAGTATATTGATAAAAGATACGCTGTATCTGCTGCGAAGCTTCTTTGTACTGCGCGAAGCGCGGCTTAACAAAAATCGCATAAGGACAGAGCCGAAAAGCTCTGGAAGAAGGCATAGCCGAATGAATACCATATTTTCTGGCTTCATAACTACAGGTTGCAACAACACCCCGACCATCTGGCGGGCCACCAACAATGATCGGTTTATTTTGATAGCTTGGATTATCTCGCTGCTCTACCGCCGCGAAAAAAGCATCCATATCAACGTGAATGATTTTACGCGGCAATGTCGACATAGCATTATTTTTTAGGAACTAAATCCTTCTGCGCAGTAATTTCTTCTGTTAGACCCCAATCCGAAAAAGGAAAAGGAATTTCATCAGTATTAAAAGTAAGAAACAATAAAATATGGTAAGTATAAGCTGCTAATTTTTGACCAAAACTTAAAATATTCTGATTAGCACTACCCGTCAATAAAGCAGAAGCGATTTGTAATAACACAACTACCCATAACAAAGTACGCACTACGCCAATAATAATGGCAAAAATAAGAATAAAGGCAATACGCTTCCAAGTGCCCACTTGCTTGAGATTGTTATTTAATTCCTCATCCATTCGCTATTAACCTCTATTCATCACATCACGTAAATCAAGCGCCGCTGCATTTGCACGCGACACATAACTAGCCATTGCTAAAGAGTAGTTAGCAAAAATACCATAACCATTACCATTAAGAATGACAGGACTAGTAATTGGGGCTAGGGCGTTCTCCATTTCGTGAATCATAATATTCACCGTGTCCATTGCTCTTTTATCTTCTAAAATTAATCTAAAATCATGCTTAATAGCTTTCAAGATGTGCAATAAAGCCCAACAAGAACCTCGCGCTTGCCAGAAAACATTATCTAACATCATCCAACTCGTCTGGGAAATAGCAGCTGATTTTTCTAATTTAATATCATAGGCTTCATAACGATCAGTACTCGCACTTAATTGCGTCGAAAGCCCTCCTAAGCGCTTGATAATAATTTCAACATACTGCCATAAGTTATCTGCTCGAGAGTAAAAATGACCTGGATTTTTATTATTAACATCCGCTAAACGCACCATATACTTATGTAGCGAATCAACTCCTTTCTGGTACTCAGATTCAGAAGAAGGTAAAGCCCATGAATTATGCTCATAATAGAAATAAGGCTCAGCATTAGCTAAATCAGGATCCTCTGCAGACTGAGACTGTGAACGCGCCAAATGATTTCGTAATGCCGAGGTTGCATCACGCAACATCACCAAAACCCCATACTCCCAGCTGGTAATATTATCTAAATAAACCCCAGGAACACCTACATCATTAGTAATATAGCCGCCTGGCTTATTCAACAAAGTATCTGCAATATGAGCTAGAGTATTGGCATACACATAGCCTACCGGCAGGTCTTCAATATCATCTTCTTGCTGGCGAATTTTCGCTTCTTCGACTACGTCAAAAGAAGTTGGCTCAATACTCCAGTAGCCGCCTAGCGCAATGACAACGATTACCGTAATCACCCCTAAGGTCCCTAGAAACCACGTCAATCCCTTTGTTTCTGCTTCCTGCGAAAAGTCGCTTGCTGCCATTTCATAACCCTATTTCAATTAAATAACCATACACTTCTAAATCCACACTAAGGCGTTTTGCGAAGTACAATCTATTACATTCCCGCTAATAAATTTCATTTATAGTAACATTTTTTCTTGGTAAAGCAGATCATTAGCTAGTTTTTTTTGCCCGCGGATGCGCTTGATCATAAACTTCAGCTAAATGCTGAAAGTCTAAGTGTGTATAAATCTGCGTAGTACTAATATTCTCATGACCTAACAATTCTTGAACCGCTCTTAAATCCTGACTTGCTTCCAATAAATGGCTAGCAAAGGAATGACGCAACATATGCGGATGCACTGCTTCAGTCACTCCTTTTTTGATGCACCACTGCTTTAAGCGTAACTGAATACTACGATTACCTAGACGCTTACCCTTTGCGCTGGTAAACACTGCATTATCTTGTATCTCTATTGCAGCTGGCCGGACTTTCAGCCATGCTTGCAGTGCACTAATAGCTTTGGCACCTACGGGCAAAAGCCGAGACTTCCCACCCTTGCCTTTGACTACTTTTAATTGCTTATCATGCAAATCTATATCTTCCACGTTAAGCTCATGCAGCTCACTCAAACGCAACCCAGAAGAATAAAACAGCTCAAACATCGCGACATCACGTACTTCTAAAATGGAATTTGCATCGGCATCCAATAAAGCACTCACCTGATCAACATCTAAGGTTTTGGGTAATTTTCGCGCTTGTTTCGGTGCCTTTACATGCCGTGCGGGGTTAATATCAGCCTGCCCGGTCTTCATTAAAAACAAGTAAAAACTCCTACTCGCCGAAAGCTCGCGCTGCAAGCTCGTACTACTTAAACCTAATCGATGCCGTTCTGCGATATGCTTAAGCACATCCGTCGAACTTAAATCAGGCCAACAATCAACATTATGCTGCTCACAATAAGCCACTAAACGCTGCAAATCCCTTTGATAGCTTTTCACCGTATGCTCAGAAGCACGCTTTTCAATTTTCAACTGCTGTAAAAAGTCTAACAACTGCTGCTGCGCAAGGGCTTGCATAATTAGGCCGTCTTTAATAATGAAGCAAAACGTGTTCCTATGATTTCACTCATCTGAGTTAAAAATAAATGCCCCATACTATAATGAAATCGACTGTCGTCTCGGCTACCAATAGCCAGCAAGCCTTCTATTTCTGTAAATGACATGGGTATAATCGCGCAAGATTGAACATCTAAAGCATTATCGCCAAAGAGAAATTGAGCTTGCGCTAAAGTGGGCTTGCCACAGCTTGCTTGATTACTGCCAAGCTCTTTAACAAAATGCGTTAATTCCTCACAGTCAGGCGCAACAAATAAATCAGCTAATGCAGAGCCATGTTCTCCAGCAGAAATTATTTTTACCGAGAAAAAATCAGTTAAAAAACATTCCGCTAAAACTACATTTAGATTTTCGATAGCAGCATCCAAAGTATCTACTTCAATAACAGCCAACGTTAACTCGTGCATTTGATTAGCAGAATGATCATTATCACGCGCTATTTCAATCAAGCCATTTAACTGCACTTCCATATCATGATGCCGCTGTCTAAATAACTCTAACTGTTTAGAAATTAATGACACCGCATTCCCACTCGGGTGTGGAACAGTAATATGTTCCAGCAACTCTAAATGCTCATTAAAAAATTCCGGGTGCTGCTTTAAGTACCCCTCTACAGCATTTGAATCAATTTCACTCATATTTCTATCCGTCCCTCAAATACACTTACCGCCGGCCCTGTCATAAAAACAGGACTCTCTCGACCTTCCCAATGAATTTTAAGCTTACCACCAGGCAACTCGACAACAACATCTTGATCTAATAATTTCTGCTCAATACCAATCACGACAGCCGCACAAGCGCCACTACCACAAGCTAAAGTTTCCGCCGCTCCGCGCTCATAAACACGCAATTTGATATTTTTACGATCAATAACCTGCATAAACCCTATATTCGCCCGTTCAGGAAAAAATGGGTGACTTTCCAGCGCTTCACCGACATCACTAACTTGCGCAAGCTGCACATCACTAACCTTTAATACCGCATGCGGATTACCCATAGAAACTGCGCCGAAAGCCTTTTCTACGCCATTAACATCGACTGTATAAAATTTCTCTTCTTGCTCAGCACGTAATGGAATGATCGCTGGGTTATGGCGTGGAATACCCATATTAACCGTAATCAAGCCATCATCATCAAAGCTTAAGAGCAGCTGCCCTCCATGCGTATCAACCAGAATATTATCTTTATAAGACAGTTTTTTATCTCTAACAAAGCGAGCAAAACAACGCGCACCATTACCACACTGCGCTACTTCACTGCCATCAGCATTAAAAATACGATACCGAAAATCTGCATCGGAATGCTTCGCTGCCAATTCGACCAATAACAGCTGATCACAACCGACACCAAAATGCCGTGTCGCAATAAATCGAATCTGCTCAGGCGTTAAAGAAATTTCCTGACGAATCGCATCGATAACAACAAAGTCATTACCTAGCGCATGCATTTTTGTAAATTCAACAATCATAATTAAGCCATTGCTTTAAGGTAGTAAATGCTCGCCAAGCCATAATTGAGCAATTGTTTCACGCTCACGTATAAGGTACATCTCTTGTTTATCGACCATTACTTCTGCCACTTTAGGGCGCGAATTATAATTAGAACTCATCGTAAAACCATAAGCCCCAGAAGAACGAATCGCCAATAAATCGCCTTGTGCTAAAGCTAGCGAACGATTTTTACCTAAGAAATCACCAGTTTCACAGACAGGGCCAACAATATCCCACTCTTTTTCTGCTTCGGTACTAGCTAATTGCACCGGAATAATTGCTTGCCATGAACTATATAAAGACGGGCGCACTAAATCATTCATTGCTGCATCAACAATGGCAAAATTCTTATACTCAGTTGGCTTTAAATATTCTACTTTAGTTACGAGAATACCCGCATTACCTGCAATTGCACGCCCTGGTTCAAGCAAAATCTCCAGATCATTTTTACCCAAACGCTGCAAAATAGCCGTCACATATTCAGCAGGCTCTGGTGGAGTTTCATCGTTATAACAAATACCTAAGCCGCCCCCCAAATCTAAATGATGCAAAATAATACCTTCTGACTTTAAAGTCTCGACTATTTTTAGTATACGTTCTAAAGCGTCCAAAAAGGGTCGGGTCTCGGTTAATTGTGAGCCAATATGACAGTCAATACCGACAATCTGAATATTTTCCATGCTCGCCGCACGGCGATATTCTTCAATAGCAGAATCAATATCAATACCAAATTTATTTTCTTTTAAGCCGGTAGAAATATACGGATGTGTCTTTGCATCAACATCTGGATTCACACGAAATGAGACAGGTGCTTTAATTCCTAATTCGCCCGCAATCTGATTAATTCTATCTAACTCACCTTTCACTTCGATATTAAAACAACGAATACCAACCTCTAAAGCACGTTTAATTTCATCTTCCCGCTTACCAACGCCAGAAAAAACAATTTTCTTAGGATCACCTTGAGCCGCTAAAACTCGCTCCAATTCGCCCAAAGAAACAATATCAAAACCGGAACCTAAACGCGCCAAAGTATTTAATATCGCCAGATTAGAGTTTGCTTTCACTGCATAACAAATCAAATGCGCCTGCTCACCAAAAGCACTATCAAAGGCATGCCAATGACGCTCTAATGTTGCTTTTGAATAGATATAGCAAGGTGAGCCATATTGCTCAACAATTTTGCTAATCGCGACACCTTCAGCAAACAAAGCATTGTCATGATAATTAAAATAATCCATTAAAGTGCATCTCCGTGTTGAGTTTTAGTATCTTCTATCGGCATAAATAAAGGGCCCTGTTGGCCGCAGGCAATCAGCAAGCTAAATAGCAACGCTGTTAATAATCTAGGAAATATCATATGTTATGAAGCATAAATAAGTGACGGCAGCCAAGTTGCCAATTCAGGAAAGTAAGCCAGCACCCCAAGCAAGAACAGCTGGATAATAATAAATGGAAATACCCCTTTATAAATTTGTCCAGTTGTTACTTCTACAGGCGCTACGCCACGTAAATAAAATAGAGCAAAACCAAAAGGTGGCGTTAAAAAAGAGGTTTGCAAATTTAAGGCAATCATAATACCTAGCCAGACAGGATCCAAGCCCATCGCTAATAAAACAGGACCGACGATAGGCACAATAACAAAGGTAATTTCAATAAAATCGAGTACAAAACCTAATAAAAACATCACCAGCATAACGATAAACAGGGCACCAAATTTCCCTCCCGGTAAATCAGACAATAACTCAATAATGATTTCATCGCCTTCAAAGCCTCGAAATACCAAAGAAAACAAAGCCGCGCCGATAAGAATCATAAATACCATGCTGGTAATCTGCGTGGTATTACGCGTGACATCTTGTAAAATTCCCTTGTTTAACTGACCGCTGATCAAAGCTAGAAAAAGCGCCCCTACCGCACCAACAGAAGCCGCTTCAGTCGGTGTTGCCAAGCCACCAATAATCGAACCTAACACCGCCAAAATTAACATAAGCGGTGGCAAAAGGCTTTTTAATACCCGAAAATAAAAGCCCTGCTCATGGTTTCGAGTCTTTTCCGGCCTAGGCAAAGCATCAGGCCTTAACCACGCTGTCACAGCGATATAAATTAAGTACATGAATACTAACAACAAACCAGGCACTAATGCCCCGGCAAATAAATCCCCGACCGAAATGGTTTCCGGTGCAAACACCCCCATATCTAATTGCGCTTGCTGATAAGCCGTAGAAATTACATCACCGAGCAAAACCAAAACAATCGAAGGCGGAATAATCTGCCCTAGCGTTCCCGATGCGCAAATAATGCCACAAGAAATAGACGGATCATAGCCACGCTTTAACATGGTAGGCAAAGACAATAAGCCCATAGTCACAACCGTTGCGCCAACAATCCCAGTACTAGCCGCCATCAGCATACCAACAATCGTCACGGCTAAGCCTAAACCACCATGAAAAGAACTAAATAATTCCGACATCGCTTCAAGCAAGGATTCGGCAATTTTAGCGCGTTCCAGCATTACTCCCATAAAGACAAATAAGGGCACGGCAATCAACGTTTCGTTATTCATAATACCGAACAACCGATTGGGTAATGCTGCTAAAAAATCGGGATCAAAGGTATCCATTTGTAAACCCAATAGCGCAAACAATAAAGCCGTTCCACTAAGCACAAAAGCAACCGGATAACCGGATAATAAAACCACAAACACAGCGAGAAACATCCATAAAGCCATATAACTATCCATGCTTAGCTCCTGCCATGACAATAATATTCAGCTTAGAGATAAGTAGCGATACACCTTGTAAAACTAATAAACCAGACATCAATAATAAACAGCTTTTTAATAAATAAACCAAAGGCAACCCACCTGAATTACGCGAGCCTTCAGTAATAGCCCAAGAATCGGCGACATATTCCCAACTACTCCATAATATAAACCCTGCTACCGGCAACAAAAGCAATAATGTGCCAAAAAAATCGATCCATGCTTTAACAATCGGCGTACACCGCTGATAAACAATATCCACACGCACATGGCCATCATGCTTTAAGGTGTATGCTGCGCCCAACATAAACACTAAACTGTGCAAATAAATAATCGATTCTTGCAACGACACCCAGCTTAAATCAAACAAATAACGCAAAACAACTATACTAAAAGTAATTAGAACCATAGCGAGCGTCAGCCAAGAAACCAAACGCCCAACCGACTCATTAAGCACATCTATCGCATGCGCAGTTTGTTGCAAAAAAGAAAAAGGTGAGGCCATAATAAAGCTAAGGATCAAAGAATAGCGAAACGAAGCATTATAAACCGAATAGCCCATTATCTTAAAAGTTTCACTTCCAGCCTTAAGAACTTATACAACAGCTATACTCTCTATTTATCATTTCAGGAAACAGACTATGAAAAAATTTATCAATGAAATCGGTACTCTCTACTCAGAAAGCCTAGAAGGGTTCGCCAAAGCCCACGCCGATATTATTAAACTGAATACTGATCCCTACTTTATTAGCCGAACACCAAGCACGCGTAAAAACAAAGTCGCCATTATTTCCGGCGGCGGTTCTGGACATGAGCCCTTACACTCCGGTTTTGTCGGCAAAGGCATGTTAGATGCGGCTTGCCCTGGACAAATCTTCACCTCCCCCACTCCCGACCAAATGCTTGTCGCCGCGCAAGAAGTTGCTACTGATGCTGGCGTGTTATTTATCGTCAAAAATTACGCTGGTGATGTCATGAACTTTGAAATTGCCGCTGAGATGCTTGAATGCCCTAATGCATCAGTACTAGTTGACGATGATGTTTCCTTACCCAAAACGCATAGCACTGGACGTCGCGGCGTTGCAGGCACTTTAATTGTCGAAAAAATCGTGGGAGCTGCTGCTGAAAATGGCGTGGATTTAGCTGCCTGCAAAGCTTTGGCTGAGCGTGTCAATACCAATACCGCATCAATGGGCGTTGCACTCACTAGCTGTACCGTCCCCGCTTTAGGCCAACCGACCTTTGATATTAGCGAACAAGAAATGGAAATGGGTGTGGGCATTCATGGCGAACGCGGCCATGAAACAATGCCGCTCGCCACAGCAACAGAAATCGTCAAGGTCATTGCCGAAGCTATTGAAGCTGATTTAAAGCCCAAACAAGGCCAATCAGCCCTACTTCATATTAATGGCTTAGGTGCAACGCCCTTAATGGAGCAATATTTAATTTATGATTTAGCGGAAAAATTCTGGAAAGAACGCGGCATCAACATCACCCGCTCTTTAGTTGGCAGCTATACCACGTCGCTAGATATGACTGGTGTATCGATTACTTTAACTTTATTAGATGATGAAATGACACAATTATGGGATGCACCCGTACATACCTCTAATTTGCGTTGGGGTTGTTAATCCTAGTTTGTAATTAATGCGCTGCTG
>Ga0164315_10005395_pt1 | contig 10006 bp, 11 predicted proteins | sample GuaBasSedimGuay6_FD_113737 | JGI IMG/M metagenome (GOLD analysis project Ga0164315, IMG submission 113737) | Subseafloor sediment microbial communities from Guaymas Basin, Gulf of California, Mexico - Guay6, Core 4569-2, 0-3 cm | ecosystem: Environmental > Aquatic > Marine > Hydrothermal vents... | reverse complement strand
GAGGAGTTGAAATAGAGTCACTTGCAGATGCCCTAAAGGTTACATTAAAGGCCATAAAGGAAAAGGTTAACGACCCACCATATAATCTCATGCTTCATACGGCACCCAGCGATGGAAAACCCTATGAGTACTATCACTGGCACATAGAGATCATGCCAAAGCTCACGAGAATTGCAGGATTTGAGTGGGGCACTGGATTTTATATAAATCCAACCCCTCCTGAACTCGCGGCCAAAATATTAAGAGGAGAAGAGTGATAACCTTTGCTAAAGCTGTTTCATAAATAGTTAAAAGAATAAAATTTGAATCCCTTATTTTTCACAATTTTTAAACATTCTCAGAGCTTACTTTATTTTTGTCGTGAAGGATCTTCGACATGTGGAATCCTAAGCCCGAATGACTGCTGAAAACCCTCTAATGAAGTCAGCTTAACGAGGTTTACTGCTGACCAGAACGGGTGGAAGAACAGCGATAATTATATATTACTTAAGCCATTATCTCCCATGGCTATACTATTATATACCTATCTCAAATAATTAATACATGATTTCAAGGTGATCACTATGGGATTCCCAGAGGCAGAGGCAAGATTGCTCAATAAGTATATATGCATGAAATGTAGCGCAAGGAATCCTCCAAGAGCAAAACGTTGTAGACGATGTGGCTCAACTAAACTAAGACCAAAAGCTAAGGAACCTAGAGGAGGCAGATAAAGGATATATTGGTTATTTTGCTCATTAATGACGTACGAACGCTCGCGAATATTCATGAATGCCCACAAGGACAAGAACAGTTTCATAAGGCGCCAAAAGGAAGGTCTTCCATATATGCACTATGCTTTCCATAATTAGAGGTAGTATTTGTTCTAACGTAGCTTCAGAAGCTTGTGTACCTGAGGCAATACTCTTATGTTACCTCTAAATTTTTCTCCAAGCTTTTCAGACATTTTAATAAGAGATTTTATATTCACCCCCAGTAGGTTTCTGATCATAACAGGTTGGAGGACTATCTCTATGTTATAATTTTCTAACCCTAATAATGCATTCTCAAGCTCCTTGATGGATGTCTCCGGAAGAACTACGACCTTGACATATGTTTCAATACCACTTTTGACAAATGTCTCGATGCATCTCTTCTCATGAGATATTAAGGCCTGTGGATCTGGGTGCGCCCTATGTGAAGGGAGCTTTATATCCACAGATGCTATATCTATGTACTTAGCTATTTTCTCTGCTTTTTTATATGGAAAACATGCAGTCTCAAGAAATGTTCTATATCCCTCTTTTTTCACTTCTCTAAGAACTTCTTCTAAATCTTCTTGTATTAGAGGCTCACCTCCAGTGAACGATACTGAGTGCATGTCAGGAGTTTCTAGAGCCTTTATAATTTCTACTATGTCCTTTGGCGATATAGGATTGCTTATGTACTTTACCTCATCAGACATTATTATTTTAGCCCTTTTTGGAATTTCATATGCGTACTTTGTATCACAATATATACATCTCAATGGGCAGCCTGCAAACCTTAAGAACACTTGTCTCTTCCCCACATATATGCCTTCACCCTGTATAGAAGAAAAAGCCTCATAAATGTATGCCATGGGATTTCCCCACAGGAGCCTTTTTGATTAGACAGCTTTGTCTTCAATGCACGTCTACAGGAGCTCGATTTAAAGTTTATGTGCAATTTATAGATTTTTTCTATTTTTTTCCTCCAACCATTCCTTATACCATTTGGGATAATATTCATACTCTATTGGGTCTGGAATCCCTGCTTCCATAAAGCCTTTGAGTCTCAAAACACAGCTGTCGCATCTTCCACAAGCCTTTTCCCCACCTCTGTAACAACTCCACGTTAAGTGTAATGGTGCTCCTAACTTATATCCCAGTTTAACTATCTCTGCCTTCGTCATGTTTATTAGTGGTGTCTCTATCTTTATGGGTCTGCCTTCCACTCCTGTTTTCATGCCAAGCCTAATAGCCTCCTGCATTGCCCTTATGAACTCAGGTCTACAGTCGGGATAACCACTATAGTCTATTGCATTTACTCCTATGAATATGGTCTCGGCCCTCACAACTTCTGCATAAGCTGCCGCAATACTCAAGAAGATTATATTTCTACCTGGCACATATGTCGAAGGTATTTCACTTCCTATTTCTTCTGGCCTAGTTCTCGTAGGAATCTCTATTGTGCTATCTGTAAGAGCACTACCTCCTATTTCATCAAGAGGAACATAAAGCACTTTGTGTTCTAGTGCTCCTAACTCTTTTGCTATTTTTTTAGCACTCTCCACTTCTTTACTGTGTTTCTGACCATAAACTATTGTAAGTGTGTATATCTCATATCCCTGAGACTTAGCGTATGTAGCAGCTACGGTAGAATCCAAACCTCCTGATATCAAGCAAACAGCTTTTTTACGTGGCATGCTTCCTGACCTCCACCTTCATCAATGCATATTTCTATTTGGTATATTCCTCTTCTCCTAATTTCATCACTAAGCATTTCATAAAGTCTCTCCGCCACATATTTAGCCAATTCTTCTGCAGTAACAACCTCTATTGGAAGCACTTTTACATCTTCTTCTGGAATACACATGATTTTGTCATCCTTCTTTATAAAAACTAGACCATCCTCTCTTTTGGTCACTTTCTTCTCGGGAACTAGTACTTTATGATCCAATTCTTCGACAATCTTCTTTAATGCAGACTTCACTATGCTGAAATCCACAATCATTCCATCGTCAGACACTGGTCCATAGAGTTTAATGCTCACATAATAATCGTGGCCATGAAGCCTTTCACACTTTCCTGCACGCTCAACCCAGTGAGCAGCAGAGAACCTGATATTACGCTTCCAACCATCTATATATACATAGAACGTCATCTGAAACACCTCTGCTAACATAACTTTGCCTCATAGTATTTAAATGCTATTTCCTCTTCACAACAGTTATGTATAAGATATATAAAATTCCAGACGAGGCAGTCGAAATGAGACCCTTTAAGATAAAAGGAATTATCTCCAAAGGATTCGGGGAGGGAAAATACTATGTAAGTGCTTACTCCAACATTATTGCAAGGAATTTAGGATGGAAACCATACCCTGGAACCATAAACATAATCGTCAATGAAGCCACTTGGAGAACTGTAAGGGCTCTCGCAAATAAAAAAATAAATGGATTTAAGAAAAATAACAGGATCTTTCATGATGTATATTATGTCGAATGTGTCTTAAAAGGTGTTCGTGGCATAATAGTGTTTCCAATAGTAAGTAAGCATGGAAAAAATGTTATAGAAGTAATTTTACCGAAAAAAATAAACATAAATATGGGAGAAAATGTGGAGGTTTTAGTAATATAGCATCTCCTTTTCTATTTTGCTGAGATATTCTGAGGATGCCTTTACATCCACAAATAGTCTTGAAGCTCTCTCTACGTCTTCCGGCATGACTTCTTTTCTGCCTTCACTCTCTGCAATTATTCTCGAAGGAGTCAATAGTTGTACTTCATACCTCAAAGATCTTTCTGCACCAAGTTTCACAAGTCTTTCTAGTGCTTCATCATTTATTTTAACGTTCTCTTCTCTCGCCCTAATTCTTAATATTTCTCTTATCTCGTCCTCAGAATACTTCCTTGTAACAATTATCAAGAGCCTGTCCAGGAGATCCAAGGGCATTCCGTGTGGCGCCACGGCATCTGTACCGCGTATCTTTGTAACTCCTCTGTTCGTAGCGAAGATTATTATTGGAGCAAGTTCCTGCTCCAGTGCTCTATTGAGAAATGCAAATGTTTCTATATCTAATAATGAAGCTTCGTCTATGAAGAGAACCCCAGGTATTATCTCTGCACGACCTTCTTCTATCCACTCTTTAACCATCTTATCTACTTCCCTTCTTACATCTTGACTTATCTCTTTTCTCTGAACACCTCCAAAGAATATGTCAAAGAGTGAATATTGAGATCTGCTGTGCATTAAATCAAGCTGATGAAGCGTAAGTGTGTATACAAACTCCTTCTCCTTCTTTACTGGACCAGAAGGTACAGGCACGGCCTTCTCTGTGTATAAAGTTTCATCACCAATGGCGTCCTCGGCAACTCCTACACGCACAATGCGGCCACTGTCTATATCTATCATTATAATATCTCCTTCTCTTATTCCCAACTGAACAAGCTGTCTCGTATATCCCTCATCTAGGCTTAGTTTTTTCTTTTCATCCTTAGTAGCAAGCACAATCTTAGCGCTAACGGGAACCTGCATATATGGATTCCACGGTGAAGCCTTTGTTTGAATGTCTACTTCAAGCACTTTTCCCTCATAAACGTTCCTCTTTTCTCTCACTCTCACACCAATCGCACTTCTTATAGCCTGAGTGAGGAATTCTGTTTTCTTGATCTCGGCTGAATAAATCTCGGAAGCTGTTATTGGGACGAAAGGAACATCTTCACCAAGTTCTTTTGCTATAGCCACTGCTATAGCGGTTTTACCACTACCTGGTGGACCTGCTATTAGAACAGCCTTTCCAGAGAACTTACCTTCCTTTATCATTCTAACTATTATGCCAGCAGCTTCTCTAGCTTCTTCCTGCCCCACCATTCCATCAGCGGTATGCTTCGCCTTAAGCCCCTCCAGACCAAGTCCTTTTATATGAGAATGGGCATGCACTCTCTCGAATGTTCCGCCTATTTCACGTATCTCCATGACAATCACCAGGGCTAGTTTCCTAAAAGACATCTTGATTGTCTTCAAGAAAAACTCGAAAAACAATTTGTGTAAAAATAAGAAAGAGACATGATCACTCTATCTTTATCTTCTTTCCAGACCTTTTCTCGGACCCCTTTTTCTTTATTATGATATCTAGTATACCGTTCTTGTATGTGGCTTTGATACTGTCTGGATCGACGTCTGCTGGAAGCTCAAGTACCTTCTTATACTTCCTGTTCTCACCCTCGGCCTTTATGAGAAGCTTGTTTCCATCCATAACCTCGAGATCTATCTTGTCCTTGTCCACACCTGGAAGCTCGACTGTCACGTAAACCTTGTCCTTATCTTCTACAATCTCCACAAGGGGTTCCCTTTCTTCCTCAAGCTGCTCCTCAGTGATACCTCTCGGCATCACCTGCCTTGGAACGTTTCCAAAGGTCTCTATCCTTGGCTTTCCATCAGGTCCTATGGAAATTGTAAAACCGTAAACGACTGACTTCGGAGATCCAGTTCTTGCCATTTCTTCAAATCTTCTCCTTAAGTCATAAAAGATCTTGTTAAAGTATTCGTCTATTAGCGTCATCTCTTCCATGAGCTCTTCGAATATGTCCTCGAATCCGTAAGGTTCCCATGGATCCCATCTGCGTCTTCTCTTCCTCGGCCACCATGCCATATTTTCAACACCTCCTGATTATGATCGTGATCTTTGAAAGCGTCAAAGTTAATATGTATGTGGTTCTATATAAAAATTTCTATTTAGAAAAACATTCGTACTAAAATGTTCTTAAATGGTACCTGGTTATTTTCAAACTCAGTATGGAGACCGAGGAACGGTTAAGCATAAGTGCAAAAGGAAGCGCAACGATACTTCAAAACGTTATAGGGGGTCTTTCTGGATTAGTAGCCTTATTCTTCATTGCTAGGTATATCCCTAAGAGTTTTTACGGAATGTATGCCTTTGTGTTGTCATTGTATAACCTTTACCTCTTCATGGTAGATCTCGGCGTTAGCTCCGCATATATTAAAAAATATACGGAGCGTAAGTATTCACATGACGACCTTTTCAACACTTTCATGAGCATGAAAATAGTTCTGTCTGTGTTAATAGTCTCGGGATCATTCCTTTTAGTTTATGTCATTCTTCCGTATTTTGGCTATAGGCTATTTGATGCCACAACTCAAGAACTCTTCAATACGATGCTCATATGGATCCTCATTGAGGGAACTGTCCTTTCCGTTTTGGGATCTTTCATTAGAGCAAACATGTCCTATGTTACTGCAAATTTAATATCTTCAGCTGAAGCTGTTGCTAGAGCAATTTTACAGATAGCAATAGCCTTTCTTTATAAAAATAAATTGATAGGAGGCATTTTTGCTGCAGAAATGCTCTTAATAACGTTTATACTTTCTAGATTGCTGAACATGACTTTCATGTTACTTCTCTCAAGAAGATTGATCCTCAGATTCAAATTTTCTTTAAAATTAGAAATAGTTAAGGATATTCTTAGGTTCTCAATACCTCTTGCTATAACCGGTGCTGTCATAATCATATCAGCGAACATAGACAAAATAATGCTTGGATGGATATTTTCAAGTGCAGATGTCGCTGATTATAATGTTGTCCAGAGATATGCCAAGTTTATTTCAAATATTGCCATGGGAATATCCCAAATATTTTTTGTAAAGGTCTCAATAGATGCCATGAATAAGAGCATTCCCGAAATAGAGAAATATCTAAAGGAATGGGAAGAAACCATTGCTATTATACTCGCTCCGGCAGTTCCACTTGCCTACGCCCTCTCTGATAATTTGATAATAATATTTCTTAGCAAGCAATATGTAACGGCATCTAATACGCTCTTCGTCCTTGTGTTGACATATATACTTCTTGCAATAAGAAGTCCACTCTCTTCCACTTTTTTGAGCTTTAATAAGCAGTGGACAGCTGCAGGAATTGCCATATTTGCAAACGTTCTTAACGTAATACTTAACATTCTCCTAATACCTGTGATGAGAAGCTTTGGAGCGGCACTCGCGACTCTTATTTCAGTTGGTATTTTGGGGTCGCTTCTTACATACATTATGCTGAGAAAAATTGGCTTAAAGCACTTAGGAGTGCGCTCACATCTTTATCTCCTGTTAGGACTTCCACTATTCCCAATCGCTTACGTCCTCAAGCCATATCTTTATAGAGTTTTCACATTTTTACCAGCGGTTTTGGCACTCTACATAGCATATCTCATAGTAATGCGCGTCCTAAACGTCCTTGACAAGGAGAAGTTCGAAATTATAATGGGAATGCTAAGCATTAAAAACCTCAAAAGAACTTTCATCGATGAGCTTGAACGAATAAAGAACAACTCACAATGATCACTCCATTACATAAAGGAGGTGCAATATATTATGGCATTCAAGATCCCATACATACCTGAACCTCAGGAGATCATAGATAAGGCATTCAGTAGGGCTGTAAAGGCGAGTCCACCAAGAGCTAGGGATCCTCTTAAAAACAAGAAGAATATAGCAATAGTAAGAATTAGGACTGCACAAAGTGTTGTAGATAGTGCTCTTACTAAGATTATAGAAAATTATCCTGATCCCAGGAAAATGCACAAATTCTACTATGAACTCATAGATATATCCTTCGGAGCACAAAAGATAAGAAATGCACTAGATGGGATAAAATGGGCAAGGAGATTGGTCAACAGAATAGCAGATAGCCTAGTAGAGAAAATAAAAATGGCAAATGATGCTAAGACCATAGAAAGACATAGAAAAGCATTCTATGGACGCGTGGCTTCTATAATTGAGGACTTAGATGTTGACCTTTACATACTTAAGAAGGCAGGAGCCGCCATCTCAAGTCTTCCAACAATAAATCCTGAAGAACCTACTATAGTTATTGCTGGATATCCAAACGTTGGAAAGTCGTCTCTTCTCAGGAAGATATCAAGAGCAAGACCTGAAATTGCTCAATATCCATTCACAACAAAAGGGATAAACGTCGGACACTTAGAACTCGGATGGAAAGTGATCCAAGTCATAGATACTCCAGGACTTCTGGACAGACCCCTAGAAGAAAGAAACGAAATAGAACTGAAAGCAATACTTGCCTTAAGATACTTGGCTACAGTAATAGTGTTCCTGATAGATCCTACAGGTCACTGTGGGTATCCTGTTGAACCACAAGAACGACTACTAGAGGAAATAAAAGATATGTTTCCGAAGATACCAATAATAGAAGTCGAAACAAAATCAGACATATTGAAAAGGGACAACAATAGACTGAAAATCTCCGCTGTCACAGGAGAGGGTATCGAGGAACTTCTACAAAGGATAGAGGTGATATTGAGTGAAAAATCAAAGAAAAAAAGTATCTATTGTGATACCAGCTCTAAATGAAGAAGAAGGTATTGAAAAAACCATAAGATCAATTCCTAAGGAGAAACTAATCAGCATGGGATACGATGTAGAAGTTATAGTAGTAGATGGAGGGTCGAAGGATCGAACGAGGGAAATAGCATCTTCGCTTGGTGCTAAGGTTATAATCGAGTCCAGAAAGGGTTACGGTAGGGCTTATAAAACAGGATTTAAAGAGGCGTCTGGAGACATTATAGTCACTGGAGATGCTGATGGAACATACCCCTTTGAACTCATTCCAGAACTTATTAGAATACTTGAAGAGGAAAAATTAGATTTCATAAACACAAATAGATTCGAAAAAATGGAAAAAGGGTCTATGAGCTTGCTTCACAAGATAGGAAACAAGATACTAACTTGGACTCTAAGGATTCTCTTTAAGATAAAGATAGAAGACTCTCAGTCTGGGATGTGGGTCTTCAGAAAAGAACTCTTAAAGAAGCTAAACCTCACAGGAGATGGAATGGAATTCTCTGAGGAAATAAAAATAGAAGCATTCATGAAAGGTTACGCTAAAGAGATTGGAATACCATATAAGAAACGCACTGGTGAGAAAAAACTTAATAGTTTCAGGGATGGATTTAGAAATCTCGTATTCCTTTTCAAGAAGTGGTGGAACATTAGGAGGTCCTCGAGATGAGGGTGATAATAGGCGGTAAACCTGTTGAAATGAGGAGTGTCTGGGCAGAAGATGGCATAATAAAGCTTATTGATCAGAGAAGACTTCCAAGGGAGCTTGTCATATTTGAGGCAAAGACGTTAGAAGACGTCGCGTTTGCAATAAAGGAAATGGTTGTTAGAGGAGCCCCAGCCATAGGAATAACAGCAGCATATGGAATGGCTTTAGCACATGCTCAGGGAATTGATCCAGAACACGCAGCGAGTGTACTAAGAAATACTAGACCTACAGCTCATGATTTGTTTTTTGCTATAGATTACATGCTAAAGCACTATGATGAGGGATGGGAGGCTGCTGAACAATATGCAAACGATGTGATAGAGAAGGCCAGGCTTATAGGAGTTCATGGTGAACCTCTCATAGAAGATGAAGACAGAATACTTACGCACTGTAATGCCGGTGCCTTAGCTGTTGGTGATTGGGGAACTGCTCTTGCACCCATAAGAATGGCCCACAGAAATGGTAAGAAGGTCTTCGTTTATGTCGACGAAACAAGGCCTAGACTTCAAGGCATGTTAACAGCATGGGAACTCCTTAATGAAGGAATAGACCACGTTATAATACCTGACAATGCCGCTGGATACTTCATGTGGAGGGGAGAAATAGACCTCGTCATAGTAGGTGCTGATAGGATAGCTCTAAATGGAGACTTCGCTAATAAAATAGGAACGTATGAAAAGGCGGTCTTGGCTAAGGAAAATGGCATTCCATTCTTTGTTGCGGCACCTATAACAACGTTTGATCCAAACATTGAAAACGGTATGCAAATTCCTATAGAAGAAAGAAGTGAACAAGAGGTTCTTTCAGTGGACAAACCAATACCCCCTCCAAAGGGATCACGTGCTAGAAACCCAGCATTTGATGTGACCCCACATAAGTATCTAACAGGAATCATAACGGAATATGGGATAATATATCCCCCATTTAAGAAAAACATAAAGAAGCTATTAAAAAAGATCACTAAGTGAGAAGTCCAACCTAAGGGTTCTCTCTATGGGGGATGTTAGTGTGATCTCGTGGAATCTTAATCCCAGTCTCTGCTTCTCGAGGAGGATAATCCCGTAGGGATTGGCATTCATAGGCCCGTCATCGGGAGTTCTTCCCTCGAGACCTCCAATCCCTTCGGGGAACCATTCTGGTTAACCGTAACTTGTGTAATGGCTAACCTTCCCTCCCCTGGCTTCATTGGAGGGCTTTCGGGAGCATG
>Ga0164315_10005393_pt1 | contig 10007 bp, 7 predicted proteins | sample GuaBasSedimGuay6_FD_113737 | JGI IMG/M metagenome (GOLD analysis project Ga0164315, IMG submission 113737) | Subseafloor sediment microbial communities from Guaymas Basin, Gulf of California, Mexico - Guay6, Core 4569-2, 0-3 cm | ecosystem: Environmental > Aquatic > Marine > Hydrothermal vents >... | reverse complement strand
TGTCAAACAACAGGAACAAAAACTGGCCATGCGACTTCTGGCCTGGCATTATGAGAAAAATGCGATGGTGATGCCACCTCCTTCTGAATTGCGCCAACAAGCCGAGCGTCTTGTTAACGACGCACATAATATTGCACGGGAGAGGGGACGCAATGTACTGTCGATTATAAAGGAATTGGTTGCGGATATCAAGAAGGGCTAGCCGCTAATTATCGGTTGCAAAAAAGAAATCGATTATGCTAAAAAATTTAACAGGTTAATAAACACATGGCAAACCAGGAAAAAAAATTAATCACCGTCGGTGTCATCGGAGCAACCGGTTATGCCGGCGCGGAACTCGTGAGAATCCTTTCCGGCCACCCCCATGTGATCCTGACAGTCCTGACATCGCGTCAGTACACCGGTGTCCGGTTCGATCTGGTGTACCCGGCAATGCAGGGCCGCATACCACTGGTGTGTGAAGCGCTTTCCATGGATAGATTGGACGATGCCTGTCAGGTGATATTTTTAGCGCTTCCGCACAAGATACCCATGACCATTATTCCTGAACTGATTGCCAAAGGGAAAAGCATTGTTGATCTCTCAGCCGATTTTCGATTCAGCGACCCTGCTTTATACGAATCCGTATATGAACGCCATACGGCAAAAGAGCTGCTGGGTGATGCCGTCTACGGCCTGAGTGAGATTTATACAGAGGCTATCCGGGATGCAGCGTTGATCGGGAATCCAGGCTGTTATCCTACCAGCGCACTTTTGCCGCTTATTCCACTGCTACGGAACGGATTGATCGATTCAACGTCGATTATCATAGACGCTAAATCAGGGGTCAGTGGCGCAGGGCGATCCCTGTCTCTCGGTACTCACTTCTGCCAGGTCAACGATTCCTTCAAGGCTTATAAAGTAGCCGAACACCGTCATAGCCCGGAAATCGACGCTATTTTGAGCCATGAAGCCGGAGAATCCGTGAGTGTCCTTTTTGTGCCGCACCTGGTGCCAATGACACGGGGCATGTTGACGACTGTATATGCAGGTTTGCAAAATAACGTGACGGGGGGTGACATTCGGGACTGTCTCGATGCATTTTATGGTCAGAGCCCCTTTGTGCGTATCTGCCCGGAAGGAAACCTGCCGGAAACCCATCATGTCAAAGGAACCAACTACTGTGATATCGGTTTCAAGCTGGATGAAAAACATGGACGGGTTATCCTGATTTCCGCCATCGACAACCTGGTAAAGGGTGCTGCAGGACAAGCTGTTCAGAATATGAACATCATGTGTGGCCTCGATGAAACCGCTGGATTGATGCAGATGCCATACCCGATCTGAGTATGGAAAACGGGTCCCATCCCGGCTTGCCAGGGAAACGAACAATATTTTCTATCACGAAATCACGAAAGTACGAAACCACGAAAAAGACCATAAAACTTTCGTGTTTTCCAGATTTCGTGTTTTCGTGATTTTTCTAATTTATTTTGTCACAAAATACAGAACTGTAACGTTAAAGTAGTTAAGTGAACGTTTCAAAATATGCAATAACTTGACATGATCCGATTCTTGCAATAGAACCGTTTTACTGTTACCTGAACTGAGCGATTTTTCCCGAAGAGATCGGTTCAGATCGAGATAAAAATCGCTCAATTCAGGTATTAATTATTCATTTAGGAAAGGAGAGTCATTATGACAGCAACGCTGATCAAAGGGACAGAGATTCGCGAAGAAATTCTGGAAGAGATTACAGCAGAGGTAGCTGAAATAAAAGAAAAACACGGTATTGTTCCAGGCCTTGTCACCATCCTTGTCGGCCAGAGCCCCGCATCCATATCTTATGTCACGCTGAAGATTAAAACAGCACACAGAGTCGGGTTCAAGGAGATTCAGGACAACCAGTCGGTTGATATCTCAGAAGAGGACCTGTTGGCCTTGATCGACAAGTATAACCGTGACGACTCCATCAACGGTATTCTCGTTCAATTGCCGCTTCCCAAGCAGATCAATGAAAAAAAAGTACTCAATGCCATCGATCCGGACAAGGATGTGGACGGATTCCACCCTGTCAATGTCGGTCGCTTAATGATTGGCGGCGATGAGGTTAAATTTCCCCCCTGCACACCCTCCGGTATTCAAGAGATGATTGTAAGGGCCGGCGTTGAGACCAGTGGCGCGGAAGTGGTGGTTGTGGGCCGATCCAATATCGTTGGTAAACCCATTGCCAATATGATGGTTCAAAAGGGACCGGGTGCCAACGCCACCGTTACGGTGGTGCATACCCGTACCAAGGATCTTGCCGCTCACTGTCTCCGCGCGGATATTCTTATCGTTGCTGCCGGAGTTCCCGGCTTGGTCAAACCGGAGTGGATCAAACCCGGTGCCTGCGTTATTGATGTCGGTGTGAACCGTGTCGGCGAAAAACCTAGTGTTAAGAATCCCGGTAAAATGGTCGCCATTTTAAAGGGCGATGTCGATTTTGATGAAGCCAAGGAAATTGCCGGTTATATTACGCCGGTTCCAGGGGGTGTTGGCCCCATGACCATTACCATGCTCATGCTGAATACGCTGAAAGCACTCAAATTTAAACTCGGCATTGCCTAATCTGAACATTTTCCATGAAGCACCTTCCAACTTAGGGTTCGCGCAGAAAATGTGAAGTTATTTTTTCGCGAGCCCTTAGTGCAGATCGAGATAAAAATTGTTCAGTTCAGGTTGAAGGATGATCCTGGTTTTGTCATGTTCGGATTAGAAGGCAGCCCATACTTGACACGCTGTTTCAGTCGTGGTAAAAATAGCGGTTAACGGGCTCAATTTCTGTTTCCAATTGGGTAATTCCAGGGCGCATGGTCATGAAGAAAATATCTTTTTTTATTTTAAGCAACACCGGCTCACGGGCCAGTCAGATTTCGGTTCCTGTTAGTCTGATTTATTTTTCCGTTGCCGTGGGTTTTATCGCTCTGACGGCCCTGGGTTATTTAGCCTACGATTATCATCAACTCAGAACAGTCGGTTTTGTCAATCAAGTCTATCAAAGCCAGATTGGTGATCAAAAGGATATCATCGCCGGTCAACATGCCCAAATTCAGGCCTTTACTTTCGAAATCAACAAGCTGAAATCAAAGCTGGTGACCCTCAATAATTTTGAGAAAAAGATCCGGGTGATCGCCAATCTTGACCAGGAGAACGAACAGGAGAGTCTGTTTGGGGTTGGCGGCTCTATACCCGGTGACCTGGCAACCAATGTTGACTTGGCAAAAAGACAGACCGGTCTGCTCAAAGAGATGCATGAACAGGTGGACAATCTGGATCTTGCGACTTCCAATCAAAAGACCGGTTTTTCATCCCTCCTGAAGGCACTTGAAGGCCAGAGAAATCTCCTGGCGTGTACCCCCGCCATTCGACCTGTCAAGGGATGGATGACGTCTCGATTCGGATACCGAAATTCACCTTTTACGGGCCGGAGGGAACTTCACAAAGGGCTTGATATCGCCAATAGAGAAGGCACTCAGATAATAGCACCTGCCGATGGGGTTGTAAAATTTACCGGCAGAAGAGGCCTTTTGGGCAAAGCACTCGTTATCGATCACGGCCATGGTATGGTAACCCGTTACGGTCATCTCAAAGCGATTTTAAAAAAGCGGGGTGAGCCGGTCAAGAGGGGAGATATCATTGCAGAAATGGGCAACACCGGACGAAGTACCGGCCCGCACCTTCACTATGAGGTTCATCTCAACGGTGTTCCCGTCAATCCAGCCAAGTATATCCTAAACTAGTCATGGCATCGCTGACTTGTTGCCATTGATTCCAGACGGCTTCTTTTTCAAAACAAATCCTTTGAAATTATATCTAAATCCCACATTCTTAAAATATGAAACGCTCATCTTAGGAATTAATTAATGCGAAACGTGGGTTTTACCATTGCCTTGGTGATCTATCTGTATTAACTTATTTAGGTTTATGACAACCCTTATATATAAGCGACAACGTCGCGTTTTAAAAAAATCGCCAAGCGAATTTATTCTCGGAGGTGACATTTTCACATGGTTATGAATTTTTTAACAAAAATATTTGGCAGTAAAAATGAACGAGAGTTGAAGAAGATTCAACCCATTGTTGATCAAATCAACAGCCTTGAGCCGACTGTTCAGGCTATGGACGATGTGCAGCTTGCAAAGCAGACCCTTCGATTCAAGGAGCGTCTGGTAAATGGCGAATCCCTGGATGACATTCTGCCCGAAGCGTTTGCTACGGCTCGTGAAGCATCTGTGCGCGCATTGGGGATGCGTCATTTCGACGTTCAGCTCATCGGCGGGGTAGTGCTCCACAATGGATGCATTGCTGAGATGAAAACCGGTGAGGGGAAAACACTTGTGGCCACGCTGGCGGCCTATTTGAATGCTTTGACGGGAAAAGGCGTCCACATTATTACGGTCAATGACTATCTGGCAACACGCGATACGGAGTGGATGGGAAAGCTCTATCATTTTCTCGGCTTGTCCGTCGGCACAATCGTTCATGGTATCGATGACAACGAGCGTAAAACTGCCTATGGCTCAGACATTACCTATGGAACAAACAACGAGTTCGGGTTCGATTACCTCCGGGACAACATGAAGTTTGACCGCAAATCTCTGGTGCAACCCGGGTTGAATTATGTCATTGTCGATGAAGTGGACAGCATCCTGATCGATGAGGCGCGAACCCCATTGATTATTTCCGGTCCTGCCGAAAAATCGACCCACCTCTACTACCAGGTTAACAACATTATTCCCAAGTTGAAGCGTGAACGGGATTTCACCATTGACGAGAAAGCACGAGCCGCTGTTCTCACAGAAGAGGGTGTTGCTAATGCAGAGGGTATCCTGAAGGTCGACAATCTGTATGATCCCAAGCACATCGAACTTCTGCATCATATCAATCAGGCCGTTAAAGCCCACGCCCTGTTCAAAAGGGATGTAGACTATATCGTTAAAAACGGTGAGGTCATCATTGTGGATGAGTTTACCGGCCGTTTGATGCCGGGAAGGCGCTATAGTGAAGGTCTGCACCAGGCGCTTGAAGCTAAAGAGAATGTTAAAATCGAAAATGAGAATCAGACACTGGCAACCGTCACATTTCAGAATTATTTTAGAATGTACAATAAACTTGCCGGCATGACCGGTACCGCAGACACAGAGGCGGCTGAATTCAAAAAGATCTATCAACTCGACGTCTCAGTCATCCCAACCAACCAGGACATGATCCGTAAAGATTTTTCAGATGTCATCTACAAAACACGCAGGGAAAAATATGAAGCGGTCATGGATGAAATCGTGGAACTCAACCAAAGAGGCCAGCCGGTCCTGGTGGGGACCATATCCATCGATGTTTCCGAAGGGCTGAGCAAAAAGTTGAAAAAAAGAGGTATCCAGCATGAAGTTCTGAATGCCAAGAACCATGAGAAAGAGGCCGAGATCATTTCCATGGCCGGCCAAAAAGGGGCCGTCACGATATCCACCAACATGGCGGGTCGTGGTACGGATATCGTACTGGGTGAAGGTGTGACCGATCTGGGAGGGCTCCATATATTAGGAACCGAGCGTCATGAGAGTCGTCGAATCGATAATCAGCTGAGGGGGCGATCAGGTCGCCAGGGGGACCCCGGGTCCTCACGGTTTTATCTATCCCTGGAAGACGATCTTTTGCGCATATTCGGCGGTGAAAGAATCACCGGAATCATGGAAAAGCTAGGCATGGAGGAGGGTGAGCCCATTGAGCATGGCCTGATCAGCCGAGCTATCGAGAATGCACAGGCCAAGGTTGAAGGTCACAACTTTGATATTCGTAAACACCTGCTTGAGTATGACGATGTCATGAACCAACAGCGGGAAGTTATTTACAGGCAGCGGCGTGAAGCGCTGGATGGGAAAAACCTGAAGGAAACCGTTCAGGACATCATATTTGACAAGGCTTCCGAGATCGCTGAATTATTTGCAGATGAAAAAACTTTGCCCGAAGAATGGGATTTCAAAGGGATCGATGATGCGGTTTTCAAGCAGTTCAATTTGAAAATCGGTAAACCTGATGAAGATACACTCAATGGTTTGAACAGCGAGGGGCTTGCTCAGTTGATTTACGATGATGCCATTGCGGCTTTCCACGAGAAAGAAACCCTTATCGGTCCGGATGAATTCAGAAACCTGGAACGCTATATTTTGCTGCAGACGGTAGACCAGTTATGGAAGGACCACCTGCTCAGCATGGATCACCTGAAAGAAGGGATAGGACTCAGAGGATATGCGCAGCAAAATCCCTTGATTATCTATAAAAAAGAGGGGTTTGAGATGTTCCAGGAGATGATATCGAGGGTTCAGGAGGAGACGCTTTCGATTCTATACCGAATTCAGCTGGCAGAACCCGAGGACCTAAAGGAGATGCACAAGCCTGAGGAGTCACCAATGGTGTTTTCCGGTGGTGACACGGCAGCAACTAAAAGAAAACCGGCGACGCGATCCGCCAAGAAAGTTGGTCGTAATGCGCCATGCCCCTGCGGCAGCGGGAAAAAGTACAAAAAGTGCTGCGGACAATGAAGAATGCCAACCGAATATAAAAAAATAGACAATACCGAATCAAAATCTTTCACCCTCGGTGTCATATCCGATACACACGGCCTGTTACGCCCGGAAGTGATTAAATCCTTCAAAGGTGTGGATCTCATTCTCCACGCAGGTGATGTCGGGGATCCTGAAGTGATCGATCACCTGGAAATTGTTGCGCCGGTGGTGGTGGTCAGAGGTAACATGGATTACGGGAACTGGGCAGATCGACTTCCCGTTTCAAAATCCCTTGTCATCGGTAAGACCAAGCTGTTTTTAATTCATGATATTGAATGGATCGATCGTCAAATGGCGTTACAAGACTATCAGGCGATTATCACCGGTCATACGCACCGTCCTCTTATCGATGAGCAGGACAATGTTCTATTTCTAAATCCCGGCAGTGCAGGGCAGCAAAGACAAGGGCATCCCGTGTCGATTGGAAAGCTTGTCCTTTACAATGGCCGGCTGGATGCCCAACTTATCCAACTGAAAGTCTGAGTTGGATGCCCCTTTACAAACCAGTGTCTTGATGATTATAATAAGTTATTCAGTATCGAAAACTTGGTCTTTTGGGCCAGGTCAGAGGTAATTGGCTATGCCGAATTCTCGGATTTAGAATTTATTACAGCCGACCATGTAAAATGAACATGTCCAAAACCGATATTGCAACAGATAAGCAAACCAGGACGCATAAACGCGTCCAGGAGCCGCCATTCTACCGGGTGCTGATCCATAATGACGATTATACCACCATGGAGTTCGTCATCGAGATCCTGATGGTTGTATTCAATCGGTCCATGGAAGATGCGACACGCATCATGCTGAATGTCCACAGAAACGGTATCGGAATTTGCGGGACCTATCCTTACGAGATAGCGGAAACCAAAGTGGGGATTGTAGAAGTGCTCGCAAGAACGAGCGACTTCCCGTTAAAATGCTCTATGGAGAAAGCATAAAAATGATCAGTAAAGAACTCAGTGAAACATTGGGATTCGCTGTCAAAGAAGCCAAAAAAAGACGGCATGAATATGTGTGCGTGGAACATGTGCTCTACGCTATCCTGCATGATGACAGTGGTGTCGACATCATTGAAAACTGTGGTGGAAATGTAGACAACCTCAAGGCACTGCTTGAAAAATTCTTTTCAGAGCGGATTGAGTGCATTCCGGAAGGATCGGAGTATGTTCTGCAGCAGACCATCGGTTTTCAGCGGGTTATCCAGCGGGCCGTCAACCACGCCCGCTCGGCTGAAAAGCAGGAAGTGGCTGTGGGGGATATCCTGGCATCCATTTTCCAGGAAAAGAATTCCCATGCCGATAATTTTTTAAAATCGGAGGGTGTCACGCGTTTCGATATCTTGAATTACATTTCGCACGACATCCACAGCGAATTTGTAAAGCCTGGAGACAGCGGGCTTTCCAGACCGGACCAGAGAGAGAAGAAAAAGAAATCGGATCCATTGGCGCTTTTTACCATCGATCTTATGGAAAGAGCCGCCCAGGGGAAACTGGATCCGCTCATCGGCAGGCAGCTTGAATTGGAACGGACCATGCAGGTTCTCTGCAGACGACGAAAGAACAACCCGGTTTTCGTTGGTGATCCCGGAGTCGGAAAGACTGCTATGGCAGAGGGTCTGGTACAGCGGATAGCGGAGGGGGATGTCCCGGACATCCTGAAAGATATCCGTATTTATGCCCTTGATCTGGGAGCTCTTCTTGCTGGAACGAAGTTCCGGGGTGATTTCGAGCAGCGGCTTAAAGGGGTCATTTCAAAACTCATCAGTATCCCGAATTCGATCCTCTTTATCGATGAAATCCATACCATTGTAGGAGCAGGTGCCACGAGTTCCGGTTCGATGGATGCTTCCAATATTCTGAAGCCGGTACTCGGCTCCGGTGACTTGCGCTGTATTGGTTCAACGACCTATGAGGAATACAAAAATCATTTCGATAAAGATCGAGCATTTTCCAGGCGTTTTGAAAAAATCGAAATTGCGGAACCACCCGTGGATGAAACAGTGAAAATCCTGAAGGGCCTGCGCTCGAGGTATGAAGCGCATCACAATATCCGTTACAGCGACACGGCATTGAAGGCGGCGGCAGAACTGGCTGCCAAGCACCTGAATGATCGATATCTCCCTGACAAGGCCATTGATGTCATGGACGAGGCAGGCGCATTTGTCAGGCTTTTGGGATCCACCCGACGAAAGAGAATCAATCCGTCGGACATCGAAAAAATCGTTGCAAAAATGGCCCGAATTCCCACCAGAAGCGTTTCGACAAATGACCGGACCAATCTTTCGACACTCGAAAGTCGTCTCAAAGAATATGTTTACGGCCAGGACGAAGCCATTGCTTCTCTGGTAACTTCCATAAAGCGGTCCAGGGCTGGGCTGGGTTTCCCCGGTCATCCTATAGGTTCCTTTCTGTTTACAGGGCCTACGGGTGTCGGAAAGACAGAGGTCGCCATCCAGATAGCGAAAAATCTGGGTATCGAGTTCATGCGGTTTGATATGAGCGAGTACATGGAGAAACATGCCATCGCCCGGCTGATTGGAGCGCCGCCGGGTTATATCGGATTCGATCAGGGTGGACTTTTGACGGACGGTATTCGCAAGCATCCGTACTGTGTCCTTCTGCTCGATGAAATTGAAAAAGCCCACCAGGATCTGTTCAGCATATTGCTGCAGGTGATGGATCATGCAACCTTGACGGACAACAACGGGAAAAAGGCCGATTTCCGCAATGTCATCATGATCATGACGTCCAATGCCGGAACTCGTGAAATGAGCGCCCAGACTATCGGCTTCGGGGACCCCAAATCCGATACGGCATTCAAAGGGAAAAAGGCCATCGAAAAAATATTCAACCCGGAATTCAGAAATCGGCTCGATACCATCATTACGTTTAATTCACTGTCGACGGATATCATGGGGCTGATTGTGGATAAGTTTGTCAAGGAATTGAATGACCAGTTGATTCCCCGAAAAGTAAGGATTGAGATTTCACCGGAGGCAAGGGACTGGATGGCCCAAAAGGGTCATGACCCCCGGTATGGTGCCAGACCCCTGACAAGATTGATGCAGACCGAGATCAAGGACGTGCTGTCCGATGAAATTCTTTTCGGAAAACTGGAAAAGGGCGGTCTTGTTCTCATTGAAAGGGACGGCGATAAACTTTCTTTTCAAATGACAACGCGACAAACGGTCATTGCTGCGGCAACGACTTAATAGCTCAATTTTCGGGGTTGAGCGAACACGAAATGAATAATCCCCTGGCGCTTTGTGAACTCGCCGCAAGGACTCCTAACATCAGCGCTGGCCATATGGTTAAGCAGGCATGGCTTCAAAATGACCGGGTTTTCATATTGGATTTTCATTGTCATGCGCTGATGTAAGGATCCCTAAGCGCCTCAAACAGCACAAATCGCCATTGGATCACC
>Ga0164315_10005392_pt1 | contig 10007 bp, 10 predicted proteins | sample GuaBasSedimGuay6_FD_113737 | JGI IMG/M metagenome (GOLD analysis project Ga0164315, IMG submission 113737) | Subseafloor sediment microbial communities from Guaymas Basin, Gulf of California, Mexico - Guay6, Core 4569-2, 0-3 cm | ecosystem: Environmental > Aquatic > Marine > Hydrothermal vents... | reverse complement strand
GTCAAAAGGTACCATTTGTCGCCGTATTAATGGTTATGCTGATATTTGTATTTCTATCTATAGAGCCATCGACATTCCTGTTCTCGACATCCATTTTGTATATGCTTTCGGGACCGATATTTTCACTTTTCCGCTGGAACAGAAATCGACACCGTCTGGCCGTCTCGGGTGAGCAAAACCCGGCAGACAGGAAAGACTAGTCTGGCGCTGTCGAATTTATAACCGGCCGGGATAAATATTGCCCGGCAATTACCGGCGAGCTGTCAATGAGTAAAGAAAAACTGATTATATTCGACACCACGCTTCGCGACGGCGAGCAAAGCCCCGGTGCGTCTATGACCATGGATGAAAAAGTTCGCATTGCGAGGGCGCTGGAAGTGATGCAGGTCGACATTATCGAAGCAGGATTTCCAATTGCCAGCAATGGCGACTTCGAAGCGGTAAAAGCAGTTGCAGAGGTTATCAAGGACAGTACCGTTTGTGCGCTGGCACGAGCCAAGAAAATAGACATCGAACGTGCCGGAGAAGCGATAAAACCGGCAAATTCGGGCCGTATCCATACCTTTCTTGCAACCTCGCCTATTCACATGAAAGAAAAACTGCGTATGTCAGCCGATGAAGTGGTCGAGGCCGCGGTAAAATCGGTTCAAATGGCGCGCAGCTACACCGACAACGTAGAGTTTTCTCCGGAAGATGCCGGACGCTCGGAGCCGGATTTTCTCTGTCGCGTTATCGAGGCCGTGATCGCCGAAGGTGCGACCACGATCAATATTCCGGATACCGTCGGTTACAATATCCCGCATCAGTTCGGTGCGTTGATCAAAAGCCTGATAGAACGCATACCGAATTCGGACCAGGCGATTTTCTCGGTGCATTGTCATAATGACCTCGGTTTGGCGGTCTCCAATTCACTCTCCGCCGTATTGCATGGAGCCCGGCAAGTGGAATGTACTATCAACGGTCTGGGTGAACGTGCGGGCAATGCTTCACTGGAAGAAATTGTTATGGCCATACGAACACGCCAGGATGTATTCCCCTGTGACACCAACCTCGATGCGACACAGATCATGAACTGTTCGAAGCTGGTTGCCGGCATCACCGGTTTTAACGTACAACCCAATAAGGCTATAGTTGGCGCCAATGCGTTTGCGCACGAGTCCGGCATCCATCAGGACGGTGTATTGAAGGCGCGTGAGACCTACGAAATCATGCGCGCCGAGGATGTCGGCTGGTCATCGAACAAGCTGGTACTCGGCAAACATTCGGGGCGAAACGCCTTCAAAACCCGGATGTCTGAATTGAACATCGAATTTTCTTCCGAACAGGAACTCAACGAAGTCTTTACTCGTTTTAAGACCCTCGCGGATAAAAAGCACGATATATTCGACGAAGACCTGCAGGCCCTGGTTACCGAATCAGCCCTTGAATCTGAAAACGAGTCGATCAGGCTCGTGGCTTTAAGAGTTTGCTGTGAAACCGGCGAAACGCCGAACGCGACCATGACCCTGAATATTAACGGTGAGGAGCAACAGGCCGAGGCCAGTGGCGATGGACCGGTTGATGCCTGTTTCAAGGCGATAGAGAAGCTCACCAATACGGGCGTTAATCTGCAATTGTATTCGGTTAACGCGATTACCACCGGCACCGACTCACAGGGTGAAGTAACCGTGCGGGTGGAAAAAGACGGGCTGATAGTGAATGGCCAGGGGGCGGACACCGATATCGTCATCGCCTCCGCAAAATCCTATATCAACGCACTCAACAAGATTACCAGTAATTCGGGCCGGACTCATCCGCAACTGGGGAGTCTCTAATATCAACCCAGCGATGCCTAAACGCAGATGTTAAACCGGCGGCAACAACAATGCCTGAAAGGTATCGGCATAACGCAATGGTTGACTAGATCTGCTTCTCGTCCTGCTTCAGAAGCTATTCAGCAGCCGGAAGTAGAAGTCCAGGAAGACATTGCGATAGTCGAGCAAAAACCTCCTGAAACACCCATTATTGTTTCAGCACCCGTTAAACTTGATAGCTGGGACGATATTACCCAATCCATACATCAATGCCAGGCCTGTGAGCTAGCGGGAACCTGTACTCAAAAAGTACCCGGAGTGGGTGACCGGGAAGCCGGGCTAATGATCATAGGTGAAGGTCCAGGTCACGAGGAAGACCTCAAAGGTGAACCTTTCGTCGGCCGCTCCGGTCAGTTGCTGGACAAGATGTTGATCGCAATAGGCATAGCTCGATCGCAGGTATTTATTACCAATATAGTGAAATGCCGCCCACCTAACAATCGCGACCCCCACATCAACGAAGTAAAGGCATGCGAACCTTTTATCCAGGCACAAATAAAGCATATTTCTCCCAAAGTAATCCTCGCGGTCGGCAGGATTTCGGCACATCATTTACTCAATTGCACAACCCCGGTCGGCAAGTTAATCGACCAGGTTCATCATTTACCAGGATCGGAGATACCACTCAAGGTTACTTATCATCCAGCCTATTTACTCAGAAATCCATCGGCCAAATCGATCGTCTGGCGGGATATGAAGAATTTGCATAAAATGCTCAACGGGTGAATGCTCCAACGATGAGCGAAATCGAATTAGTATTCAGGCAAATGGAACTGGATGATGTCGAAGCAGTGATGCGGCTCGAAGAAACTGTTTATGAGTTTCCCTGGACCGAGCGTATCTTCAAGGACTGTATACTCGTTGGCTACGATTGCTGGTTAGCCCTGGAAGATAATAAAATACTCGCGCACGCGGTGATGAGCGTGGCTGCGGGCGAGAGCCATATGCTTAACCTGTCGGTGTCAAAAAAACACCAGGGACAGGGAATAGGGAAACAGTTTGTTCAGTTTATGCTCCAGATAGCAGGTAAAAAGCGAGCCGAAATCATGATGCTCGAGGTACGCCCGAGTAATATCCAGGCAATAAATTGCTATAATTCTGCCGGATTTAATGAAATTGGATGCCGAAAGGACTATTATCCCGCGCCGAACGGTAAAGAAGACGCTTTGCTCTTCGCCAAACAAATTCCCTGATCGCCCTGGATTAGTACGGCTATTCCCGGGTCTACTGAACCCCGTATCAAGCGTAATAATATTGAGTAAAAATGATGTCTGATATAGACGAAATGCGGCGCCGGCGCACTTTTGCAATTATTTCACACCCGGATGCGGGTAAAACCACGGTAACCGAAAAGTTATTGCTGTTCGGTAAAGCAATCCAGATGGCAGGAACTGTGAAAGGCAGGAAGGCCTCTCGTCACGCGACGTCAGACTGGATGGAACTGGAAAAACAGCGTGGAATTTCGGTAACCTCGTCGGTAATGCAATTCCCGTACAAAGATTGCATCATCAACCTGCTCGATACCCCGGGACATGAAGATTTTTCCGAAGATACCTACCGCACCCTGACCGCGGTAGATTCGGCACTCATGGTAATTGACTGTGCCAAGGGTGTGGAAGAGCGCACCATTAAACTAATGGATGTCTGCCGCCTGCGCGATACCCCAATCATTACCTTTATTAACAAACTCGATCGCGAGGGGCGTGATCCAATCGATCTCATGGATGAAGTCGAGGAAGTACTCGGAATAAGTTGTGCGCCGATTACCTGGCCGATTGGTATGGGTAAGCGGCTTAAGGGAGTATTCCATCTATTAACCGACTCGGTGCATTTGTTCGCCGCCAGTGACGCCGAAAAGATATCAACGGGTGAGGTCATCAAGGGGCTCGATAATCCACGACTGGATGAACTACTGGGGTCCATGGCCGAGGATTTCCGTGAGGAAATTGAACTGGTGCGCGGCGCCTCCAACGCCTTTGAGCTGGAAAGTTATCTAAACGGAGAGTTAACCCCCGTATTTTTCGGATCCGCGATTAACAACTTTGGTATGGCGGAATTGCTCGATGCTTTTAACGAATACGCACCACCACCAATGGCCCGCCCCACCCGAACACGAGTGGTACAACCAGATGAAGATCTAATGACCGGATTTGTATTTAAAATCCAGGCCAATATGGATAAGCAACATCGTGATCGTATCGCCTTTATGCGTATTTGCTCGGGGAAATACACTAAGGGCATGAGAGTAAGGCATGTGCGCATTAAAAAGGAGGTAAAGATTCCAGATGCACTTACCTTTATGGCCGCCGATCGGGACCATGTAGAAGTGGCCTATACCGGGGATATTATCGGCATACATAACCACGGCACAATTCGCATCGGTGATACATTCACGATGGGTGAGGAGCTCGCGTTTACAGGAATTCCGAATTTTGCGCCCGAGTTGTTCCGACGCGCACGCCTGAAAGATCCGCTTAAGATGAAAGCCCTGCTCAAGGGCTTGTCCCAACTATGCGAAGAAGGGGCTACGCAGCTGTTCAAACCTCTCGCTAACAGCGACCTGATTCTGGGTGCGGTTGGTATTTTACAATTCGATGTGGTTGCCCACCGACTCCAGCACGAATACGGCGTCGATTGCCAGTTCGAGGCGGTAAATGTTAATACGGCGCGCTGGATTTCATGCGATAACGAAAAGAAATTAACCGAATTCAAAAACAAGGCTCGCAGCAATCTCGCAATCGATCATGCGGGTGACCTCGCCTATATTGCGCCATCGCGCGTTAACCTGACGATGACCGAGGAACGTTGGCCTGAGATCGAATTTCTCGCAACCAGGGAACATGGGATTTACGATTAAACCTCGTATTCAATCGAAAGTAGTTTCACGATGGGCGCATCTGTATCACCGCATCATGAATAAACAGGCCCCTGATCTTGTCCCAGAAATCGCCGCCGAGCACCAGCAGGCTCGAAAGCAACAGTAAGTCTCCGATAATGTTGATCGCCAGTAGATTAGCCTCGTAAACCGGGATGTATTGGGCAAAATAAAGCCCCAACCATCCAAATAATAAAGGCAGCGAGAACATTACCAAACCCACTCGGTAGCGATTTTTGCTCACCCGTTCCGGGGGACCATGCCTTTTGATGAAACTAAAAAAGCGCGCCTTGATGACGTCAAATCCGGCTCTGCCCATGATCGCAATCGCTATGATGCTGAAAAGTTCGGGAATACCGATTGCCAGCGCCCCCGAAATAGCCGTTTTCCACGCACTCGGAAGATCGGTGGCCGCGATCACCGGAATCAAGAACGGACTGGCAAAGCCGATGATGAATATAGTCAGACCCAGTCGCAGTCGCCAACCACTCCCAGGCTGTTCTTTTTTACCACTAATATCTTCGTTCATACCATCACTTTCCGTTATCGTTACCCGGCTGTATTTTCTCCAATAACGCAAAGGTTCCAACACCCCAGTGACTCAGAACTCTCGACGTGTCCCCCAGGTTCGAGTCGAGCAATTCGATGCGGTCACGACTTATAATCTTTAGAGTACCGGCAAAAGATGCCGGCGCCCAGGGTACCAGCACGGTTACCTGCCCCTTGCCGTCCTCCTCGATCAGGTACACGATTTCCCGTTCTCCATCGCCTGAATGCATAAGCGCCGGTTTGAATACGCCATCCTCCTTAGCCCCGATAAGCCCCCGGGACAAACTTTTTACTGCTTTATAAAGCGGTAATTTCCCCAGAAGGGCTCGCTCTAACCAGTGGCCGAACCGACGCAGGGCATCTGAGCGCAGGGCCAGGCCGAACAGAAAAGATGCTCCCAGCAGCAGAACTAAAGCTATCACGCCAGGTAATTGCAGGTTATCAAAAAATCTACCTGGAAATAAATCTGCAATAGGGGTTGCCAGCGCAATCAGTATTTCGATTATTTGATCCAGGAGCAGATAAAGCATAATCAGTGGCAGCAGCACAAGAATACCGCCGCTCAAAGAAGTCTCTAAAAATTCCACTATTTTGTTCATATCACTGCTCCAGCTTATTATCGACTTGCATATTTGTAAAAAACGGTAAAAGCTTCAATGCCTTTACATTTACAGAGCACGAGAAAGATACCGAAACGGATTTGTATTATTTCAAGGCGCGGTACCTACGAACCGGATACCGGCGGTTCCTGAACCAGAATTCGTATCTGGGCGAAGCGCAGACGCCACCAAGTTTGCATCGGCATCGGAATTATCAGATTGTGTATAACCAAATACCTGATAGGTAGCTTATCCATCAAGAGAACTAGACAGGGTAAGGAAAGATGATTATCGTTCTCCGGCTACTTTATCTCGCAATTTGTTTACCTTTAGACGGTCCACTATACTAACTACCGAAAACATTATTAGGGAAAACAATTGGTGAGATATTCCATCATATTTATTACTAGCCGCGTTATCAAGTTAATTGCAAATCTGACAAAGATGCTATGCTACCTTTTTCATTTTCTTTTCCCCAACAAAAGATTCACGCTACCTCAGAAATCAGCACCAATCTACGTTAAGAAAGAACAGCCTCTAATCCCTCACATTCTTTGGCAAACCAACTATACAAACCGCGTAACATTACCTGTTTATATAAATTATTTATTCAACCGCCTGCTATCTCCAACCTTTGACTATCGCTTCATGATCACAGAACAAAGGGCGGAGTTTATTAAATCTAATTATCCCCAAAAAATATATGAAAGTTACTCAAGAATTCAAATTGGCGCCGCACAAGCAGACCTATGGCGGCTACTGGTGTTACAGAAATATGGCGGAGTCTACCTCGATATAGATGCACACCTTGTATGGCCGCTAGGCTACATAATTAACCCGGAATATACCGAGCTATATGTAAAAACAAAAAGTGGTGAAATAAGTAATTATTTTATTGCCAGTAAATGTAGTAATCCAAATTTGGAGAAAATGATCAATCTCATTATGAATAATATCGAAGAAAATAACCTTGATAATGTTTATGAACTTACCGGCCCCGGAGTATTCAACAAAATACTAGACACAAAAAAGGTAAACACCACTAACTATCGAATAACGTGCAATCAAGGAAATTTTACAAATGAATATTTCCAATATATCGATAAACCACAGGGCAAGTGGACAAAAGCTCAGCGCGTGATAGATATAATAAAAAAATAATGTACTGCTACTATCGTAAAAATATTTTCCCAACAAAGAATCTCAAGCGATAGAAAAACATGGCTAAACTGAGTGCCTGTATTATTTCGTTTAACGAAGAGGATAAGATTGAAGACTGCCTGAAAAGCCTTCAATCTATCGTTGATGAAATTATTATCGTCGATTCAAATAGCACCGATAAAACGCTCGATATAGCAAAAAAGTACACGGACAAAATCTATCAACATGACTTTCAGGGTTATGGCAAACAAAAAAATTTCGCTGTAGAAAAAGCGAGTAATGACTGGATCATCAGCCTCGATTGTGACGAAAGGCTTTCAACAGAACTACAAACATCTATCCAGAATATTAAAGAAAGTCTAAGTGACGATTGCGTTTACAGCATGGCGAGAAAGACCTTCTACGTCTATCGATGGTTAAATCATTGCTGGTACCCCGACAAAAACGTCCGATTGTTTAATAAAACAAAAACTAAATGGTTTGATTATGATGTCCATGAAAGCGTAGATAGTAGAAATATGAAAACGAGCATGTTGGACGGAGATATCCTGCACTATTCGTTTGACAGTATTTCTGATCACTTAAAAGTAATCGATAAATACACAGAAATAGGTGCAAACGATCTACTCAAAAAACGAAAACGCATCAGCGCCATTTCTCCACTCACACATGCTAGCTGGACATTTATCAAACTCTATATTTTTAAACGCGGTTTTCTCGATGGTTTCGCCGGATTAACAGTAGCCATTCTTTCATACATGCATGTATTTATCAAATACAGTAAAGCGTACATCATGCGTAAACAGAGAAAACACGAACAAACTAAAAACCAATCATGAACGTGCTGGAACTGTGCCTATCACCTAGCCTGGGAGGACTAGAACTGTATGTCTTTCGTGCAGCACAGGCACTATCATTATCCACCCAAACAGACAACGCGAAAGACTTAATAAAAAACCCTTCCCTACCGACTAATCAATCTACTAACTTACCTACCAAGGTTATTGCCATTGTCGATAAGAGCAGTAAACTGGATGAGTATTTTCAAAATAATTCTGATATCGACACATTGCACCTAAAACGTCGAACCAGTGTGTTAGCTTTATTCAGTGCAAAAAAACTAGCCAGGACAATCGATAACAACAAAATAGATATCATCCACGTACATTGGAATAAAGACTTCTTAGTTAGCGTTCTCGGTAAGCTATTATCTAAACGACGACCAGCTATTGTCTTCACACGGCACATGATGATCACTCGTGAAAAAAAAGATATCTACCATAATTTTTTACACCGCCATATGAACTTGATGCTCACTATCAGTAAAGAGCTGGAGTCATTATGTAAAAAGTTTATCCCGGGGTATGCTGAAAAAATCGTCACCCTGTATCATGGCGTAAAGGCTCCAGAAAAGTTTCTAGATGAAGATAGCCGAATGGAGAGTCGAAAAATATTTAACTTCGGCGCAGATGACTTTGTCGTAGGATTAATAGGAAGACTTGAAGAAAATAAAGGTCAACACCTACTGATTAACGCTATCAGTATGGCCAAACAACACGGTTATAATATTAAGGCACTCATTATCGGTCATGAAATGACATCCGGTTACCGTGATATTTTAAAAAAACAGGCAGATGATCTGGATATCAGTAATCAGATAACCTTTCAAGACTTTACTCAACAACCACAACAACTCATGCAACTTTGTGACTGTATTGTACTGGCAACAAGATATGAAACATTTGGCCTGGTATTACCCGAAGCTATGCGCTCAGGTGTCGCCGTTATCGGTAGTAATAGTGGTGGCGTACCTGAAATAATTCAGCATGATAAAACCGGTCTATTGTTTGAGAGCTTTAATGCACAGGATCTTTTCAAACAAATAGAACGCATTTATCTCGATGTCGACCTTAAAAATCAACTTGCCGCACAAGGAAAGCAGGATGCTGACATACGCTTCAATGATACATTGCACTTTCAGCAATTAGAAAAGATTTTTCGCTCCTGCATCAACTAAGAAGACAGCAACTATGAGTGCGCACTATCCAGGTAGATGGAATTGTGAAACCCCTGTTTCAAATTACCGTAAACGAACAAACGGATCATAATTTTCCACTAAATTGTCGAATTTTTCGGCGTTCCTGCTTGTTGGGCCTGTGCTCGCTTACCGGTTTTTGCATCGCGGCTAATTTTCGCTGCTCAGATTCTCGCGCACGTCGATCGATGCTGCTCGTTGTTTCCAAATACAGTGACTGTGCCAGAACGGCCGAGCCTCTGCGCTCGCTAAGCGCCCGCACAATTACCTCCAGGTGATCCTGACCACGATTGATTTCATAGCAATCGTCAATTCTAACCTGGCGTGAAGATTTAACTCTCTGACCAGCTAAATGTACTTTACCACCGTTCACAGCCTGGGCCGCTATTGTCCTGGTTTTAAAAAATCGGGCTGCCCATAACCATTTATCGAGTCGCGTACGATTTTCAATTTTTAATTTACCGGGCATTCCAGGATTACCGATCGGATTCAGACAGGCCCGGGTTATTTGGCCTGTTAATATATTTCATCACACGATCAGCCATTGAAAACCCGCTCAACACTGCACCTTCAATTCTTGGCGCCGTGCACCAGTCACCACAGGCGCCGATTGCCTGGTTTTCATCAAATAACGAATCTTCGGAAATGGGGTTGATTGGCACGGCATGTTTCCAGCAATGTACCGACGATGAAATCGGTTTTACCGGATCCAGATCGGTCGCCTGCCAAAATGCGTCAAGTAGTGCGTGCATCACTCGCCCCCTGAAACTGGCGGCATACTGTTGCGACCATTCCGGCGAGGCGTGAAGTACCCAGCAGTCGGCTTCGGTTACCTGGTAGGATACCTGCGAATGTGAAATCCACGACAATGGCGAATCCAGCACATAGGCGGCGTCGTAGGGTAAATCCAGCTTTTGTTCGAAGGCAAACATGCC
>Ga0164315_10005391_pt1 | contig 10007 bp, 10 predicted proteins | sample GuaBasSedimGuay6_FD_113737 | JGI IMG/M metagenome (GOLD analysis project Ga0164315, IMG submission 113737) | Subseafloor sediment microbial communities from Guaymas Basin, Gulf of California, Mexico - Guay6, Core 4569-2, 0-3 cm | ecosystem: Environmental > Aquatic > Marine > Hydrothermal vents... | reverse complement strand
GATCCCTTTGGTTATAGGGTACAGTCTTGTACCGCTTCCTCCCGCTAATATTATGCCTTTCACTCTGCACACTCCTCTACACAATTTTTAGCGTATTATATACACATCTCACTTATATATTCCAACTTTGGAATATATAAGTGAGATGTGTATATCGAAAGGATTAACTCTTTTGAAGTGCTTCGGCGATCAACTCAATTGGATTTTTAAAGATGGTTTCAACATCCGCTTCAAACATAGAGTTATTGATCTGCATGCGACAAGCCGAACATTCTGCACTCACGATCTCTGCTCCTGTATTTTTAATCATCGCAGCTTTTGGTTTTCCAGCCGCCTGTGCAAAATGAAATTTTTCGGTCTGCATAGTGACACCGCCGAAACCACAGCACTGATTAGAGTCACTCATCTCCACAAGATCGTAGTTTTGAGAGACAAGGTTACGCGGTTCGGCATGAATGCCCTGCATTTTTTTGGCATGGCAAGGATCATGGTAGGTAACAGTGAGCTCTTTTCTCTCTTTAGAGGCGAGCAGATGTTCTAAATGTGTGTGATGCTGAAGCCACTCTGTCGCCATAAAGATCTTGCTACTCAGTTTTAGTGCACGCGCTTTCCACTCCGGCTGATCATGAAAATAGTGGGCATAATCGATCTTGATCATCGCACTGCAGGTTGCCTCCGGAATGATAATCGCCTCAACCTCATCTATAAAGGTCTCAAAATACTCAATGTTTTTCTTGGCATTATGATCAACGGTATTAAAATCACCCGTGAAATAGGCCGGTGCTCCGCAGCACAGCTGTGCTTTTGGAATAAATGCATCGATCTCAAGATGCTCTAAAATACTCAAAAGCCCTTTACCAATCTCCGTATAGTTATAGTTTGCAAGACAGCCTATAAAGATCGCCACTTTTCGTTTACCGCCATTAGGAATCTCTTCTGGATAGCTGTTAAGAAATGACGTTTTACCCATGCTCGGCAGTAGACGGTCTTTTTTAATGATTGGCAGCCTGAAACGCGGCTCCATCGACTCAATGTCCTGACGAATTTTAAAGCCGCAAGTCTGAAAGACATAGCCCATCTTAAAGAGCATATCCATCAGAGGACGATGGCGCAACAGCAGAAAAAAAGACTTCTTAAACCAAGCAATACCAAACTTATCGGCAATATCGGAACGCACCTGCTCAATCACCATGTCCGTCGGCAGATCTTTTGGGCAAACTTCAACACAGTTTGTACATAAAAAACAGCTCTCAAAGATCTCTTTAGCTGTCTTATCCAACTCAAGATCGCCATTTTGATAGGCACCCAAAAGGTCGATAAAACCTCGTGGTGACGTTACCTCATCAGGATTGACATTGTGAATAGTACAGACAGGAATACACTTTCCACACTTAATACAGGCGTCAGACGTCTCTTTGAAATTAAATATATCCTCTGCTCTTTTACTCATCTCTTCTATCCTGTTTATACCGTTTTACTAAAGGTTTTCTTGCTGGCCGCATGTTTTTTCATATACGCATCAAACACCATAGCAACATTACGGATCAAAAGTGTACCGGTAGGGCTGCACTCTATGCTCTTTTCGGTGATACTTAACAGCTTCTCATCGGCCATAGGCACCAACGCCTCTAGTGCATCAGCAAAATAGGTTTTGAACTCGACATTAAATGCTGATTCAAACCGCGTTATATCGAGCTTAAAGTTACTCATAAGCTCATAATAACGTACTGACGGATAAGGTCGTCTTCATTGAGATAGACGCCACGTTCAAACGGCAGTTTTCCGGCATCGATTGCGGCTTCATACTCTGCCATTACCTTAATGTTCTGAGCATAGTAATCCACCCCTTCACCAATCGATGTTAAACCGACGCCAATCAAGTCTGCTCCGCCTTTAGTAGTATAACCTTGAAAATTGCGATGAAGTTCTCCCTTTTCAATTGCCAAAAAGAGCTCATCATCGGGTTTAGCAAAGTGATCCATCCCGATCATTTTGTAGCCATTTTTCTCCATAAAATCAATGGTGTACTGCATAATACGCAGTTTTTCATCTGGTTCAGGCAGAGTTGTTTCATCTATTTTACGCATCGTCTTTTTTAGCCATGGAACATGCGCATAGTTAAAAATAGCAAAACGATTCGGATCAAGGCTAACGGCTAACCTCAAAGTCTCTTTAAAAGTTTCAAGTGTCTGATACGGCAGTCCATAGATAAGATCGACATTCACACTTCGCATCTTATACTTGCGGGCAAGCTCCATAGCATCTTTAGTAATGTCATATGGCTGAACACGGTGAACAGCGATCTGTACCTTCTCATTAAAATCTTGAATTCCAAAACTTACACGATTAAATCCGGCACGACGCAGAACCTTCATCTGATCTTCGTTAATATGCCGAGGATCGATCTCACAACTAATCTCAGCCTCTTTCGAAAAGTTCTTAAAATGGCTTTTAATCAGATTGATAATTTTCTTGAGCTGTTTGGCCGTAAAAAAAGTAGGTGTTCCGCCGCCAAAGTGCATCTGGATTACTTCACGAGAGGTATCAAGATGCTGACTTAAAATTTTCATTTCACGTTTAAGATACTCTATATAACGCACCATCTTATCTTCTTTGGAAGTAAAAACAACATTACACCCACAAAAATAGCAGGCATTACGGCAAAATGGCAAGTGGAAATAGAGCGACAGAGGTCGAGACTTATCCTGAGTCTCAAGTTTGTTTATATAAGCATTATATTCAAATGCCTCACTAAACTCCAATGCAGTTGGATAACTGGTATAACGAGGTCCGGGTTTTGAGTATTTGGTAAATTTGGCAAAATCAAGCATAGTTGGGTTCCATTGTTTATAGACTAATGACGCGATTATGCCCTTGAAGTGTTGAAGATGCTATTAAGCTTTATACTTTTGTTACTCTCATGCACTTTTATTCGTCTATTTATACAAATTATTTTAAATTAAATATACCTTATAACTATTTTTAGATTTCATACAAAAATTATCACAATTTATACATAACATTATTCTAAATTCTAATACACTCTTCCTATGATGCATATAGAAATATTTTATAGAAACATTTTGATATTTACTCCATTTACTTCCATACCACAGCCACATTACACTATAATTTATATTAATCGTAACACGGAAAAGGAGTCCTATGGACACTTTTAAAATACTCATTGTAGAAGATGATGAAGTCACAGCAATGAACCTTAAAATGTCATTAGAAAAACAGGGTTATGATGTTGTCTCAATTGCAGATACTGCTATTCAAGCGCCCAATAAAATCAAAGTCTATCATCCACAGATTGTACTGGTTGATATTAGTTTGCAAAAAAGTGATGACGGTATCGATCTTGCACGTTACATCCGAGAGAAGCATCAACTCCCTTTTATCTATCTAACAGCACATACAGATAGCTTAACGATTGAGCGTGCAAAAGAGACGGAACCTTACGGTTACATTGTAAAACCCTTCGATCCAAACAGTCTGCATGCGACAATACAGATGGCGATGTATAAATATAATGAAGAGAGTAAACGTAAAACCCATATTGAAGATCTTAAAGTAGATAAACTTAATCTTGAAAAACTGCTTTACAACAAGAAGGCTTCCGACAAGCCTATAGTGCCGTTTGGAATTGGATATCATCTTGACATCAGTGTCTGTGAAAGTTTTTACCACGATAAAAAGATCAAATTGACGAAAAAAGAGAACGCTTTTATACGTCTCCTAGTGGCTCAACTTGGTTTGGTCGTTAGTTTCGATCAGGCAATCAACTATGTTTGGGAAGAAGACGGTGCGACTGAAAACAGTGTACGCACCTTAGTCTGGAGGCTACGCAATAAACTGCCGACAGATATCATTAAAAATGCCTCAGGAATCGGGTATTACATCGAAGAGTAGAGCACTCAAATACTTATGCCCCTACTACTTATAAGGTTCTTAGCCGCTGCCACGGCGCTGCTAAAGGCCCACTGAAAATTATAACCACCTAGTTCACCGGTCACATCAACAACCTCACCTATAAAGTAGAGTCCCTGCAGCTGTTTACTCTCACATCCTTTTGTCAGTCCTTCTGTTAGGACACCCCCTTTACTCACTTCTGCTTTCGTTAAACCAAAGGTTCCTGATGGAGCAAAAGTGTAATCATGTAACGTAGAGAGTCGCTGTTTCTCTTCTTCTGTCAACGTATTGCAAGCTTTGTCTTTAAGATCTATCTCTTTTAAAAAAAGTTTACTAAAACGTTTGGACAGATTCATCACGGTACTTAACTGTTTTTTTTGTCCGGCACATAATTTCAAAATATCTTTCTCGGGTAAGAAATCAACCTTTAGCAACCCCTTTGCCCAGTAAAGTGATGCAGTAAGTACAGCCGGTCCGCTGATACCACGATGGGCAAACAACATATCCTCAATAGCCTCTTTATCACCAACACTAATTTTAACCTTCAAACTAATACCACTGAGTTCTTTCATCCAAAACTGATCCGGCTGTAGTGTTAATCCAACCAGTGCCGGTTGAAAGGCATTGACACTGTGCCCAAACTCTCGAGCAATACTCAAGCCAACATTGCTCGCACCAAGTGATTTAAAACTAATACCGCCCGTAGCGACAATCACCTTAGTGGCGGTAAAAGTTTCGCGATCTGTCACGATGTTAAAAAAATCTCTTTTCTCAACTGAAATAATTTTTCTTGAAAAGTAAAATTTGCTTTGAGTCGATTTTCGTCGCAAGATGCTAATAATTTCATCGGATGATTTTGGACAAAAATAGTAACGATGTTTACGAATGATCAGACGAAGCCCTGCGGCATTAAGCCACTCAAGAAGATCCTCTTTTGAAAATTGCTTTAAAATCAGATCTACAAAGGCTTCATCACCAAGAAAATGCGATGCAGAGACCTCTGTATTTGTGATATTGCATTTTCCACCGCCAGAAATTTTCAACTTGGCTGCCGCTTGAACATTTCCCTCAATCACGCCAACACTCAAGGCTGAATGCTCATTTAGCCAAGATGCTGCCATCAAACCGCTTGCTCCAGCACCCAAAATTATTACATCATACTGTTTATTCATAATGCAAGTGTAGCACTATTGTACAGAGTTTGCTATAATTACATATCTAAAATAGGGCAAAAGTATGAATAAAAAACTCCATATCGTCTCACTTGGCTGTACTAAAAATCTTGTGGACACCGAAGTGATGATGGGTCGGCTTCAATCCTATCAACTCACAGATGACTCTTCAGAGGCTGATGTTATTATTGTCAACACCTGTGGTTTTATCGATGCGGCTAAGTCTGAATCCTTAAACACTGTCATCGATCTTGATGCCGTACGTAAAGAGGACTCAACCCTTGTCATGGCCGGTTGTCTGAGCGAGCGTTATCAAGATGAACTCTCAAAAGAGTTGAGCGAGGTCGATATCTTTACCGGCGTAGGTGATTACGAGAAGATTGATGAGTTGCTTGCGACAAAAGAGAGCCGCTTTAGTGATGAAGTCTATCTAATTGACGGAGCAGAACGGGTGGTCACTGGCTCAACATACCATGCTTATATTAAACTCTCAGAAGGGTGTAATCAGAGCTGTTCTTTCTGTGCGATTCCATCGTTTAAAGGCAAATTGCATTCACGTAACTTAGACAGCATCGCCCAAGAAGTAGAAAAGCTTGTTGCGCGTGGTTATTATGATTTTAGCTTTGTCTCTCAAGACTCCAGTTCATTTTTGCGTGATCAAAATGTCAAAGATGGGCTGATTCACCTCATCAAACGCATTGAGTTGATTGAGGGGGTTAAAAGTGCAAGAATTTTATACCTCTACCCTTCTACTACCACAATGAAACTGCTGCAAACTATCGCCGCTTCTTCTCTCTTTCATAACTATTTCGATATGCCAATTCAACACATCAATGATGAGATGCTACGTTTGATGAAACGCGGATTTGGTAAAGAGAAGACCCTTGAACTTCTAAACTATATGCGTTCATTACCTGACACATATCTGCGTACCAGCTTCATTGTTGGGCATCCGCAAGAGAGTGAGGCGATGTTTGATGAACTTTGTGAATTTGCTGAAAATTTTGGGTTTGACCGTATCAATGTCTTTAGCTACTCTAATGAAGAGGGTACAACAGCCTATGATATGACGCAGATTGATGATGAGACTATTGCCCTTCGTGCTGAAAAACTTGGAGAGATTGCCGATGCATGCACGACAGTATCTCTTAAAAAAGAGATCGGTAAAGAAGTTGAGCTTATTATTGATTCAGAAAGTGAAGAGCATGAGTATCTTCTCTCAGCTCGAAAACTGCTCTGGGCACCTGAAATTGACGGCGAAATCTTTGTAAACGATAAAGAGATTGATGGTAAACTAGAGTTCGGCACCATCTACCGTGCTAAAATCACCGATATCGCAGGCGATATTTTGATGGCAACTGTTATTAACTAACCTTCGTGCTTGACTTAAAGACTCTCCCTCTACTCAAGCATGGTAAGAATCTTCTTGCATTTTCCGGCGGAGTAGATTCAAGCGCCCTCTTTTTTCTCCTCTTAGAAGCAGAGATACCTTTTAGTATTGCCCTCGTGAATTATCATACGAGAGAGCAGAGTCATCTTGAAGCTTCCTACGCTAAAGCATTAGCAAAACGTTTTAATAAAGAGTGTTTTATCTATAATGCTCATCTTGAAAAAAGTAATTTTGAAGCATCTGCACGACAGGTACGGTACAATTTTTTTGAAACACTATGCCAACAACATGACTATGCAAACCTTATCACTGCCCATCAATTAGACGACCGTTTAGAGTGGTTTTTAATGCAGTTTTCTAAAGGAGCCGGCCTTTATGAGCTCATCGGTATGCAGAGCGTTGAAACTTGGAAAGAGCATACACTTATTCGACCGTTACTGCAACAGAGTAAAGCATCCTTGTTGTCCTATTTACAAGAGAGAAATATTCGCTACTTTATGGATGAAAGTAATCAAGATGTACGCTATAAGCGCAACCATTTTCGTCATGAATTTTCAACACCGCTTCTCAAACAATACGAATCAGGTATTAGGGAGAGCTTTCACTTTTTGCAAGAAGACAGCCAAGGCATTTATTTTGAAAGACCAAATATCGTAACACTTGAAAAGCTTTTCTATTTTCACACGCCAGATTCAAGACGAATGACACTCTTACTGATTGATAAAACATTAAAAATAGATGGATTTTTAATGCGTCAAGGAGATAAAAATCGTTTGAAAAAAGAAAATGAATTGGTAGTGGGAAGGCGCTACAGCGTCAGTATCACTCCCACCTTTACCTTCATTTCACCCTATGAATCTGCGATAATGACAAAGCCTTTTAAAGAAAAATGCCGTAAATTACAAATTGCTCCAGCTATTCGGCCTTACCTCTATAATCACTTAGAGGTTTTTGAAACGTTAAAAAAGGTCTTAGAGCGCAGCTGAGTAGACTTTCATAGAGAAAGTGACCTGAATTTCATCTTCAATTCGTTCAAATATTATTGGCCTTTTTATGGCCATAACCCATTCACTCTGATTCATTTTTTCAATTAAAATATAAAAATTATTTGGCGAATTAAATCGGGCAGTGATATTGACATCCTTGATACTATAAACACCTTTAGACCGATGACTTTTTAGAACTTGAGCTTCTAGACTATTAACATCAGGAGAGTGTTTTTCTATAAAATCCTCTATGTTAAAATCATTTTCAATGGCTTGCATTGCGTCTCGGTATTCATCTTGCAGGTGAGAGTGACGGTCAAAATACTGATCATACTGCATCTGAAGTCTTGAAAGTTCAAAATCTTTTTTTTCAACATCATTTGCTACTATTCTATATGCTTTACCTTCTGGTACTAAGAGCATAAAAATAAAAAGAGATAACAAAGCCAATGCAGTAAAAATACTGACTAAAAGATCAAAATTTGAACGTCTGGTTTTCATGGCTTGATCTCCTTATGAATAATACTGTGAGAGATAAACTCTAATCTTTCATCTAATAATTGAGTGTATTTTACTGTTGTTTTATGAAACATCGAAGATAACGGAACCTCTAATTTATCTTGAAAGCTATTTTGATCGATACTCACACCGTTAAGAAGAAGATCTTTAGAGGTTAAAGAAACCTTGCTTAAAATGATCTCATCTGGAACAAGATCAAGAAAATTTTTAATCTGCTCTTTTAAAATGATGTTTTCTGTCACAATATTTTCAGTAAATGAGGCCTGATCTTCAATAAAATCAATATCGTCTTGCAGTATTTCATTCTGCTCACGCATCTCTTCATGCTGTAACTGAAGCGTCTCTTTTTCAATCTGAAGTTCGCTGTTCTGGTAGAGAAAAAATCCATATAACAACAATAACATCATACCAATAACTGAAAAAAAGATCAGGGTCAGACGTACTTCACTGCTGAGAAGTGTTTTCGGTCGCGGCGCGATAAAACTATACGGCATATCCAACCTCCCGAGCGGCTAAACGTGCTGTTTCAAAAGCAACATCAACTCTATTTCTCTCAAGATTCGTAAAGAGACCTTCTTCTAAAAGTGAGGCCAAGCTACTTGAACTCAAATGAGCATCTGCCAAATAGATCTTTTCTATAAAACTACTCTTAATACGTACATCATTGTAATAGGTGTCAAGCATCTTTTCAATACTCTCATAACGCAACGGCGCATCATTTTCAACGTTGACACCTTTTTCAGACACAGAAAATCTCTGATCCATTAATGTATAATCTGCAAAATGAAACTCATTGTGATCAAATACCGCCAACGCAATAGAACTTTCCTCATTCAAAATGAAAAGAGCAAGCTCTTCTGCAATTGGCTTAGAGTAGAACTGTTTAATCAAAGCAAAAGGTGAAAAAACAAAATCCAAACCAACAGTTCTATAGCGTTCTTGCAGTTGATAGAGGGTGTCACGAGAGAGATACATCATCCATCTCTCTTCCAGACAGATTGATTCTGTGAGCATAACATCCATAAATTGGCTTGCCTGCTGTTTTGAACATGTCGCAATCGCACCTTGATCACTCGCATCACTCAAAAGTGCCGTAAAGGCAAGGGGTGAGAACTGTGCAGCCTCATTTACAAATAACTGCATGGCTGTATTAAATTCTATACCCTCAAATTTTCGTGTATAGTGCTTAAGAATGGAAGATCCTTTTACATGGATTACAGCAATATTGCTATAAGTACGCCCAGGAATAATCGCAATAAACACCTTTGTGTAAAAGTATCCCAACACTCTATTAATTTGCATCTTCCGCCTTGCATAAAGGATGTGCATTTAAGTAATTATCCATTTTTAACGTACTTCCAAGTTTAGTATAGATCTGTGTCGTTGACATAGAAGCATGCCCCAATAGTTCACTCACATCCGAAATTCTTGCATGGTTGTTGAGCAGTGCAGTCGCATATGAATGGCGAAGTTGATGTGGTGTCACTTTAAGACCAACCTTCTTAAACAGCTTAGTTACAATATATCTTAAACTATTTTCGCTTAATCTTTCTCCAGCCTTCTCAAATAAAAACTCTTTGGGTCTAAACTCTTTTACATAAGTCTCTATTATTTTTCTACTTGAAGCAATGAGTGGAATATCTCGCACTTTATTACCTTTACCGCTAACGCGAATCCACTCCAGACTAATCACTTCAAGTTTTAGCCCTGAAAGTTCTGAAATACGAAGTCCTAATGTATATAACAGCACAACAATGGTTCTCTCCTGTAATGTTGCCGACTCAAGTGCTCGCTCTATATGTTCATGCAGCACAGGTTTTGGCAGGGTTTTAGGAACTTTAATGCTCTGATCAGCTTCAAGCTTTACCAACTCGCCCTGCTCTTTGAGGTATTCGACAAAACTTCGCAGCGCACTTAATTTTTTGGAAATGGTTTTGGGATTGAGTGCGGCGATATGAATACGATAAGGCATAAGATTTAAAATAGTCTGATCCGGACTCTCTTCAAGCTCAATCAGAGGCAAAG
>Ga0164315_10005390_pt1 | contig 10007 bp, 19 predicted proteins | sample GuaBasSedimGuay6_FD_113737 | JGI IMG/M metagenome (GOLD analysis project Ga0164315, IMG submission 113737) | Subseafloor sediment microbial communities from Guaymas Basin, Gulf of California, Mexico - Guay6, Core 4569-2, 0-3 cm | ecosystem: Environmental > Aquatic > Marine > Hydrothermal vents... | reverse complement strand
TCCAAATTTAGATAAACTCGCGTCAAGAGGTGTCTTTAGTTGGAATGCGCAGACTGAAATCCAATGTATTAGCGGAGCCGGCTGGACTTCTTTGCTAACAGGCGTACATACGGAAAAGCATAAGGTGTTTACGAAAGAATTTTCATCGAGGGATTTACAGTACAAGTCAATATCAAGACTACTGATGGATTGGAACCCGCAGATAAGATGCATAGCTCATTCAAATTGGAAGCCTGTCATTACCGATATATTCGAAGAGGGCACATTAAGTAACAGCAGTACAGGCCCAGATAAAGAAATGGCAGAGAGTATGTGTCATGATATAAAGAAAGGCAAGGGAGATTTCTATTTTATACAGTTAGATGATACAGACGACGCAGGCCATGCCTTCAACTTTAGCCCCAACTCACCTGGTTATTTAAAGGCTATAGAAAAGGCTGATGGATATGTCGGTCATTTAATGGATGCAGTTGATTCAAGACCAAATGATGAGGATTGGTTGATATGTTTGGTAAGTGATCATGGTGGGTCAGGAAATCACCATAGTTTAGTGAAAATTAAAGGACCAGAAGAACTTACAATTCCGATAATTATAGCAGGTAATTCTGAAGGGGAGTTAAAACTTGATGAACTTATTGATGTCATACCCATCATATCAAAGTTTTTTGGTATGCCTCCCAAAGAATACTGGGACGGCACAAATAATGCGAGGAGGTGAGGTACCCGGTAGGGCTCATATCCCTATCCGCGAGAGTTCAATTCTCTCCCTCGCACCCAAGGAAGGTACGTCAATGGTGACGAACGGTCTTGAAAACCGTGGCGGGTCAAACCGTAGAGAGTTCGATTCCCTCACCTTCCTCCAGAAATTTCGTGGGTAAATTTAAGGCGCCGTTCCCTAAAAAAGTTCGTAGGTAAAAAAAAGTGTCCGTCCTGTCGCGCGCGGCGGCGCAAATTTTTTAAAAAAAAATCAAAAACAAAAGCCGGCCCCCACTAAAAAAAAAGAAACAACATTACTAAAAGGAGCACTCCATGACCAAAGAAGACAACATATGTAATGTTAAGGGATGTAAAAACAAGAAAGGATATATGTACATCACACATAAAGATGGATGTAAATATATATGTAAAGAATGTAGAAAGAAATATCTAGGAGGAACCTTCGAAGAAGGTTAAGGAAGAAATGATGCGAAGCATTATTTCAGACGACCACTCCCTAACCACATCACTGTTTACTGAGTATCAATTCATAGACAGGTGTTGGTACATAGCGGCTAACTACATCTTGCCAACCATTAGGACCGATAAGTCCTTTAACTAGACTAGAACTTACCTCTGAGATTTCTCTTGGCGGCATGAGAAAGATTGTTGTGACATTAGGTTGTAGGTCACCGTTTATATGTCTTATACCACGTTCAAACTCATAGTCTTCTACACTACGAACTCCTCGTAGGATATAGTCTGCCTTCATGGACTGGGCATAGTTAACCAGGAATTCATTCTTAAAACTATCTATGCGCATATCCTCAGCGGCACTTGAAAATTCAATCCAAACCGAATCGTCTATAGCTTTAAGACGTTCCTTAAGGGAGAATGTACACTTCTTGGCAGGGTTGACACCAATAGCTATGATGAGTTCATCAAACAGAGAGATCCCCTGTTCTATCATCCACAAGTGACCGTTTGTAATAGGGTCAAAACTTCCTGCGTACACTGCTCTTCTCATAGCTGCTCCTTTTGATCGATGTCTTGCTTGACCATCTTTTGTGTTGCTTCGCATGAAAAGACGTAGTCATCCTCATCAGAGGCATGGAAGTACCCTGTCTCCATGTCTTGGTAGATGGTATAGCCTTTATACTCTGTTATGTATTCGTAATCATTCATTGTTTCTAATCTTTTTAGCTACAAGATCAGTAGGATAGCCGGTAATATCTACTTCTATAAGCCCGTATATATCAGTCCATTCTGCACCACAATCATCACAATTAATATCTTGACAAGCCGAGGTAGCGTCTGACTGCATACTGTCACCTTTTATATTAGATGAGTTACAGATAGGACAGTTATTACTATATTTTAAGTAATGCTTTTCTCTACTCCTTATCCACTTTGATTCTGCGTCACTCATTATTTAGTAACTCCATCAGTCTTGAACCGAGGTCTGACTTTTGAGACCTTATACAGCTGGCCATCAACCTCTTTAAGTTTGCCATTCTTTGCTAGCTTCACCCATCTGTAACGTTCTATGCCTGCGCCTATGAGGCCACCAATCAATCCTGCACCGAAAATATAAATAAACATGTGTTACTCCTTTTAAGAAATTTCCTTACATTTACCAGTCTTGTTGATATAGACAGTTTCCTTCTCACAAGTATAGTATACCTCAACTATCTTGTTTGTTTTACCGTCACGGACTATGTGTTTCTCCCTGTAAGAACACTGTGTTACTTCACAATAAATTGGCTGGTGTTCTACTCCTAACATTATTCCTTCCCCGCGTGTATCTTGGCGATCTCTTTGTCGACTTCCGCCTCCATCTTGTCTTCAAGAATCCGTATAATGGCGTATTGAATCAGGGCCTTCTCCTGTACTCTAGTCAAATTTACTGTGATGTCTGTCATTACTTATCCTTTCTATGTAAGTAGTCTATAACTTCAAAGTCGAGGTGTCTTGATGTCATAGTTGATATTTTACTGTGAAATTTCTTGGGTATCAGTGTACATTTTTCTATTGGCTCAGCCCAACCCGTGGTTAATACAACAGACTTGCCTTTGACATGGTCTACTGTATATACTTCATTAGCTTCGCCAGATACAATGACGTAGTCTCCATGTTTAAGCATTGGTTCATTCCTTTATGGCTTCAAAGTCAATACAACTCATGGTATTATTTTCTTCATCAGTGTAGCGCCCTGAGACTACAAGGGTTGCTTCATCCCTGGTGCACAGGTCATCACTTGATCTGAATTTGCACAATATATTTTCACAATGTAAGTATACCATTTATGTTTTGTTCCTGTTGGAGTTAAGGGTTTTCTTAATCCTGGCTTTGATGATATCCCTTTTTTTAAGCCGCCACGTTTTTTCATTAACTTTCTTCGCTGTTAGAATCATATTACCACAATTAATACAGCATAGTATGGTAGCATAGAACTGAGTACCGCATGCACCACAACTCTCTATGATAAAGTTTTCTTTATTTGTTGTTCCCATCAGTTTTGCCATCCTTCTTTCCCTTCTTGCTTGCATTGGAGTATCCATTCTTCTCATTGAAGCCATGGACTATTGGGTCTGATGGCGCAGACATGATCTTTGTGTATACACCCTTGCATTTATCGCACCCTAACTTATGAGATCCCTTAAGGTCAGATTGTTTAACAATCAATATCTCTTTCTTGTGCCCACACGAGCCGCATTCAAATTCATATATTGGCATTCCTTACTACCTCCCGTAGAAAATCCTCAGCTCTTACAAGCTCACATTCAAAGTGGTCTTCAGCATTATATAGGCCGCCGTCCCAAAAGCCCCGAGCTGTCACCGTTAAGCTGCGCAGATGCTCAATTAATTTCTTTTCTAAGTCAGACATTTATTTTTCCTTTTCCCTCATGTTCTTAATGAACCAGAGCGCCTGATTTTCGGTCATAGGCTTGTCTTTGGCTGCTTTTTGCTGCTGCATATGAGTTTTTATATCACTGATGCTCATAGCCTTGTTGAAATTGTGCATAGTATAGCTGGCTTCGAACCTGGCATTGATAAGATTAAGAAACCTTTGGTTAGGTGGGTCTTTTAATTCAGACCATTCAATATTCTTATCAGGGTCTAATGTAGGTAGACCAGAGTGTGGTACTATGTCACAGATATAGATTTTCTTATCTATATAAGTTACATAAAGACCATACCCTTCCAGTTTTATTATGTCACTACCTATGTCTTTCCAGTCATCCATAGTCTCTGATCTCCTTATGCCACCCCTGATCTAACTCAGGGGCTAGCGGTGCCCACCCCTACCCACGCGCTACCTGTACCTACTTTCGTAGGTGCGCATTAAGTGCTACTTCCTCGGACTTATATAGCCCGAATGCATGTGCAACACTTGCCCACTCAACCCATCCTTAAAAGGTATTTTGAGAGAGAAATACCCTTTAGGGATAGGTTAAGCAGGACTAGGCCATCGGTCCGTGCGACTAGCAGGGACATAGCCGTAGTATATCGACTCCGGTCTAGGCGTCACCCCAGCGGCAGCCGATGTAATCTATCTAGCGAACTTAAGTAAATCCTTTTTATTTGCTGTTTTCAATTTAGAAAATGCATCTACATAAATAGGTTTGCTTAACTCACTAAATCCTGGTGCCGAGTTGACCTCAATGAAATATACCTCATAGTTATTGTCAACTAAAAAATCTACAGCACCAAAGGACATACCAAGCAGTTCTAATACTTTCTTAGAGACTTCTTCTGCTTTGATAAATGTTTTATATGATCTAGGGTTGTGTACAGTTACAAAATGACCACCGTTTTTATAGTTCCAAGCGATCTCTTCAGCAGATCCCAGACGCTTTTGCACTCGCCATTCAACCTCGGGTATCCATAAGAACGCATGAACCCTAAGCTCATATACTCTTTTGCCAATAAACTCCTGGTAATACTTACCGGAGATTGACTTCTTACCGCGGGCTTTACAGATCCCAATCCCACCTATTGAATTGATTCGTTTCTCGATCCAGTCGGCCGTGTTGTCTGCGCTGCTCAATGTGAGCTTTGATTCGGGCACTCGAATATCCATTCTCTTTACCCGATTACATACGTTTAGCTTGGAGTACCCTATAGTTTTATTGACCATGGGAATTTTCCTGGCGGAAGGAAACTTTCTATAGAAAGAATCCAGACGATCTCCTGCCAAGCCGTAGTTAACTATAGCATCTGGCAAGATACTGGGCCTCTTAAAGTAACCTAAAATATTAGCCCCGGATCTAATTTCTTTACATGCTTTTGATCCCGCCTTACCAACCAAACGTATGTTAACCATCCCAATCACCTTCCGACTTAAATATTTGGAGTTTCTCTTCTAATGTGTACTCTATTTCATCATTGATCTTGGTGTGATCTAAATTAACCTTAGTAGACCACCGCGCAAAGGGAGTCATGTGACCACCTCCAGTTTTCTCATGTCGATGTGATAGAGCTACTTTTATTGGAGTTTCTTTTCGTTTTATTATGTTCTCTGCGAGTTGGCGTTCGTTAAGTTCATCTTGAGCCATGTGATACCCAAAACCAGCAGCAGCTGCAAGGTAAACAGGGCTGCCCATAGCGTCGAGTTCCACCGAGTCTTCTTGATCCTCTGTGTCCTCCTCGATTGCTTCATAACCTTCATCATACCCATCCTCATAGCCCTCATCGTACAGTTCGCCTGGATCAAAGTCCATGTTTTTTCCTTTTAAATTCTGTGTTGGGATTGATTTTACCGGTAGGTGTACTAAATCTTACTATATTTATGTTCCTCTTCATGAAGGAGCACATTGATCCGTGAGCTGGCTTTCCATATCTTACTGTTTTATAATAACATTTTTCATTAGCACAATTAGTAGCGTGCTCACATATTATAGCTGTGTACATAGCAGACCATCCCTTATCTAAAAAATTTAAGATACCTTTTTTCGGACACTCCCCAGATCCGCCCCAGAGGGTAACTGTAGTTTCGCTAATGCGATGAGAGAGTAGGTACCTCAAAAGATTTGTTACACTGGCGCCAGTGTGTACTCGTGTGCTGGCTAAGAAAAAAAGGAGGAAACTTAGCCAGCCAGCCGCGAACCAAAATAAATAAAAAAAGAATAAAAAATACCAACTCATCCAACCCATTGGTTGGACTTGTGAGCAACCCAGGTCCCCAGTTATTTCCCGGCTGGGGGGACTCCACGAATGCCGGGCCAGATGTCCACATGTCCGTTGCTCTTGGTGGACCCACGATCTTTAGTTGTTAAACTTGTGCTGAAGGTCAGTGGTAGCATGTATTTGAACCACGCGTACATAACCAGCAGCTTGTGCTGACCGGATGACCAATCCAGCCAGCTTAAGGAGGTAACATAAAATTAGGAGGCGTACACCGCGCCTATGTTAGGACGCGGGACGTTTGCCACTGCCTCCATCCCCCTTATACAACCATCTCTCCGAAAAGAGAGTTAGTTTTCTTTTTGAAGCTTTACGCCCCATATCAATGAATAAATTATACTTTCATCTTTGGTATCTTCTATGCTCTCGACACCGACTCCTTCTGCATGTGCCTCTAATATCATATTGGCAGCATCACTTTCGGAATCATATTCATCAACATGGAAATCGCTGAATGTAACTCTTATCATAAGATAGTTTCCCTCCCTCAGCCCACGCGATATCCTGTGTTTGTCCATTAAACAGAGACATTGGAGTTGCATAAGAGTTCCGCTTCGCAATATTCCGTTTCGCCCCGCAGGGTGTACTTTGTTTTTTGCTACTATGGAGGTCTAGTATACTCGCCTCTCTATCTAACTTAAGGACATACTTCCAGTAAAGAGTTGTTAATTCTCTACCTTGTGGCCTACCCCCCACCACGAGAGTAGGCCGTTAAGGAGGTGTTACATGGTGACCATTGGCCACCGGGTTCCCGTGCTTAGATAGCACGGAATTTGAATGCACATAGGTGCCTTTTGTGCGTGGGACACCCGCGACTTTTGCTTCATTTACGCTGTGATAGAACAGATTTGAACTGTTCTTAATCGTTGTATTCCCAAGGTATCAGCTTTACACTACGTCCAGAACGACATGTATGAGCCTGATTACGTGCTCTTGAACGGCAAGTTTTACTTTAGATTCATGAGGGCTAAAGTTCCAGCTAATGATGCCACTTGCAAAAACCCTCGGAGGCTATATCGTCGCCATAAGTTATAGAAGTTTATTGTAACAGCCTAACTTAGAGATATATCCAAGGTCTACCTTGGTAGGGTCTCGTAAAAACGGCCGACGACCATGGTGCTGGTCGCTTTTTGGGACAACAATTGCATTAATACCCAGATCTATGCTATACCACTTGTAAATTAACATCTCAATGTCTCTCGACTGATGAGGTAGGTGTGAAGGATGTAGCTGCAATCGAGACATTACAGTTTGAGTTTACATCCCCTGTCAGAGGCCCACCAATAGACAAAGAATAAGTCTACCTACCGAGGTTCAGACCTCGCGGGTAAAGCTTTTCATCATTCTAGAAGAACGTTACTGAGCACTTACCCTTGTAAGTTAGACATCCCACGACGTATGTAAACCTTTATATCAGCCGATGCACTTGACCGACAATAAAGGAGTGCTAAATCCCAACGCAAGATGCGCTGGTCGAACAGATGTATGAACCCCTAAGCGAAGTTACTATCGAGCTGACAAGAGCACCCATACATTTTGTTTTCTCCCAGTGATGATAATCTTGGATCACCGTCTCTGTTGTTTCAGAAGTTTGTGAAAAGATTACGAGAGCACTGAGTGAAGGTTAACCGGAGCGTCTTCACTGGTTTCCTTTTGGTGATGCTACATACACATCACCTTTTCGTATCTCGATCAGTGTTGCCTTGGAGATACTGTACTGTTAACTCGATCAATTGTAGACGATCGTTTAGTTTCTTATCACACTGAACTTTACCCAGTAGGTACTCAAGTATCTCACCTACTATCTCTCCAGTTTTAAGATCGAAACACTCAATTAAAACATGGCCATTGATTGCAAGATCTTTTTGCTTTAAGCCGCCGCCCTTCAGGACGATTCTTTTTATCCGATCTTCAAAATCCAATTGTCTTTGAGTTACCGGATTAGTTTTTAACCCATTACCTAATCTCTCCGCCTGCCTCAATTTAAATAAGGGTAGCTCGCCGAGTTGATCAAGCGTATCTTCAGTAATATTTAACCTCTTTATGAAGCGCCTAACAGCCCCGTCTCCGTAATCACGGGTGTAATGGTACATATGGAGCCTAACCAAGGTAAGAACTTCTGTCTTGGTCTTGCCGTCATACCGCAGACGATTTAAAAAGTTGCGTGCCAGTTTAACGCTCAGCATCTCATGTTTATGAAATGTTACCCGCTTGCCAACCCGCTTTCTTGTACCAGCTTTTCCTACATCATGAAATAAACCAGCCAGACGAAGAACTAAATTCTGCGCAGTGTTATCGCATGTATAGATGCAATGGTTAAACACATCGTATTTATGGTACCGTGTGTCTTGTGTTACGCCTACACAATCATCAAGCTCTGGTATAACGAACTTAAGTATGCCTAACTTACGCATAAGTCTTAGATATTGTGACGGCTTCTTGCTGATAAGGATCTTATTAAGATCTTTACGGATTGCTTCTGGTGCGATGTGCTTTAACTCTGCTGCTCGTTTTCTTAAGCCCATATAAAGACCGCGATCAATTTTATATCCAGTGGCGGCAGCCAATGATAGAGTCCTTAGCACACGGATCGGTGACATAGATAAGCAATCTTCTATGTTAGACACGCATGATATTCGCCGGGCTTTTATATCTTCCAGGCCATTGACTGTATCAATCACATCTGCTTTTGATTTAAAATTAATTGGTAGATACATTGCATTAACTTTGAAGTCCCTGTATTTAGAGTCTTGTCGTAATGTATTGTTCCTGTCGGCTATTTGTCGCTTACCTCTACGTGGCAGAACTATCTGAGCGATTAATGAATCATCTTTCCCTCTGAATAAGATTAATTCCGTAACAAATGCATCATTATTTAGAGCAAGTGTAACTTTCTTACATGAACCATGCTTGTTTAGAAAAGCAATGATTGCTTTTGATGGTATCTTGCGTACAACTATGTCAAGATCATCGTTCTTCTTATTACGTAGATAGTCTCTAACAAATCCTCCAACTAGGAACACTTCAGCCTTTGTCTCCTCCTGAAGACACTGTAGTGCTTGTAGCGTTTTCATGGCCACCTCCTATTTCTTTTTGAGTTCTTCCTCCATGATCTCTAGAGTATCCCCTGCCTCTTTCTTGACATAGATACGCCATTGATCCTCTGGCCATGGCTCAACGGCGTATAAGATACTTCCCACGTTGAGCCACTTGGTTACTTTATAGAGATCCTTTCTGCTTACTTCGATGAAGTGATCAAAAATGAACTGTGTTTTATTCTGTTCCATCATCAATCCTTTCTATCTTGTAAATGTTCTCTGGCATCATAAACTCCCAATGAGCCAGCTCTTTCTCTGCTTCATGAAGAGACGTTTCTTCATCGCCGTCATCTCCCTCATCAATGCGCATGAAACACACAACTTTATAGTTGCCTTTTATATAGCTATTCATGGTTCCAGTGTATCCTTACAGCCCTGGAGTTCCAGGCCTAATTTCTTACATCTGGCCCAATCTTCATCATCGAAACCTGATTCAACGACATTTAACATTTCGCTTAAAGTATCGATTCCACTTGTCAAATACGCATACGCTACTGCTTGTTCATTGTCACTTAACATCTAGAGTCCTTCCTTCAATTTAGCTTTAAATTTGTCTCTCATCTCATTTACTTTGTCTAGGACCCAGGCTATTGATCTTTTAGGATCATGACTACGCCCGATCTCTGCATAGGAATGACCAGCCATGATACCCCTTGCCACATGAAGTTCCTCATCTGTCATGTGGTCTTCTAATCTACTGACCATAAGAGCAGCCGCAAGTCGCTGTTGCTCGCGCTTAAACAGCTCCTCTTGGGACATTCTCTCATCATAGGTCATGTCCAATGGTATGAATTCACCTCGTTCAATGAGGGTCTTATAAGGCACCTCAGAGTTCCTTGCAAGCCTCTTTAACTTATCCAGCTCTTCCTGAACACGAGATATCTCAGACCTAGGTAAGTCCCTAAGCCAAGGCATAAGACCCTTATTAAGTATCATTCTGGCCTTTTGAGGAGTCATACCATGCCCCTCTAAGATAGTTCTAACATTGGTGATGTATGTGTGTGCTGTTCTAACATAGTATGGTAT
>Ga0164315_10005389_pt1 | contig 10011 bp, 7 predicted proteins | sample GuaBasSedimGuay6_FD_113737 | JGI IMG/M metagenome (GOLD analysis project Ga0164315, IMG submission 113737) | Subseafloor sediment microbial communities from Guaymas Basin, Gulf of California, Mexico - Guay6, Core 4569-2, 0-3 cm | ecosystem: Environmental > Aquatic > Marine > Hydrothermal vents >... | reverse complement strand
TACCGGAGGCGGGAGCCGAGGAACGATCCCGTCAGAATGAACAAGTTCACTTCTCGCAAGTTCGCTTTTGTTGCAACGTTCCTCGGCATTGCCTGCGGTACATTGCTGGTACGAACCCGCTGTTTCCGCTCATTTCGCTTGGGAATCAGTCCAGATTGTCCAGTGTGATATACACATCTTCACTTTGAACATCGGTATCGTAGTAGGAGTAGGTATCACCTTCTTCATCTTCGATACGTATGTCAAAAACACTGCCGGGGAAGTTGTTCAAATTGACGGTAAAAGTATCCCCGTCCATAAGGACATCGTCTCCCAGAAGATCCGGTCCCCAGCTCTTACTCTTCTGTTTAATATACAGGTAGTACATGGCATATCCGGTGTCGTTGGTAATATCCACATATCCGTCAAAATCCCCTCCGGGGCCGCTGAGAGTCGCCTCGCCAACTGATCCACCGCTGCTGTCTTCATCGAGATTCGCAAGGGATACAACTACATCGGTCTGTTCCACATCCACACTGTAGAAGCTGTAAGTATCACCTTCCTCGTCCTCAACCATGATGTCAAAGACTGGAGACTGATGGCCGGAGAGGTACACTCTCTTTGTATCACCATCGTACAGATAGTCATCTCCGAGCATATCATCACCCCAGTAATCATCATTTTCATTACTGACATAGACATAATAGATGGTATATCCGGTCTGATTCGTGATATCCACATAACCATCAAAGGCGAATAGGCCGGTTGTAAACAGAAACAGTGCAACCAGCATTAGTGTAGCTTTTTTCATATATACTCCCTTTTTAAGACTTTAAAGCGGTTTGTTCATTAATTCAAGTTTTTTCAGCCTTCGGTGAGTTTTCGACAGGAACTTTTGAAGGCATCACCCCGCCTGAACTCATGCTGAAACATCCCGAAGCTCGTTGCCCCCGGGGAGAGCAGTATTGCATCTCCCGGTTTGGCGAAGCTCTGTGCGGCTTTCACTGCGGCCTCCATGCTGTCGTAAGGACCGTCCACCTCAACCGATGCAGAGCGAAGCCGGGGAATCCATGTCTCTGTTGCGCTGCCCTTCAGCATGATGATGCGTTTGGGTATGGCAGCTGCCTCATCAAAGGGTGCATAGTCAAGTTTTTTGTCAGTACCCCCGGCAATCAGAATTACCGGCCGGTCCATGGCTTTTACCGCAGCGGCACAGGCATCCGGGATGGTAGCGGTGGTGTCATCATAATATTTGATGCCTCCGAATTCCAGAAACATTTCCATTCTGTAGGGTACCCCTGAATAGTTGGATATGGAATTGAGTATCGTATCGGAGTTACAGCCCCAGAGTCTTGCCATCAGGGATGCAAAGAGGCTGTTGATACGAAAGGGTTCTCCGGGAACCATAAGCTTTTCCGGAAGAAGCTGTTCCTTCTCCCCATCGGTTTTTCCGGTGGAAATGAACCATCCCCGGCCGGTATCATCCAGGTATGCACCCCGGAAATTCTTATTTTCCGGTACGCTGTTTTTTACGAACAATGAATTTCCACCGGAAATCCCGGCCCATCTCTTCCCGAAAGAATCATCAGGGAAAATTGAATAGTCCTCAGAACCGAGCTTCTCGAGTATCACTGTTTTATCAGCCTCGTAATCTTCAAAAGATTCATAGCGGTTCTGATGATCGTGCATCAGGTTTGTAATACCGCAGATCCGGGGGTGGAGTATCCCTCTCCCCCTCAGGTCTGCCAGCTGCCAGGATGAGAGTTCCAGAATTACCGGACTGTCAGGTTTCAGATCGTGAATAAATGAGAGGGGACTGACGGTAATATTTCCGCCGAGTTTTGTTCCTGGATACTGATTTTTAAGAATGTGGTACAAGGCACTCACAGCGGTTGATTTCCCCTTACTGCCGGTTAATGCCAGCAGTGGAGCTGATGAAGATTTAAGAAAGAGGGAAATATCAGTTTCAATGTTTTTTCTACCTGCAATCCATGGAGAAGTTGTAGGAACAGCCGGGTTTTTAACAATCATATCGGCTGAATCGAAATCTTTTTTCCGGTGAGTTCCAAGAACATAATGAATATCCAGATCCGCAAGTTCTTTAAGGGATGGTTCAAGTTCCGCCTCATCACGCAGATCTGTGCATGTTATCTCTGCACCCCTTTCGGCGAGAAACCGGGCAGTAGCCGCACCGCCGCCGTGAAGCCCCAAACCCATAACGAGAACTTTCAATCCACTATAATCAATCTGTTCCATAATTTTTATCACTATAGGGACAGCGGGTTCTATTTGGCAAGCGCAGTGGAGAGGTATAGAATAGGGGTATGAAGTCTTTTACCCCGCTGGCCATCCTGACAGTTCTGTTTTTTTCGGTTATGCCGCTTTTTTCGCAATCTGAGGCTGCGATTTCCTATGCTGAAGGAAATGGTTTTCAGCTTATCAGAAACGGACAATCCACCAGTTATGATATCCTCAAAGGTGATGTTATCGGATTACCGATACAAATCGGTGATATGGTTCTTACCGATAAAAACAGTTTTGTGGAAATACAGCTGAACAGTGGTGACGGGGGTGTTATCAAGCTGGCTGAAGATACAACGTTCACCGTCACATCCCTTGATGGTAACGGAGGCGGTGTCTTCAAGCTGATATTCGGACGGATACGTGTAAAAGTCGCCGCTTTAACCGGCGGCTCTCGGCTCTGGGTAAGCGGGTATGATACTGTTGCCGGGGTTAGAGGAACAGATTTCGGTTACGATCTATTCTACGATATTGCGGATGAAGGCGGGGAACGGCAGACCTCTGTCTATTGCTTTGAAGGTGCTGTCGATGTCCTCCAGTATGATAAAAAAACGGTGAGTAAGATCGACCTGATGGCGTTGGAACCGTTTATTCTTGATGCCGGTAAAATGGTGAAGACCAGATCTACCGCTCCGAATGCAAAATTGAAGTCCGGGAAAATTGACAAAGATATCAGAGCTTACTGGAGTGCCTATCCCATTATCACGACAGTGGGAGGGGGTACTGAAAAGCTGGAAGTCTCTGAGGAATTGAATCTCGACTCATCTCTGGATACGGTAAAAGGGACATACGAAACCGGTGGAAAAATTGTCTTCGCAGCCGGTGTGGGTATGATGACCATCGGAGGATTACTGAGGGCCTTTCTTCCCGATAATGAGACTGCAAACGGTTTATCTACAGGATTACTGGCCATCGGCGGTGCATCAGTTCTTGCCGGCGGCGGAATGATGATTTACTCTTTTACTCTTCCGTAGTTCTCTGGATACTGCTGATTTCCCAGGATTTTCTCCCCTGGGTAAAATGAAGAATGTCGATGCGTGATACAGACCATGATGCTGCCCCGCCCTCTGTTCCCCCTTCCGGCGGTGTCCAGAAGCGGTAGCGGGCTTCAATCCTGCCATCATTCAACTGTTTCAGAGTTAAATCAGATATCCCCCAGGGCCAGATACCCTCTGAAAGCTCGGGTTTCCCATCTTTTATCCAGTCGGAAGCTAATGGAGGATCGCCGATACCCTCATACCCCTGCCTCATTTTAGAAGTAACGTAAACAGTTGTAATAAGACGAACATCATCTTTGCCGATTTTTTTTGCCAGGCAGTCGTCCATAATTTCAGAGTCCATATCATCGATTGCTCTGTAGTAGGTTTCGGCAACTTCCATAGGCGGCATTCCGGCGGTAACCGGAGCTTCAAGAGCTTTACGGATCGGGGCTGAAATAAAAGCCAGAACCCCGGCAATTACAGCTACGGAAACAAGGAGTTTCCAGCCGGATTTCCTGAACCAGCGTCTGTTTCGAAGTTTCTTTTCTATTCCATCCGCTTTATCCCGGGCCCGGGCTTTACGCTCCTGCAGTTCCGTTTCAGGCAGTGCTGATACGATACCTTCATGAAGCCAGAGCTTGATAAAGGACCCCCAGTCCTCAAGAGTGGGAGCTGTTTCCTCAGGCCCTGTCAGCGCTTTACGGATTAGAATTTCGGCATTCTGTGTCACTCCGGGAGCCAGTGATTCCAGAGGCGGAAGGATGCCCAGGCGTATACGTTCTCTGCGGGCCTCATCTGTCTCTCCGGCAAAGGGGTCGGATCCTGTTAAAACCTGCCATGCCAGAACTCCCAGGGAAAAAGACCAGGCACTATCCCCTTTCCTGTCAGGGTGAATCCACATCCTGGAGTCCTGGTTCAGCTCAACCATCCAGGCAACAAGTTTTGGCGGGTATATCAAAATTCCGCCGTCGGACAGCCACCGGACAGCTTTACTGTAAAGCCCGTTCATAGGGAATCCTGCGGATTTCAATAAACGAATGGCAGGAAGCAGCCGGGCTATCATTTCCGGTGTAAAATCTTCCTTTTCAAAGGGTTTGCTTTCTTCCAACCAGGGACCGAGGGCAATCATGTCACCTTCAAACTCGATGAACCGTTCAATCGGCCAGGATGATATCTCTCCTGCACCGCTGATAATGATTCCTTCTGAGTTTCTGATTGCGACAGTGTCGGCACTGCTGAACCTTCGGGTACTGATACCGGTTGGAATGCCCAGGAAAACCCCATCCGGGGCATGGTATTGAAGAGCGCCATTATCGATTTTATTCACGGTCATTAATAAAAGCTCCTGTGGGACCACGGTGATGGTACTGTTCGTTACGATACAACGAAGGGGCTGTACCGGTGTAGTGCTTGAATACCCGGCTGAAATGATATTCGCTGTAGAAATTGAGTCTGTCAGCTATTTCGTAGATAGCCAGAGATGTGTCGGCCAGCAGGGATGCCGCCGCTTCAACCTTCAGTCTGGTATAGTATTTCATTGGTGTGATGTTCAGTTTTTTACGAAACAACCGTATCAGGTACGACTGGGTAATACCCAATTTTCCGGCAAGATCGGGAAGTCTGATACGGCCATAGACTTCGTCCTGCATCATATCCAGAGCTTTTTCCAGATGGATGTTACCCGGTTCTCCCCGGGGGATATCCCCGTCTCCGATAAGATAAAGGAATGAGATGAGTTGGTGCAGGGCCGCCTGCCTCTTCATTGATGATGAGGATAAACTGCGTTCTTTAAGCTCCTCAAAGAAAAACCGGTAATTCCGACCGATATTCCGGGGAGGTTTTGTACCTGCGTTGTACAGTAAGGCTTCCAGTTCCCCCATTTCCTCAATCCGGAAAAGAACCGCATAGTAGGAAATCGGATTGTCATTTTTCCTGGCCTCAATGGCATGGGGGAGCCGGGGAGGGCAGACAAACAGCGATCCCGGGCTTACGGTGTGCAGGGCTCTTCCCACTCTGAAATGTCCCTCTCCCCCGATGAAGTAGTGCAGTTCAAATTCTTTGGACTGATGGCTGTGGTGCCTGGTATGCCATTTGATGTCTTCGGCGTTCTTCAATTGGTATACGAAAATGATATCCCGGAGTTTAATCATCTTGAGGTCAATTTTATGCATCAAAATCACCTTCTGTCCATTACCTGATCGCGTAATCAGGGATTATGCTTGAAACTATATGAAAGTAATACTGGGAATTGATAACGGCACTCAAAGTACAAAAACCATGTTTTATGATGCGGATACAAAGAAGGTTCTGGCCATGGCCTCGGCGAAGCACGATATGATTGCCGAAGATGACGGCAGCCGGGAACAGAAGGCTGAATGGTGGATAAACGCGCTGCTGGAATGTCTGAATCAGGTAAACCCGGAAATCCGCTCTGCGGTACAGGCTGTGGGAGTTTCCGGTCAGCAGCACGGTTTTGTCGCCATAGATGAGGAGGGTAATCCTCTGTACAAGGTGAAGCTCTGGTGTGATACCTCAACCGCCGGTGAATGTGATGAAATGACTCAAGCCTATGGAGGTGAAGATAAACTGCTTTCCGAGGTGGGAAACCTCATTGCCCCGGGTTATACCGCCAGCAAGATACTCTGGCTGAAGAAAACCTACGGCGATCTGTATGAAAAGATGCGCTGGGTGCTTCTGCCCCACGACTACCTGAACTTCTGGCTCACCGGTGAGGCTGTGATGGAATACGGTGATGCCTCGGGGACAGGGCTTCTCAATGTGAGAGAACGGGTCTGGCAGGAAAATCTGATTCGTTCGATGGATCCCGGTCTTCTTGATAAACTTCCCAGGCTTATCGGCCCGGATGAAACTGCAGGGCGGATTACAGCTGAAGCGGCGGCAAAAACCGGCCTTCCGGTCGGTATCCCGGTTTCCAGCGGCGGCGGTGATAATATGATGGGTGCCCTGGGAACCGGAACTGTCAGCGACGGTGTTATCACTATGAGCATGGGAACCAGCGGGACCCTATACGGGTATTCGGATAAGCCGATTATCGACCCTGAAGGTATTCTGGCGGCGTTCTGTTCCTCCTCCGGGGGGTGGTTGCCCCTGCTCTGCACCATGAACTGCACCGTGGCCACCGAACTCACCCGGGATTTATTCGGCCTGGATGTTAAAGAAATAGACGCTGCCGGAGCCCGGGCTCCCGCCGGAGCAGAAGGTGTCAGTATGCTCCCCTTTTTCAACGGGGAGCGGGTTCCCAATCTTCCCAATGGAAAGGCCAGTATCATGGGCCTGAATACAACAAACTATACAAAAGAGAACATTGCCAGAGCATCACTTGAGTCTGCGGTTTACGGTATGAAAATCGGGCTGGACCGGTTCCGGGAGCTGGGTTTCGATGTCAGGGAAATCAGAATGATAGGCGGCGGGGCAAAAAGCCCCGTCTGGAGGCAGATGGCCGCCGATGTTCTGGGTGTTCCGGTGCTGATTCCCGAGCAGGCTGAAGCGGCGGCTCTGGGTGCTGCTCTTCAGGCCTATTGGATGCTGGAAGGCGGCGGTGCCGGAAGGCTTCAGGGCATAATTAACGAACACGTCTCAGTGGATGAATCAGAATCCTGTGTGCCTGATTTGGAGCTCCGTGCCGCCTATGATGAGGGCTATGCCCGGTACCGCAGCTGGCTGGATGCCCTCTCGCCTCTGTACAGCTGAAGTTCGGGGATAAGCCTCCCCGTGTATCCCTGGAGAAAATAAGGAAATTAAATCAAGGAGTTAGAATAATGAGTAGTATCTTTATCGGAAACAAAGAGTACTTCCCGGGAATCGGGAAAGTGGCCTTCGAGGGCAGCGGGTCGGATAATCCTCTGGCATTCAAGTTCTACAATCCTGAACAGCTTGTCGGCGGGAAAACCATGAAAGAACATCTGAGGTTTTCGGTGGCTTACTGGCATTCTTTCTGTGGCGACGGCAGCGATCCCTTCGGCAGCCCTACAATTAATCATCCCTGGCGGAATAACGATTCTATGACGTCGGCTAAAAACAAGCTGGATGCTGCATTTGAGTTTTTTACCAAGATTGATGCCCCCTACTACTGCTTTCATGATGTGGACATGGCCCCTGAGGGTGCAAATCAGGTGGAGTCTGAAAAGAACCTGATAACCCTCACCGATATGGCCAAAGAGCGGCAGGAGAGTACCGGTGTTCAGCTGCTCTGGGGGACGGCCAATATGTTTTCCCACCCGCGGTATATGAACGGTGTGGCCAGCAACCCCGATTTTCAGGTTGTGGGACATGCGGCCCATCAGGTGAAAGCCGCCATTGATTCCACTATCAAACTTGGTGGACAGGGCTATACATTCTGGGGCGGCCGGGAAGGGTACATGACCCTCTGGAACACCGATATGAAGAGGGAACTGGATCATATCGGGCAGTTTCTGGCTATGGCCCGGGATTACGCCCGAAAAGCCGGATTTACCGGTACTTTTTATATTGAACCCAAGGCCATGGAACCCTCCAAACACCAGTACGATTTCGATGCGGCCACAGTGATCGGATTTTTAAGAAACTACGGCCTGGACAAGGACTTCAAATGCAATATTGAAGCCAACCATGCCACTCTCGCCGGGCATGATTTTGTTCATGATCTGAGAACCTGCCGGGATGCCGGACTTCTGGGCAGCGTTGATGCCAACCGGGGAGATTTGATGAACGGATGGGACACCGACGAGTTTCCCACCGACGTTTATCAGACAACGCAGGCTATGCTGGAGATTCTGGCTATGGGCGGCTTCACAAGCGGCGGGCTGAACTTTGATGCCAAAAGACGACGGAATTCCACCGATTCGGAAGATTTATTTCTTGCTCATATTGGTGGAATGGATGCCTTTGCCCTGGGTTTGGTTACGGCTCAGAAGATTATTGACAACGGTAAACTTGCAGAGATGCTTAAAGCCCGTTACTCCAGCTGGGATTCCGGTGACGGTGCCGCTTTTGAACAGGGAAAACTTACCCTTGAGCAGCTGGCAGCCCTGGGAGAGAAGGGTGAACCGGCGACTATCAGCGGTAAGCAGGAGTACCTGGAAAGTCTTGTAAACGGTTATCTTTTCGGATAGAAAGCCGGTTACTAAGTCATTTACTTAGACTGATGAACGAAATAAAAGGACGGTTGCCATTCAACCGTCCTTTTATCATGTTCGGAATGACTCTTAATGCCGAACATTAAAGAGTATAATCTTTCATTATTGATCGGACGGTTGTGAGCGATTCAGAAATAAACCCAGGGAATACTTCCCAGGTAGTTCAAAGCTACGGCATCGAATCCCTTGTCGGTGTTTCATCTCTTATTACCGATATACGTGAGTTCCATTTTCGTCAGGTAAAAGACAGCCGCCCTCTCTACAAGCAGATTCAGCAGCACCCCGCCGCCGATGAGTCCGGTACAGGAACCGGGATATTCACAGATGAGACTTTTAATAAACTGTATGGGAAACAGGCTGCATTAATCAAAAAGAGCCTTCTCCGGAGCGGATACTGCCGCCCATCGGGTACAGACCACTGTACCCTTACCTGGCGGTTCAGATCTTTGCTTGTGGATGATTTTGATATCGGACTTGGAGCAAAATCCAATAACTCCGTTTTCCGCAGCCTGGAGGCCCTGCTCTGGGAGCCTCTTCCCGGAGGCAGGGGAATTGATAATTTCATCAAAGCGTTGAATTCTCCGGCAGCGGGCAGTTCGGATGCCGCTATCTCTAATCTGGAATACTGGTTTCGTCAGGGAATCAACATTGTTGCCTTTCGTTTTTCTTCTCCTCCCAGCCCTGAGCTGATCAGTCTGATCGATCATAAGCTCCAGCTGATTCAGCAGGAGAAATTGCAGAATTACTTTCATATCATCTCCTCATTCAATGCTGATAACATGATGTGGAAGCAGGAGAAGAACAAGAACCGGCGGTTCTTTGAGATTATTGAACATCTTCTGGTTTATACCTGGCGCCCTTTTGACATGGAACGATGTGAAGTGAGTATCGATGCCGCCGGAGACGAAGGCTTGATTGCTTCAGGCAGTTTGAGAGTTGATTTTGCAGAGAACGGCACACCCACAGCCCGATTTGACAGATTGGAAAAACGCTTTCCACAGGTGAATCCCGGTGGATATGAGTTTACGGTAAACGATGTATCCCTGAGGGCTTCTGAGTTTAAAAATGATTCATCATACCTGAGTCTTCACATGGTCAGCCGCAGTACCGGAAATGTAGACCCCAGACGGAACATGCTGACTCACCGATTTGTGAAGCTGTTTGTTGAGTCCGTAGGCAAGCTTATAGACGTAATTATCCCTGTAATCCGCAGGGAAGAGGCCGTTCAGGACCTGAAATGGCGTTATTTTCTGGATTCACTTCGTTTGCGGGCCCTGGACTACGGTGAAAACCTGCACCTTATTGTTTCTGACTCCCTGGAAGTTTTGAGAAAGTTTTTCGGTATATCTGAAGTGATGATATTCTCCGAGGACAAAGATTTGACACATATGCTGGACCTGTTCTCCCGCAGCAATCTGGGGGAGAAGAACTATAAGTTACTTAATAACCCTATTACTCCGGCTGATATCCTGAAAAGACAGCTGCTGCTTTTCCCCATCAGGGAAATACCCGGAGGAAGGGTTCTGCTGTATTTTGATCTTCCACGTATCGGAAAGCTTCCGCTGAATCCCGAGAGTCCTGATCAGTATCTTATGGGTACCGATCTATGGAATATC
>Ga0164315_10005388_pt1 | contig 10013 bp, 7 predicted proteins | sample GuaBasSedimGuay6_FD_113737 | JGI IMG/M metagenome (GOLD analysis project Ga0164315, IMG submission 113737) | Subseafloor sediment microbial communities from Guaymas Basin, Gulf of California, Mexico - Guay6, Core 4569-2, 0-3 cm | ecosystem: Environmental > Aquatic > Marine > Hydrothermal vents >... | reverse complement strand
GTTATTCATTATTTAAAGCAAAGTCAATAATATTATTTGGTGATTTATCCATGACCTATCCTTTGTGAGAGATGTTCAAAAAAAAGATCATTTTTACCTTTTTCAAACCTTAGAATTCCTTCGGTACTTATCGTAAGCTATTCTAATATATGACAATTATCATGTTATTTATAATTATTCTAAATAAGTTTTGGTTATTCTAAATATCTTTTTATTTTTGCTGCTCGGAGCATGTTATTTAAAATAAGACTAAATAAAAACAACAAAGAATAGAGTGAAAATAAAATATTTTTTATTTGCAATTTTTGTATCATCAATTGCTTTGGCCCAAGAAACTAAACTAGACTCATTAAGAGTGGTGAACAGATTGTTAGATTATGATTCAAACCGATTAACCATTGGTGGATATGCCCAAATAGACTACAATGAGCCAGATGGTTCTAAAGCTGGAAAAATGGATGTCCACAGATTGGTTTTACTTTTTGGTTATAAATTTACAGATAAGGTTAGTTTTTTGACCGAGATTGAATTGGAACACGTAAAAGAAGTTTTTGTTGAACAAGCATTTGTTAACTATAATGTAAACCCTACTTTTAATATTAGAGGAGGTTTGATGCTGGTACCCATGGGAATAATTAATGAATACCATGAACCTCCAACTTTTTATGGTGTGGAACGTCCTGGAGTAGATCATGATATCGTGCCTACAACTTGGAGAGAAATTGGAATAGGAGTAGCCGGTAGATTTGATAATATATCATTGCGTTATCAAGCCTATATTTTTAATGGTTTTGTTTCGTATAAAGATGGTGAGGGAACGTTACGGGGTATAGATGGTCTGCGTAAAGGTCGTCAAAAAGCTGCAGAATCGATAATCAATTCCCCCAATCTATCCGTAAAATTTGATTATTATGGAATTTTAGGGTTAAAACTTGGATTAGCAGGATATTTTGGAGAAACTCAAACGGATGATACCTCTGTTGATGGTTCAACAGTGGGCGTCTCCATGGTTGGATTGGATGCGAGATATGTTTATAGATCCTTTGAATTAAGAGGTCAATATATTCTAACCAGTTTGACAGGTACCGAAAAATATAATGATTTGACAGGCAAGGATCTGGGCTCTGAAATGGGTGGTTTATATGGTGAGATAGCTTATGATTTTATGCCATTGATCAGCAAAAAATCAGATAATAAGTTTGTTTGGTTCACTCGTTATGAAAAATTTAATACCCATAAAAAAACAGCAGGGTCTTTGGAACCAAATAAAGCATTTGATAGAAATATCTTTACAACAGGATTAGATTATAAATTAGCTCCAGGTGTTGCTGTAAAAGTTGATTATCAATGGTTTGACAATGCTGTTCCTGACAACGATCTTAATAATCAATTCAATGCCGGAATAGGCGTTATGTTTTAGACATATAAAACTTGATCTTACTATGCAAAAAAGACTGACAATTACCAATTAGATAATTATAATGAAGCTAATAATTAGTATATTTTTTCTGTCCGTGTTTTCATTGGGTTTTAGTATCCCAAAAAAAACAAAAAAGCAAATTGATAAAGAAATATTATCCGTATTCGGAATCGAATCATTTACAAAAGAAGAATTGTATTTTGATGAGGAGATAAATAAGAGTTTACTACTGGAATTTGGGAAGGAAAATTTTTATAGGATCTCAGACGATGAAAATCAAATTGGGTATTTTTATTATGGAAATGCATGGAGTAAAGTAGATACCTTTGATTATTTGGTTATTTTTGACAATGAATTGATCATTAAAAAAATTAAGATCTTGGCTTACAGAGAGGATTATGGTGGGGAAATAGGAAGTAAAAGGTGGTTAAAGCAATTTAATGATCTGTCAAAAGAAGATACCGTTGTTTACGGTAAAGATATTAAGGCCATTTCCGGTGCAACTATTTCTGCTAGATCTATGACTATTGCAATTAATGAATTATTACAAAGTATAGCTATTCTTCAAAATAAAAATCAATTATAAATGCAGTTCCACGGGTCATTATCGCAACTCCCTAAAGAGATCAAGTTATTGATTATAGTTTTTACAATTACTTTGAGCATAGGGTTTTTTACCGGAATTAATTTTGTTAGAATAACTTCAACTTTTCAAGCCAAGGGTGTTGAAACCAATTATTTAGGTAATGAAGAAGACGAAGATGCTAAAGTAATGCAATTTAAAAAATCAAAAAAAGAAGTATTAACCTTGATTCATAATCATATCTTATCAATGTCGGTCATATTTTTATTGTTAGGAGGTTTATTATCCTTGACATCCATGAATAAAAGAATAAAAACGGTATTGATTTTTGAGCCTTTTATATCCATCATTCTGACATTTGGAGGAATTTATGTATTGTGGAGCGGTATTCATTGGTTTAAATATGTGATAATGCTATCGGGATTTGCAATGGTTTTATCTTTTATTCTGTCTTCAATATTTATTTTAAAGGAGTCTGTTATTACTTTTAATAAGGTGAGTTCAAATAAACAAAATGATTAGTTTTTATATTTGACTCGTCGATCTGGCTACACAATGCAAGGTTTCACCAATTTGGTACACAGATAATATTTAATTTTCTTCTTAAAATTAACTTTTTCAATTCAACTTAAAGTTGTAAATTCGCACGCAATTAATTTTTAATTGCAATCCATGAAAACTCCCAAAATTTTACTTGAAGGCCTTACTTACGACGACGTTTTGTTGATTCCGGCCTATTCCGATGTGTTACCACGCGACGTAAGTATTCAAACCAAATTCACTAAAAACATAAGTATAAGCACTCCAATTATTTCTGCAGCGATGGATACTGTAACAGAATCTGCTATGGCAATCGCTATGGCAAGAGAAGGAGGTATAGGTATTTTGCATAAAAATATGCCGATAGACAGGCAAGCTGCAGAGGTTAAAAAAGTAAAACGTTCTGAATCCGGCATGATCATCGATCCAATTACACTAACTAAGGATAAGAATGTAGCTCATGCAAAATCATTGATGAAGAAATACAAAATAGGAGGAATACCGGTTGTAAATGCTTCTGATGAGCTCATAGGTATCATTACCAATAGAGATTTAAGGTTTGAACATGAAAATGATCGCTTAGTAGCAGAAGTAATGACTTCTAAAAATTTGATTACGGCAAAAGAAGGAACTTCTTTAAAAGAAGCAGAAGAAATTCTACAACAACATAAAATTGAAAAATTACCGGTAGTAAATAATAGTGGTAAATTAGTTGGCTTAATCACTTATAGAGATATTATAAAAGTAAGTGAAAATCCACATGCGAATAAAGACTTTTATGGCAGATTACGTGTGGCTGCTGCCATCGGTGTTACAGGTGATTCTTTAGAACGAGCAGAAGCATTAATTAGTGAAGGTGTAGATGCATTGGTAATTGATACAGCTCATGGTCATACCAAGGGTGTTGTCAATATTTTAAAAACCATTAAGAAGGATTTCCCTGAAACTGATATTATAGTTGGGAACATTGCAACCGGTGATGCAGCTAAATTTTTAGTTGAAGCAGGAGCTGATGCGGTAAAAGTAGGAATTGGTCCGGGATCGATTTGTACAACTCGAGTTGTCGCGGGAGTTGGTTTTCCTCAATTATCTGCCATTATGGAAGTTGCCGAGGCTATTAAAGATACAGGTATACCTGTTATTGCCGATGGAGGTATAAGATATACAGGTGATATCCCAAAAGCAATTGCTGCTGGTGCAGATACGGTGATGCTAGGATCATTGTTGGCAGGAACCAAAGAATCTCCCGGTGAAACAATAATCTTTGAAGGGAGAAAATTTAAATCTTACCGAGGAATGGGATCCATTGAAGCGATGGAACAAGGTTCAAAGGATAGATATTTCCAGGATGTTGAAGATGATGTAAAAAAATTAGTGCCAGAAGGAATTGTTGGTAGAGTTCCATACAAAGGCGAAGTGTATGAGACCATGCACCAATTTGTGGGAGGTTTACGTGCCGGAATGGGCTACTGTGGCAGTAAGGATATTGATGCTCAAAAGGATGCTAAATTTGTTAGAATAACCTTTTCCGGTATTTCTGAAAGTCATCCTCATAATGTGACCATAACCAAGGAATCTCCAAATTATTCAAGGAGGTAGCTATTTAAAAATTAATGATAAAAAAACTCGAAGCTTAACTTCGAGTTTTTTTATAAATTTAATTCTAATGAGATTAACGTCTTCGTCTTCTGCCACTATCTCTTCTTCTATCACCGCTAAAACTTTTTTTTCTGTCATCGTGGCTTCTGTTACTTCGGTTTCTGTCACTACTTTCAAAGTTTCTTCTTTTAGATCTGCTCCTTCCCTTTGATTTAGGTTTGTTCGTTACTTCAACAATAAGTTTTCGGCCATTAAATTCAACATTCTTCAATTTTTCAAGAATATCATCTCTGTAATTTTTATCTATTTCAAAAAATGAAAAGCTTTTTAAGATCTCGATCTGTCCGATCTCAACATCTCTTTTTTTCAAGTTCTCATTGATGACACCAATTAATTTAGCCGGATTTAAATCATCCATTTTGCCTAAATTGATGTAGAATCGAGTGAAGGAATCATCACTTGATCTTCCTTTTTCTCTAGAATCATCACCATTGAGATCACGAGCCTTTTCATAATAAGATAAGAACTGATTGAATTCTAACGAAACAAATCTCTTAATTAGTTCTTCTCTATCCAAACCTTCAAGTTTTTCATATACATCAGGAAGATATTCTTTTATTTCTTTTTCGTTAATATCAATATCATGGACCTTATCGATCAAACTGTATAATTGTTTTTCACAAATTTCTTTCCCGTTAGGAACTTGTTTCTCTTCAAATTTCTTGTTTATTTTACGTTCAATAGGACGAAGTTTCCCCTTTTCTTTGTTAGTTATCAATGCAATTGAAATACCATTTTTACCTGCTCTTCCCGTTCTGCCACTTCTATGTGTATAGTTTTCGGTTTGATCGGGTAATTTATAATTAATTACATGTGTCAGATCAGTTACATCCAAACCCCGGGCAGCAACATCTGTTGCAACTAAAATTTGTAAATGTTTCGTTCTGAACTTTTGCATCACCATATCTCGTTGTGCTTGAGAAAGGTCACCATGAAGTGCATCAGCATTATAACCATCGGCAATTAATTTATCAGCAATATCTTTTGTTTCTCTACGAGTTCTGCAAAAAACAATACTGTAAATGCTCGGATTTATATCTGCAATTCGTTTTAATGCAGGGTAACGGTTTCTGTCAGAAACAAGGTAATATTCATGCGTAACATTATCGGCTCCAACATTTTTTTTACCTGCTGAGATCTCAACAGGCTGGTTCATGTAGTTTCTTGCAATAGAATCAACCTCTTTTGGGAAAGTTGCCGAAAAAAGAAGCGTCTGTTTAGTGCCGGGTGTCACTTCTAATATTTGATCAAGCTCATCTTTAAACCCCATGTTTAACATTTCATCGGCTTCGTCTAATACCAGCCATTGGATGTTTTTCAAATTTAAACGATTCCGTTTAATTAAATCCACTGTTCTTCCCGGAGTTCCTACAACAATATGTGCTCCCCTTTTTAGACCCCTTATTTGATCCTCAATGTTTGCTCCTCCATATACCGCCAATACATTTAAGTTGTTTATATTATTGGCAAATTCCTTGATGTTTTTTGAAATTTGTATAGCTAATTCTCTGGTTGGAGAAAGAATAATAGCTTGTGTATTATTATTTTTCAAATCTATTTGTTCAATAATAGGTAAACTAAATGCTGCTGTTTTACCGGTACCGGTTTGAGCGAAAGCTTTTAGATCCTTCTTAGATTCTAAAATTTGAGGTATAGAAATTTTTTGTATTTCTGTAGGTTTTTCATAGCCTAATTCAATTAATGAATCAACTACGGCTTGGCTTAGACCAAGTTCTTTAAATATCGACATATATTTTTATTGCAAAACTTCATTTATTTGTAAAGCGCTGGTTTGCAAATAAATATATTGTTTTATGTTTTTAAGTTTGCAAAAATAAGACTAATTTAATGAAGTATACTATAAATTATTGATTATTAATATTCTTTATATAATAATTTAAATTACTATCCAGAAAAAACACATAACCATTTTCTATATTACCTTTGTTATTAACAATAATGGTTCGGGCCATGTCACCTTCGAACCAAGAATAATTGTCTGAATTCTTTGTTATTTTGAACTGAGTATTTTTTGGTAATTTTTTGGTTTCAACAAATTTTTTCCAATCTTCATTGGATTTATTTCTTTCAATACCAATAAATATTGTTTCAGGATGATTCTTTTTTAGGAGATCTAATTTTTCATTTAGTATTTCTATACGACCCAAGTCTTTAGGCCAAAAATAAATAACTGCATTGGAATTTTTAATGATGGCATTGATCTCAATTTCTGAATCATCTATATTATATGCCAATATTTTAGGTAAAGCATCACCACATGCTAATTTTTCCTTTTGATAAATCGCTATATTAAATTCAGAAACATAACTTTCATTGGTACAATTAGCGAAGAAATATTCTCGGATCTTTTGATGGTCTTCATCCGATAAATATTTATTTGTTAATGACCCCCAAGCACCTTTGGTTAACAGCTTATTTTTATAGCTCTCAATGTTGATATTATTGACAATAACCTCCATATATTTCAATTCGAAAATACTATTCTCAGGGTCTTTATTTTTTTCATCCCTGGCCAAATTATATAAATATGTATTAATAAAAGCTAAATTAGGTCCATAATCAAGAAGTGATGTATCATTAAGGTCAATATTATCCCGGTAACTATAAAAGTCTTTACTTAAAACGGGAGGGTCTTTTAATTGTAAGGCCTTTTTATGATAATAAGCATAGTGTTCTTTATAATAATAAAATGGAAAATAAATACCTGTTTTTGCCAATTTATCAAAAAAATCTGAAGGCGTTTCTCCTTCACTTTCAATTAATTGATCGTAAGAGTTTAATTGCTTTTTAATCCCTTCATCAATTAATTTAGAAAACTCTTCTTCATTCAAACTATAGTTAGGTTTGAAAGTTTTTTGATATTTTTCCTGTTGCAGATACAGGTTGATCAAATAATTATTCTTAGCACTTCCTTTTCCGCTGAAGATCAAAGATTCGTCAAAATCCCAGGTGTTTAAATAAATAAGCAAACTATCTTTTGGCTCAAGATATAAATATTGAAACTCGGGCCCGTGATTAAAAGAATACAACCCAATATCAATGGAATCCATTTGAAATGAAAACTTATTGTACGAATCTATCCTGGCCGAATCTAGGACTTTCATCCCTTTGGAAAAATATACATATTCAGCTTTTGGGTTTTTAATTTTACCTCCAAAATAGGTAATATTATTTTCATTCGAGTCTTTACAACTAACAGAAATGGCTAAAACACCAACAAGTAGAAGTTTAATTATTGGTGAAGAAAAGTAATTTTTTTTCAAATGATATATTTTAAACATGATAAACAAATGTACTCATATAGATGACTTATTCTTGTTAATGTGATGTTAAAAGATATATATAGAAAGGTTAAAGTATTTGTTTATTATTAAAAAATTTAACATTTGATTTTGTTTACGGGAATAAAATTAAAAATTGACTTTTATAGTAAAAGATAAGTTATTTATATAGTTTTGCAAAAAATTTTAAAAAGGCATGTTAGCAGTATCTAATTTATCAGTACAATTTGGGAAAAGAGTATTATTTGACGAGGTAAACACCAGGTTTACTCAGGGTAATTGTTATGGGATCATCGGAGCAAATGGGTCAGGGAAGTCTACTTTTTTAAAAATACTGGCTGGAGATATTGATCCAACTTCTGGGTCGGTTAGTTTGGAAAAAGGAAAACGGATGTCGGTTTTATCTCAAGATCATTTTGCTTTTGACGAAGTCCCTGTATTGGAAACTGTTATGGTTGGAAACAAGCCCTTATTTGACTTGAAAAGGAAACTGGATGAAATTTATGCGAAGCCTGATTTTTCTGAAGAAGATGGAGTAAAAGCAGGAGAATTAGGAGTTGAATTTGAAGAAATGGGAGGATGGACAGCCGAAAGTGAAGCTGCCAGTTTATTATCATCGGTGGGCATCAAAGATGATATACATTATGTTTTGATGAAAGACCTGGATGGGAAATCAAAAGTTCGTGTATTATTGGCTCAAGCTTTATTTGGTAATCCGGATGTATTGATCATGGATGAGCCAACCAATGATCTGGATTTTGAGACCATTGGATGGTTAGAAAATTTTTTGGCAAATTATGATAATACGGTAATTGTAGTATCACATGACCGTCACTTTTTAGATGCTGTTTGTACCAAGGTCTCTGATATCGATTTTGGGAAAATGAACCATTATTCTGGCAATTATACTTTTTGGTATGAGTCAAGTCAATTAGCTGCAAAACAGCGAGCACAACAAAATAAGAAGGCGGAAGAAAAGAAAAAGGAACTGGAAGAATTCATTCGACGATTTTCTGCTAATGTTGCCAAATCTAAACAAGCAACAAGTAGAAAAAAAATGATCGATAAATTAAATATAGCTGATATTAAACCTTCAAGCAGAAGATATCCGGCCATTATTTTTGAACAAGAGCGCCAGGCAGGGAACCAAATTTTACACGTTGAGAATTTTTCAAAAACTTTGGATAAAGAAGTTATCTTTAAAAATATAGATATTAACTTAACAAAAGGTGATAAAGTTGTTTTATTGTCCAGAAATTCAAGAGCTGTTACCGCATTTTATGAGATAGTAACCGGAAACGACCAGCCGGATTCAGGTGATTATAAATGGGGAGTTACTACAACACAAGCTTATTTACCCATTGAAAATTCAAATTTTTTTGACAATAATTTGTCTTTAGTGGATTGGTTGCGTCAATATGCAAAAACAGAAGTAGAACGTGAAGAAGTAAATATACGTGGTTTTCTGGGTAAAATGATCTTTAGTGGTGAAGAAGCCTTAAAACAAAGTAATGTGCTTTCGGGTGGTGAAAAAGTTAGATGTATGCTTTCACGTATGATGATGACAAGAGCAAATGTTTTATTGATCGACGAACCTACGAATCATTTGGATCTGGAATCCATACAAGCCTTTAATAATGCCTTGAAAAACTATAAAGGAACTGTTATTTTCTCAACCCATGATCATGAATTTGCTCAAACAGTGGCCAATAGAATTATAGAGATCACACCTAAAGGAATAATTGACAGATACATGAGCTTTGATGAGTATTTGGATAATAAGAGTATTAAAGAGTTAAGAGATAAAATGTATTCATAGTTATAACCTGAGTTCGATATAACTCAACGCTCACAGTTTTTATTGTTTATTGTAGATGAGGCATGGTTTTGAAGGACTATTAATAGTTTGAAAATCCATAACGAAATATACGAAAAACAATAAGAATTCTTTTGAAAGCCTTATAAACAGCAATCTTTAACTCCAAAAAGCCTTAGGTTAACCAGTTAGTCTTCATTTTTTGTAGTCAAATCTCACTATTTATAAGGCTTCTGTGGAGATTGACTTATATCGAACTCAGGTTTATAAGGTTAATTAACTTAATAACTCATAACTCCTAATTAAATACTAACCATCCTTTCTCGGATGATACTTTTCCATTACCGTTTTTAAAAAACTCTTATCTAAATGCATATAAATTTCGGTTGTAGTAATACTTTCATGACCCAGCATTTGTTGAATAGCACGCAGATCGGCACCATTTTCTAACAGGTGTGTAGCAAAGGAATGGCGTAAAGTATGCGGACTTACATTTTTTGATATTCCTGCTTTTTTTACCAGATCCTTTAAGATCATAAAAACCATATTGCGTGAAATTTGTTTACCTCTTCTATTTAAGAACAAAGTATCCTCAAATCCTTTTTGGACTTTGATCTTGACCCTGATTTGCTCTTTATAAATATTTATAAGCTTAATAGTGTAAGAGTTAATTGGTACAAATCTTTGCTTATT
>Ga0164315_10005387_pt1 | contig 10014 bp, 34 predicted proteins | sample GuaBasSedimGuay6_FD_113737 | JGI IMG/M metagenome (GOLD analysis project Ga0164315, IMG submission 113737) | Subseafloor sediment microbial communities from Guaymas Basin, Gulf of California, Mexico - Guay6, Core 4569-2, 0-3 cm | ecosystem: Environmental > Aquatic > Marine > Hydrothermal vents... | reverse complement strand
GGTTACTTCCAGTATCTTTGGAATGTTCCGTAACACTACTTGTATCATGTACACATTCTCCTCCGGGCAGGGGCTCACACCCCTACCCTGTTAAAGGGTTAATAAGACACGAAGACTGTTTCCCTGACTATCTGACTAGCAGTCAAGACAATCTGCGTGATCATAGGCAGAACAAGCATTCCAAGGAATATTGCTGTGCCCATAACCGTACCGACTACATCAACCATACATATCACCTCCTTTCCGTAACTAAAGCAGATATACCTTTAGCATAACAGCCAATGCTACATACTCAGTTAATATAAACAACACTCCCCACATTACAGTACCCATATGTACCTCCTCTGTTAATAGTCATCTATGTCCCCCTTGGTAAGCTCATCTATACCAAGATGGTCATCGGTTTCAGGTTCTATGTCAGTGTCGATGTCCAGGTAGTCATAGGAAGCATCGACGTCACCCCAATCACCATTATCACACACTTCTATACCTCCATTTAGGGTTGATAAGATGTTCGTCGGCTGGCATCCTGAACAGACCATCCGTACACTTCTCCATACCATCGAAGTAGATCAATGGCGTCAAAGGCATCTCTGTGTAATGCGTAGGCACCGATACAGTCAACATAATCCAAAGCATATACGTAAGCATCTTAATTACCTCCTTCTTCTTCTAACTCAATGTCATTCATCGTTAAGGCTATAGGATTAGCCATAAACTCATTCATCACTTCCATCAACGCTTCTCTGCTGAGGTTACTATTCATGTAGCTATTACACTTGACAATACTCTTAGGGGACAACTTAACGAAACCACAACCAGCGTTCAATATACACGTATTACAGATAGTCTCCATGGTATTACCTCCAATTTAAATAGTTTCTACCAATACCCGTCGTCACTGTCATCCTCTTCCGTAGGTACTTGTTTACTATACTCAACAGCCTTTTTCCAGCATTCAACATGGGCTGCAGCCATTAGTTTAATGTATTGCTTAATAAAATATACTATTGTCATGGTAAGCCTCCTATTCAAAAAAGTTATTAGAAAAACCCCACTTGTACGTCCAAAGGGTGGGGCTATAAAAATCCTTATGCAAATACGTTCTCAAATCGTATATAAGGTACCAAAGGCTATAAATCCAGTTATTTTAATAAGTTAGACCATTATAATGTAGGGTGATACACACATATATAGGGTTACTGATAGGTAAGTTATGACCACGATTAAACTAACCTATAGTAGTATAGTAACACAGTATTATTAGTAGTTTAGTAGTATATATATAATAGTAAAGGAGTACACCATGTTTAATAGAAATAAAATACGTCATAAATTAGAAGGTATAAAAAAGAGAGCGGATAAAAAATGCTTCGATTACGATTTAACAGTAGATTGGTATATTAAAGAGTTAGAAAGAGGTACTTGTGCTATAACTGGAATACCGTTTAACTTAGAACCGTGGACAGGAAGAATGCACCCATTTTTACCAGCAGTAGATAGAGAAGACAATAATAAAGGCTATACACAGGACAATTGTAACTTAGTAGTATACATATTTAATATTGCTAAAGGAGAAAACACATACGAAGAAATGTATGAGTGGTCTAAGGAATATGTGAGGAGGAATAAGTAATGAAATTATGTTGGGATAATATGGATAGAATATATTTAGGATTAGGTTTAGATTTTAGTAGGTACTTAGGAGTATTTGTAAACTACGACCAGACAGGAAGACAGTTTAGAAATTCAGATGGTAGGTATGAAATAAGAGAACACTGTGATTGGTGTGGTGAACCGTTTTTAACTAGAACAATAAACAAAGCAAATTATTGTGACAGTGAGTGTAAACACAACCATTTTGTGTGGAACCAGAATAAAAAACACATTATAAAACAAATAGAGAATAAAAAGTTATATGGTGAATACAAAAAACCTAGTAGTATTTCCTGTGCCGAAAAAAGCAAGGTATTCAAAGCTATGTGGGCTGATCCTGTTAAAAGAGAAGATATGATAAATATCTTTAGTAATAGAAGAGGCAAAGATAATCCTAATTGGAAAGGAGGTACTAGACATTCAAGATTTGTATCCTATAATAGACATGAAAAAACGTTAAATTGGTTTAGAGATATAAGAAGAGATCCTAAAAATGAATTTGTATTACAAACTAAATGTGATAAATGTGGTAAATGGTTTTCACCAACACAAAGTAAACTGCATAAACTAATAAAAAATTTGGAAAAACCTGGAGAATACACAGGATTTTGCTGTTCAGTTGAGTGTGTAAAATACTGTCCTTCCGCCTTAGCTACAAATGCTTTGATGGCACACGATCAGATAAGGAGTGGTAAAAGAGTACCTTACGGATATAACGGTAATTGTTTAGTTGAAGAAATAAGATTTTTTGATAATAAAAATTTAGTAAAGAAACAACGAAATAAGATCGTTAAAAGAATACTACCTACAAAAAAGAAAACTAAAAAAATAAAAAAAGTTTTTAAAGATAGAATACACTTCTTTGCTTACAAACAAACAGACAAGTACAAAGATAGTATAGTAAAACATAATAATACTATATCATTACAAAATTATTATACTAAACTAGAAAAAGATCCGTTTGAGTGGAGAATTGCTAGATTGCTGTATTTTACTAGAGCAAGAGCTAAAGAAAAGGGGTGGGAACACTCTCTTACTAAAGAGTGGATAAGAGATAACATGAAAGGAGTGTGTAATAAAACAGGTATACCTTTTAGTTATGAAAGAAAAAATAGAAACATGTATGCACCCAGCATAGATAGAATAGATAACAATAGAGGATATACACCAGACAACTGCCAAATGGTTATCTGGGCATTTAACCAAGCAAAATGTGATTTTGAGGAAACCATTCTACTACAAACACTTGAAATCTTCTGTAAAAATTTCGAAAACCCCTTGACAAACCTAAATTAGTGCTTAACTTATATATAAGGTGACGGAAATAGGTTACGACTATGATAGTTATACTACTATACTATTACTAGAAATAAGGAGAGTTAGTAATGAAAGACAAGGAATGGGAAAAAATAACGTTCAGCACCTTTAGAATGGAGGTACCTAACGGCTGGTTGATTAAGCATGAAGATAGTGAAGCAACCAGTTTATGTTTTGTACCAGACCAACACCACATGTGGAAAAATGATAAAACAGAAGCACTGGCACCCACCCCTAAAGTTAGAGTACGAGGTATTATGTAATGGAATGTGAATATTGTAATGGAAAAGCGTTGTACAGAATTACTGCTTATTATGCTGATGATGAGTACGGTGGTATATCGAAATACACAGTTGATACAAACGTATGTAGAGTGTGTTTGGACAAAATGGATAGAATGTACTATGAGTTAGAATATGAAAAACCGTAAACAAGGACTGATAGGAAAAAAATTCGGTAGATTGACAGTAATCAAGGATGCCGGAAAAAACAAACAAGGACAGTTACTTTGGAAATGCGAATGTGTGTGTGGCCGAGAAGTGAAGGTAAAGACACAAGATTTACAGCGGGGGCGAAAAAAACACTGTGGTTGTCTGGAGAAGATAGATAAGTTATGACTATAAGTAAAACTAAAAAAGAAAAATTCTGGAATGAACAAAAAACCTGTAAAGACTTTGTTCGGGGATATGGTAATAGGTGCAAGTTTAGTAAACCGTGGGGACCTTTATTTGAGTGTAAAAAAATAGAACCATTACTGTGTCCTTATGCTATGTATATTAAGGAGAAATAATGGAAAAAAGACTAGAAGTATTTATACCAGACGACAGAATGGATTATGACACCTTTAATGAAATGATAGAGGATATTAGTAAAGCTATATATGAAGTAACAGGTACCAGGATAGGTTTCGGTGTTGAACATAAGTATAAACACGAAGGAGAACATTGGTATTTGTATGTAATAAACGAGAACAACAATGATCCTGACTTTAATGTAAAGGCACCGGCCATAGAATATGTTATGCTTAAGAAAAAGGGGAAATAATGACACTTACTGCACTTAAGAACATAAATTTGGATACAAATATAGAAAAGTATAGAATAAAGAGAAACAAGCTACCAGAACGAAAGTACTTTACTACTTTACGAGAGGTTATTGATGATAACAAGCATCTTGCTGAAGATAAACTAAATGAGATACTGACTGGTATCTTAAAGATAATAACCGAAGAAGAATAATTATGTGTGTATTTACTTATGATAAGGAGTAAACAATGGAAACCGTTACAATATCAAAAGACGAATATGAGGAGCTCTGTAGTGATCAGGAGTTCTTGAATGCGCTTATAGCAGCCGGAGTTGATGGTTGGGAAGGTTACAGTGAAGCACAAGAGATATTTACAGAGGAGTAAGTAATGGAAGAGACAGTAACAATAACAAAAAAGCTTTATCACCAGTTGATGGAAGACCAAGAGTTTCTTGACGCGCTTATGACAAAACAAGTAGTTGCAGTTGCGAAAAATACTTATGACCAGTTGATTGAGGATCAAGAGATACTCGATGCACTTAAGGCAGCCGGAGTGGAAGACTGGGAAGATTACGATATTGCTCAAGATATATTAAACGGTAAGGAGTAAATAATGGCTAAAGATTACGCAGACAAATTAATAATGGAAGGCAGAAAAAACGTAAGCCATAGAGATAACTATATTTATCCTGAAAAGTTAAACTGTCATGGTAAGTGTTTAAAGAAACACAGAGCCAAATACATTAAGGACAGTGTTATTACAAACCGTCACATGTATTACGAATTCCCAAAAAGAAAGTTTGATGTTAGAGAATCAGGAATGTGGACCACAATTACATGTAAAACTTGTGGTTGGTCACATTTTTGGGCAGCAGGTGATGGAGACGACTGGTTTTGAGACTACTTGACAAGTAGGAAATAATGATTACCTTTAAAGGAAGAGTGTATGGGAAGACTAAGTGAAGCCTTTTGGTTCTGTGATGAAAAGAAAGTACCGACAGACAAAGAAATAGCTATTAATTACAGTTACATACATAAGAATAAAGATTTGTTGGAATTTAGAAAAACAATATTAAAGTTAAGGAAAGAAAAATGAAAAGAAGATACGTAGATTTAATTTGTGATGTGGTGTCAAACAGTTTAATACCTAAAAGTACATTATCATGTGTACAATGTGACAATGAAAGTAACAAGATACATTTAGATTTATATTCAAATGAGCTTGAGGTAGGTTATTTAATAGGATGCCCTGATTGTGGTTTTAGTAACAGGTACACTAACTTTACTATAACTGATGGATATCATAGTACTATGAACGTACAAGAGTGCCTTGTATTATGGGAAGAAGGAATAGAAAGTTGTCACTAAGGAGCAAATAATGGACACAGATACTATTGTAACACCAGAAGAGAAAATCGAGAAATTAGAAAAACGGGTAGTTAAGCTAGAAGATAAAGTCAATAACACACGAAAAAGTAAAGTAATATATAAACCGTTTTTATACATATCATGGGAAGATGAATAAAATGGATGAAATAGAAATAAAATTAAAGTGTATAGAAGAAGTAAACAGAGATAATAGTAAATTTAGATATTTTCTATTTGCTGCTAACTTAGCAATACTAGGATATATTCTAAAATACACAGAAAATATTAGTACTTATGAATCGCATACGTGGATACTGATATTACCTATCTTATTTACAATATTAAGTTTTTTAAGTGGTGTTAGATCTCAAGAGTACAACAACTCGATATTACATCTTAATGGTGATTTTGTTGAAGTTAGCTCTAACGGTGCGATGGTTGATGTTTACAATAAATTAATAAACGCCAAAAACAATAGACTAACACTGTTTTTTAAAGGACAGGTGTATTGTTTATATGCTAGTTTATTTTGTTTTGTGATATGGAGAATAGTTGATTTATTATTTTAATATAGGAGTAAGTAATGAAATTTACACCAGATATATTTAATGGGTTGTTCGAATTCATAGGAGGATGTTTCCTATGTTTAAACCTTAAAAACTTATATAGAGATAAAGAAGTCAAAGGCGTGTCTTGGCTACCTGTAGTATTTATGTCAAGTTGGGGTGTATGGAATTTGTATTACTACCCAAGTCTAAACCAATGGTGGTCGTTTTGGGGCGGTCTTTGGATCGTGTCAGTTAACACTATATGGTTAGGTATGATATACTACTATTACAGACAAAAGCTTAGTGTCTCAACGCCCGAGAAAAAATTTCGGAAAGACGTTAAGCATGCTGAATTGTTAATATCCAAGGGTATAACAGATAAACAGTGGAAAAAGGTCGTTAAAAACATAAAGAAAGCACAAAGAAATGCTCCTGAGCCTATAGTGTTACACAGAAGTGGGATAATTAGGAGATCACCAAGTAGGAGAACTTTCTGATGAAATATAGAATTTGTAAAAATGGATTAGGTAAATATAGAGTAGAAAGAGAAGAGAAACTAGTGTTTGGACTGTTTTGGAAAATTTGGCTGCCTATGACAAAAGAAACTAGTCATGGTAGAGGTACACCATCGTTTAATGCAGACATATTATTTGCTTTTAAAAGAGACGCAGAAAAGTATATAAAGAACCAAAAATACATAGCGTCTACTGGTCCTGACAAATTGGACGGGGCATTAAAAAATGCACGAAAAGAACACACCTGGACTTGTCAAGGAGAATTTTAGATGATAGAGATAGAAGATTATGTACATATAGCTACGGGATCGGAAGAAGAGAAAGAAGAAGTTAGATTGCTTTTTGAGGAATTTGAAATTCCATATTATGATTGGAAAGACAAAAATACTTTAGTAACAGATGTTTACTTCACTGATCAGATTTATAGGTTATTGGAAGAAGAGGTAAACCACAAACAATTAAGTTGGAGGTAAAAATGAGTATTTGGTTCAAAGCAAACACACTTGATGACGGCTGGTACTGGTGGAAAGCCGGTGAAGATGACTATGAGCCTGAAGTACTTGAAGTTACTAATGGTGTTGTGGTAGACAGTAGACCATTGGATAGTTATGGGGCTGTATGGGAAGTATACGAACATGATAATTTCGGTGGTTTGTGGTCAGGACCAATAGAAATACCTAGTGGAGACAAAAATGAGTGATCCAAAATACAAAAATATAGGACACCCGTTGACGCGTGTTATAGAAGAATGTGCTGAAGTAATACAAGCTGGGTGTAAAATTGAGAGATTTGGTTGGCAAGGGTATAATCCTTACGACCCAGACAAGATTACTAACATAAACAAACTAATGAGTGAAATGGGCGATGTAATAGAGGCAATAGCTGACTTAAAGAGATACTTCGAAGAGGAGAAATTACAATGAGTGTAGAAACTTTTGCACCAGGATTTATTTGTTCAGCATTAACAATAGGTTGTGTTGTGGCATTATGGTTTTTATTGAGATATGTCGGTGTAGAGTTAGCAACTGAACTAGTAAAAGTAGGAGCAATGTAATGGTAGATAAATTTAATGTGAAGTTACACGATAGAGCTAAAGTAAGACTTGATTCATCCAGTATTTATGAGGGGCTAGTCACAGCAGTTTATATTAAAGGACTAAACGTTAAAATTCCTAATGTAGGAACCCAGTATGTTAAGTGGACTAATGTACTACATATAATAGATTCTCAACAGATAGAAAAGGACGAACATACTTTAGGTACAAAAGGAGTAATAGATTTATGAACTTACAGGATTTTGCATGTGCGGTCAGCGATTTAATTTGGGGTGGTGAGTTAGGCTGGGATAGGGAGAGTGGGCTAGAGGAGTTATTTGCAGTTGTGAAAGGTTATGTTAAAAGTCCTAAGCCTGGCCACAGGTATGAAGATCTAACACCGCAATTTAGAGACATAGTGGATGGTATAGAGGAAAGCCTAAGAAATCCCAAGGAGGAAAAAAGTGAGTAATTTCTTTAGTAAATATAACAAACAACCTAAATACAGAATTTGTAGAAACAAATTTGGGTACTTTAAAGTACAGCAAGAAACGTGGCTCACTTTGTTTGGTATATGGGGAAAGTTTTTTACTCATTGGAGAGATCATCGCGGACAGCAGATGTACCCACGAATAACACCAAACGTACTTAGATTTAATAAAAGAAAAGAAGCACTAGACTACATTAAAGGTGAACAAGAGAAAAGACGTAGAAGTAATGATGACTGGAGTTGTGGTCAGCTCTTTAAATAAACTAACCTTTAAAAGAATAAGAGAAATTATTATGCCGAAATTAATTTTAGAATTTGATTTTGAAACGGAACAAGACCAGTATGAAGATGCTGCTAACGGAGATAAGTGGCATGGGTGTTTACAGGAGATAGATAACAACATTAGAAGTATCATTAAACACCGAGAAGACTGGGCTAGAGGTAAAGATGGTTTGGCTATGGCTCAATACATTAGAAATATGATATTTAGCCAGGTAGATGCCAGACGCTTAGATCTTTTTAGATAAGGAGGCTTAGATGCAGGATATATCTAGGTCAGCCTGTTCCAGGATCGAAGAATTAACCAATACTATTTTAGCTAATGAAAGGCTTTTAGACGGTATGTACATCAGTCACAAAGAACAAGAAGGTGTTGAACCTACCGTAGACTTTGCTACTATAGGACAGTTAGAGATCCAGAACATGTTGATGCGAGATGAATTAAATATTTTATGTGGTAGATAATACTACTAAACTATTACACAATTATATATTGTATGGATTTTTAGTTTCAAAAAATACGAGCGAGGTTAAACACTTATGACGGACGAAACTTTTGATATCCAAGTTCCACAAGGTACAATAGTTAAAGTGGCAGGACATCCTGTGAAGTTAGGAGAAAATATTTACATTAGACAAGTTAAAGACAACGATTTTAGATTGGACATACACCAAGTAATGGACTACAACGAAGAAGATGAGGAGTTAATATGAAAGAAGAGAAAGTAACAGCAGTGTTTTTTGATGGTAAGGTAGACTTACGCACATTAAAAGAATTAGCTATGGTCATGGAAACATCTATTAAGAATGTTTTTGAAACCGATAATTTGTCTATAACGTGTGATTGGGCAAATGCTGCTGACGGTGAGACGTTTAAATTTGATATAAAAAGAGAGACGTAAACATGCTAAACATTTTTAAAAAATTAAACATGAAAGGATTTACTGGTTTAGAACTTCTTGTACCTATAGCCATAATAGGTATAGCTCTTGGTATTTTTGCGTGGGTAACATGTCCTTTTGAAGATAAATATCTTGTTAAAGACGCGGTGCCGTACAAAGGAACAGTGTATCAAAAGCATTATAGTGACGGTGAATTAATGTCAAAGCATTGGTACTCGGCGGCTGATAGTGCTATTGCTACGAGAACAGAGTACCTCATTAAAATATATTTTCCAGATAATGAGCGGGTGTTTTATCGTAACATATGGCATGTAAAGATAGATGGTGAATGGAAAAAATGTGTTTGTTGGCCAGACGGTAAATTTTTATTGGTTGGATGTAAAACTGACTACCCTCCATGGACAATGAGTAAAGAAGAAAGTGCAATTAGAGACCTAATAGGAATTGAATAGGAGCTAAATTAATGGGAACTATCTTGAAGTGTGCAGTGTGTGGCGACATAATTGAGAGTAAATATACACATGATTTTAAGCCGTGTAAGTGTGGAGCTATTTTTGTAGATGGCGGTGATGAATACACCCGTATGGGCGGAGAGGCTTACAACATTCTTATGATCGACAAAGAAGATGGTGAATGGAAAACTTTAGAAGAATTAAGAACTAACTGGAATTAAAGGAGAATTACTATGGGACGTAAAGCACCAAATCCGGGACCACCGAAAGGGATGAGAAAACCACCACCACCACCGACACCACCGTTATCAAGACATATATTAAGTCATGATGTTTTTGGAGCAAGAAGGTGTCCTGAGTGTGGTAGTAGTATGAAGAGAAAACGTTTATTTTCTAGAACAAATAAATGTATACATCCACAATGTGGT
>Ga0164315_10005386_pt1 | contig 10015 bp, 9 predicted proteins | sample GuaBasSedimGuay6_FD_113737 | JGI IMG/M metagenome (GOLD analysis project Ga0164315, IMG submission 113737) | Subseafloor sediment microbial communities from Guaymas Basin, Gulf of California, Mexico - Guay6, Core 4569-2, 0-3 cm | ecosystem: Environmental > Aquatic > Marine > Hydrothermal vents >... | reverse complement strand
TTTGTCCTTTACCAGCGGCCCTTCTATGTATAGGGTGGAGGTATATGGCCCGAGATTACCCCCAAAGCCAAATCTTTTCTTATTTCCGTCTTTGGTTTTGATGTCGACAACAGAAGAGAGGCGATTGCCATATTTTACGGGGAAGTCGCCTTTGAACACCTCCATATCACTGATGGCGTCGGGAGAGATCACTGAAAGGAAGCCAAAAAGGTGGGAAGCATTATACAGGGGCACCTCATCTACCATGATCAGATTCTGGTCACTGCTGCCGCCACGTACAAAGAATAATGAAGATCCATCCCCTAATGATTCAATACCGGGAATCACCTGCAGCGATTTAATGATAACCTTGTCGCCGGTGATCCCGGGCAGCTTAGAAAGGGTTTTACTGCTGAAGCGGAACTCGCTGATCTGATCATTCAGATAAAAGGGCTTTTCTGTCCGACCGACAATCTCAACTTCCTTCATGGTCAGCAGCGTTTCTTTCATCTCCTGGTGTATCTTCATATCCTTGTTGAGAAGGATACTCATCTCCACAGGCTGGTAACCGATAAATGAAAATACGATCTGGTGGGCGCCCCCCGGAAGTGTCAGGGAATAGAAACCATAGGCGTTGGTGGTGGTTCCGGTATAACTTTCTTTGTCATAAACGTGGGCTCCGATAAGCACTTCTCCCGATGCTTTTTCCTTAAGATATCCGGAGATGGTATAGTGTTGCCCGCTATAAGGATCGGCTTCACCTCCCTCCGGATCGCTTTCACCGGAAGACCGGAGCACGATATGGTTTTCTACAATATCATATTTGATCCCATTCTTTCTAAATACTTTTTTCAGAATATACTTAATGGATTTGTCTTCGGCATTGATACTAAATGAAAGATCGGAAGGGAAAGATTGCGGACTGTAGGAGAAATTTACATCACCCTTTTCCTCTATTTCACCAATCAGCTGCTCCAGGGGCATGTGCTCGGCCAGGATGGTGATCTTTCGTGAAAGATCCTGGGAATAGATAAACGTTGACGCAAGGAGTAGCGCAAGAAAGAATACGATACTTTTCAAATATGTATGACCCGCTATAGACAAAATGGCGTTTATTGACATCCCTTACCCGAAAGTTCTATCGCATTGCCGTTTGGCCGGGCTGTTATGTCGATGGTCGATTGCAGTACAAGCAGCACAGCTTCAAGCGATTGGCCTTCAAAGGTAGCTGTTATACGGCAATTGCTTATTTCCGGGTTCAATACGACAAAATCTTTTTGGTATACCTTCTTTAGTACGTCAATAATCTCATATATGGGGGTATTGTTGAAACGGATTTTTCGGGTTTTCCAGGCCAGGAGATTTGGGTCCTTGTTTTCCTGTTTCACGATCTCCCCGTGTTTTTTGAGGATCACCGCTTTATCACCGGGCTCCAGCATCATTTGTTTGTCATGGAAACTAAGCTGGACGCTGCCCGATATCAACACCACCTCCATGGTGTTTTTTTGTGCATTTGTATTCACATAAAAGGATGTGCCCAGTACCCTGATCTGCATATCTTCTGCGCTTATCACAAAGACTTTTTCCTTGTTGTGTGCCACATCGAAATAGGCTTCACCCATAAGGGAGACCTTCCTTTCTTTTCCCTTAAAACTTGATGGATAATGCAGGCTGGACCCTGTATTCAGTGCCACCTGCGTCCCGTCTGAAAGGGTCGTTTCCACCATTTGCAATTCTGCGTACAGCATATCTTTTCCGGGAGGGATGAAGAACCAGTAATATACCATGGAGGGTATAATGAGCAAGAGAAAAACGGCTGCAATACGGAGGAAACTTCTCCGGGTCTGTAGCTGTATTTTTCTGGCGGAAGGGCTTTCTTCTATCCCGATACGTGAACTCAATGAATCCCACTCACTGTCAAGGTCGGTAGTATTTTCAACCAGAAGCGCCTCCTGCAAGGCCCAGCTTTTCCGCATCTCGCTGAAAAGAGCAAGGTTTCCGTCATCAGCCCCAAGCCATGTATTGAGCTCGGATACTTCGGCCGCCGAAGATTCCCCGCTGAGGTACCTGCTGATCAGTGTTTCGTAATATGTGGAATTTTTATTCATTGCTGCTATCTAATATACACACAAGGGACGCCTTACCCTTATTAAGTTTTAAATATTTCTATGATTAATATAAATAAGCTTATAAACTCAGCCAACTTTACGCGCATAATTCTTAATGCCTTCGACATCTGTGCCTCCACCGTTTTGACAGAGATATTAAGCTCATCAGCGACCTCCTGGTATTTTTTATGCTCAAGCCTGTTTAAGAGAAAAATCTCCCTGCATTTTTCAGGTAGTTCACGCGTTGCTTTTTCTATGCTTGCTTTCAATTCATCAACAACAAGCTGGTCCTGTACTACATAATCATGATTTCCCCCCAGTTCCTCAAAATCCAGTATGCTACGATCGAATTTCTTGTGGTCGCGGAGGTAATTCAGGCAACGGTTTCTTACCGTGGTTCCCAGGTAGGATTCGGGAGATCTGTTTAATTCGATACTATCACGCTTCTCCCAGAAATTTACAAATGCATCCTGAACGATCTCACGTGCAATATCATGATCCTTAACATACTCCAGGGCAAAGTATGTCAGCCCCTTGAAGTGCTTCCTGAACAAGGCCTCAAAACCCTGCCTGTCAAGTCCCTTTTTGCTATTATGTTGATCTGTTTCCAGCACTAGATAATTTTTCCTTTGCCAAGATAAAGGAAAATAACGTTCTAAAAGTGTAAATGCGTATTGAACTTGCTTAAGAATCTGGTAAACAGTGTCCGGGTTCCAGGGGTATACAGATGCGAAAAACTGTTCCCACACCCTGTGAGGAATCTATTTTGAACAGTCCGTCGAGGAACTTAACCCGTGACTGTATGCTTTGCAATCCCATGGTTTTTTTGTTGATCATTTCTTCAACATCGAAACCTTTTCCGTTGTCTGCATAGCTGATGTTCAGCTCTTCAGCATCAACAATGATTGTAAGGTCTATGTTGTTAGCCTCTGCATATTTTAAGGTGTTGTTCGCCATTTCCTGCACCATGCGGTAGATCATGATCTCTTTGTTTTCTTCTATTCTTTCGCGAGAACCAACAATATCGATAATGGCTTCCAGTCCCTCTATTTCATCAAGGTTCTCGAAGAGATCTTCCAGGGCTTCAAACAGGCCCAATTTGGTTAGCAGGCCGGGCATGAGGTTGTGTGATATTTTGCGAACATCTTTGCTGGCCTGTTCAAGGAATTTAGAGGCCTTTTTGATCAGGACCTCATTTTCCGGGCTCTTGTCACGGATCTCAGTAAACTGCATTTTAGTGGCAGAAAGCAACACACCAAGGTTATCGTGCAACTCAAGTGCCACACGCTTACGCTCCTTTTCTTCACCTTCAACCAGGAAACGAGCAGCCATATGCTTCTTTTCTTCCTCTAGTTGCCTGATCTTCTGCCTGCTAATTATCCTGTTCTTCCTGCCCTTATATATAAAGAAAAAGACAAGAAGGATGGCCATCAGTACAACTATGGAAGCAACAAATAGCAATACGTTCCGTTGCCTGAGCTTTTCCAGATTCTCATTTTCGAGGCTCAGGATATGTAGCTGGTCTTTCTCTTTTTCATATTTCAGCAGCAGCTCATTAATAAGCACTGTCTTTTCCAGGGTGTAAATGCTATCTGAGATCTGCTGGTACTCAATATAGGCATTCAGGGCTTCCTTATGCTTGCCAAGATCCGAATACAGGAGGTACATATCTCCGTAAATCCCTTTCAGGTTCCGAAGGTCCATATTTTCTTCCGCCAAAATGATGGCAGAATCATAATACGCAAAAGCCTTTGTTGTCATTTGCTTTTGGGCATATATCCACCCCATATTTATCCAGATAGCAATCATCCCTTCCGCATAGTCTTGTGTGCGATAATAGCCTAATGCTTCTTTCAGTAGTGGAAGGGCCTCATCATACCTTCCAAGGTTTTTATAAAGCTGGGCCCGGTTTACATAGACTTCATTCAGGCTGTTCATATTCCCCGCCGCAATAGAGGCTGATTCAGCCAGTTCATAATATCCCAGGGCTTCATCATTTTTATCCAGCATGAATGAAACTACACCAAGCCTTGAATAAACCATGGGAAGGTCGTTAATGTCATTGTTTCTCAGGCCATGTTCGAGGCTTAGCAGTAAGTATTTTTCTGCATTATTATAATCCTCTAGATTGCTGTAAACCATACCAAGGTTGCCGATAATGCGGCCCAGGGGGGCTGTTCGGCCAATTTGCTCACACAGGTATATGGATTTGTGATAATAATATGCCGATGAATCATAAATGGCAACATCCTTATAGAAATTCCCGATGCCATTATAAACAGATATCAGGGCCGAGGTATCCTTTCTTTGTCTGAATATGCGGAGTGCTTTGTGGTAATACTCCAACTCCATTTGATTGCTAGCCGATTCGTTGAGGAGGCCGGCCATCTTAAAATATGCTTTGGCCATGCGCAGGCTGTCACCAATTGAATCAGCAATATTCAGACAAGCTTGATTATACTGTAGCGCCATTTTGTTTTCCCCCATATAGTCGAGGGTCTGGCATTTTCTATAAAGGGCGTCACATTGGCCTTCAGCGTATCCAATCCTTTTGGAAATGTCATAGGCACGATCGCAAAATAAGAGGGAAGAGTCTTTGTTTATATGTCTGTATTGACGGGCGAGATCTATATAGCAATCAACTATTTCTTTTGAGTCTTCATCTTCTGAAATGCATGCAAATAAATCAGAAATATCGACAGGAAGTACAATAGCATTCACATGCAGTGTAGAAAGCAACATGAAGGCAAGTATGAATATCCTGATTGATTGAAGCATAAATTAATTAATTAATCTATTTCAACATTTGATCCGGCGTTTACCTGACCTGTTTTTTCCTTTTTTACGTCACCATCTTTGTACACAACGGTTTTTACATTATACACTTTGCTTCCAACAGCATCCCTTACGCCCTGTTCGTCCAGCTCCTGGCCTGTATTGATAATTTCAACAGGTATGGTTAATGATTCGGTTTTGGTAGTTTCCGATATTGGTCCACTCACTCTCAGGCGAATCTCGATATCTTTTCCAACGGCTCCTTTATCGGTAACAATAATGTCGCTGGCGGATGGTGCCGGGATGTTTTCGGTGGAATAAATTTTTACCTGTACCGAAGATTTGGCGTAAATCTTTTCGTTTGAGGATAAAAAGAGGAGGCTCAGATTTTGACTTAGGTTATACATATTGGCTTGAATTTGGATTAAATGATTAATAAACTAAAATAACAATCTAATATATTACAATTTGACCGTTTTCAAAATCATTATCTTGTTTATGTATGCCATTATATCAATTCAATATCAGAATTCTCGGATGCATTTACTTTCAATCCCTTTACCCAGGGGGGAAGGTCTTTTACCTTGAAAACGATATTTACTTCCATTTCAATATCAGAAATACCTTCCTCTGCGGGAAGCAGTAAAAACTCCAGTTCGAGTATTCCATCCTCAGGTGGCTTGTCGTACTGTTTAGGGCTTAGCACCGGCCTGTACAGCTTGGTGAGTTCCACAATTCCACTTGCGCTAATGGAAACCAGGCCGGGCTCATTCTCCGGTCTTAGTACCTGTAAGTTTTTAACATACTTGAGGTTACCATTCATAGATTACAAAAATACAGGCAGATGGGCGGAAAACAGTAGCAGAAAACCACTATAATTTTTTCTGGTTCTTTTCTACTATGATTTATCAAACAGTCGGGGGTACTTTTGTTTAACAGCATCAAAACAGGCCCATGAACCGAACAACAAAAACCCTGATCGCGACCTTTACTATATTTTTGATTGTTAGCCTTGCTGGCGAACGTGAGACTCGGATGAATACGGTTATAGACCAGTTGTCAGCCCAGTACAGGGCTTCATCTGATGATGCGGGAAGCTATCAACCACAGAAGATAGCTTCGCGCAAAAAAACTGCTACTAAATTCTAGTGCAGTTTTCACCTTTAATTGTGCTTTGTAATTGACAAAGTAGACTTTTACGGGGCGCCCATTCGGGCGCCCCGGTTTATTCTATAAAGTCGTTTTCAACAGCCCACTTTACCAGGCCGGCAGTCTTTTTAACACCAGCCTTGTGCATGAGATTGGCTCGGTGACTTTCAACCGTATGGAAGCTGATGAAAAGCTTTTCGGAGATCTCCTGACTGGTAAGGCCTTTGCATATCAACGACAGGACCTCCCGCTCCCTGGCCGTAAGCCGTGGAAACAAATAGGAAATATTTTCATCCTTCAGCTCCTGTTCTATCAGGCGGATAGAAAGGCCCTCGCTATAAAATTTTTCTCCCCCCATAACGGTACGGATGGCCTTTTCTATCTGGTCTTTCCCGGCATCTTTCAGCACATATCCCATGGCCCCGTTTTTCAGCATACGCTTGATAAAACGCTTTTCATCATATTGTGAAAGAGCGATGACCTTGCAGTCAGGGTACTTTTTTGATACCTGCCGTGTGCAATCCAGCCCATCAAGTTTGGGCATATTAATATCCATAAGGATGATATCGGGACGAAGGCCGGCATCAAGCTGCTCCATAACCTGATATCCATTCATGGCTTCCCCAATAAATTCAAAGTCCTCTATGTTCCCAAGCGTGGACTTGACCCCGTCAATGATCAATTGATGATCATCGGCTATCATGAGAGTGATCATTTTCAATTTCCCGCTAATTTGTGACAAGTTAAGGAAATTTATTGCACCCATTTCAATGCCTGATGCCGAATATCCTTAATTTAGCCATGATAATGAAATTGTTCCGGGAAAATAGAGCATTACTTATTGTAGTTGTATTTTTTGCAGCGGTTTACGCGCTCATATCTGTCGTCAATCACTATTATTTCCGCACCTACGCGCTCGATCTGGGTGCTTATACCAATGCCATCTGGGACTATGCGCATTTTCAGTGGAACGACAGCATGGCATTTAAGGCAGCAGCAGAAAACCTCCTTGCCGATCATTTTGATCTATATCTGCTGACCTTTTCTCCATTTTCATGGATATTTGGAACGTATACTCTCTTGATCCTTCAGATTTGTTTCGTCCTTTTTGGAGGAATTGGCGTGTACAGATACTTTCAATTGTCAGATAAAACCAGCAGCTATGCCTTGTACGCAAGCATTTATTATTACCTGTTTTTTGGTTTGATCTCTGCCCTCTCTTTCGATTACCACAGCAATACAGTTGCCGCTACACTTGTGCCCTGGCTCTTTTACTTTGTTAAACGAGAAAAAGTAATTGCAAGCAGTCTGATGTTACTCGCATTGCTTGTTGCAAAGGAAAACATATCATTATGGGTCTCTTTTATTTGCCTGAGCCTGATGATAGAGATGTGGCGCAGACCATTCTGGCGCTACTATATGGCATCTGCCTCAGTATTCAGCATACTATACTTTATGCTGATCACAAGCTGGGTCATGCCCGCACTGGCCAACCAGCATGCTTATCCGCATTTTCATTATTCCGTACTGGGAAGTAAGCCTGCTGAAGCGATCATGTATATGCTGGCACATCCGTTGGATAGTATTCAGGCATTTTTTATCAATCATACAGGGAATCCTGATGGTAATTATGTGAAACTTGAGTTCCTGATACTCCTGATAGTATCAGGGGCCTATATTTTATTCAGGAAACCGGCTTATATCATCATGCTGATCCCGCTGTTCTTTCAGAAATTCTATCACGACAATATAGGCATGTGGGGCATTTCCTCACACTATAGCGTAGAGTTTGCACCCATATTGGCAATTGGGATATTTTCATCTATCGCTTCTTTCCGCCGATCCGCCCTGAGAAAAATTTTGATCATACTTTCTCTTGGAGGATGCCTCCTGGCTACTTTAAGGATCATGGACAGAACCGTGATGCATACCGACAAATCAAGGATCCGGATCTACCAGGCGTCACATTACAAGAAGGATTATGATGTTAGAAAGGCACACCAGGCATTGAAAATGATCCCCGATGATGCCGTTGTTTGCGCCCAGTCTCCCTTTCTTCCACACCTGTCCTTAAGGGACCATATTTACCAGTTTCCAATGGTAAAAGATGCGGAATACATAGTTATTTCTTCAAAAGAAAATCCATACCCCTTAACGCAAGAGGCATTTGATCTGACCATCGATGAGATCATGACATCTGGACAATGGGAACAACTTTATGGTGATGACGGCCTTTATATTCTGAAGCGAAGCCCCCTCTTATCTATTCCTCATCCATCGCCTTGAGCACTGCTCTGAATTTCTCATTCGGCACAGGTAGTGAGAGTACATAATGCATGATCTTCAAGCCATTTTTACTATTGACCAGCACTCCGGAACCACGCAACTCTCCACCGGAAAATGATAATAGCTCATCGAACCATATGTATTTCGATTTCTTCCCAAAATAGATGTTGCGGTCTGTTGCCTTAAAGCCCCAGGCCTTGCCATCACCTGTAAACTGGGGCTCTGCCCAATCGTAGAATTCCTGTTTCGTCCAGATCTCCGTAGCATCTGTCCCGATAAATATCCCCTCCTCACCAATTTTCCCGAAATAGGCTTCCCTGTCAACATTCGCAGCATCCTGGTGCCATTGATCGATAAATTCATTGATCTCAGACGCTGCTTGACCCTGTGCCAGGAGGGAGATTGAGCCGAACATCAGCAAGCAAAAAAGTACTTTTTTCATAAAAGATGGATTTCCTGCCAAGGTAGCAAATAATGTACATTTTTGAACAGATGCTGTTCGTATAAGCACAAAACGGCGCTGAAATATTTTAGCGGAATGAATCTATTATATTATAAATCAGCTCATTAAAAAGCATGGCATGAATTTGGATCAAATACGTAAGTACTTACATAACTAATATGAATTTTATTGAAGAACTTGGTGTGCTGGCCATTGGCTCCCGGATCAAGAACCTGAGTGAGCTGATGATGCGGGATGTATCGAAGATCTACCGTGAATACAATGTAGATTTTGAACCCCGTTGGTTTACTTTCTTCCATCTTATCCTCTCCCGCAAGGAAGTTTCAGTAACTGAAATTGCCAATGAATTAAACCAGACCCATCCGGCAGTGGTGCAGGTCATCAATGTGCTGGAGAAGAAAAAACTGATCGTTAGCGGAAAAGATAAGGCTGATCAGCGTAAACGACTTATCAGACTCAGCAAGAAAGGAAAAAAACTCGCTGAGGACCTGCAACCGCTCTGGGAAGTGGTTCGGAAAGTATCAGAAGAGATACTGAATGAAAGCGATCCGGGCTTCCTCGACCGCATATCCGAATTGGAGAAGGCCCTGAGAAAGAAAAGCACCTATGAAAGGGTCAACGAAGGGCTCGAAGAGGCCTTCCTGAAGGAGATGCAGATAATAGGTTTTGATAAGGATTACCTGGCAGATTTTCAGTCGCTAAATGAAGACTGGCTAAACACCTATCTCGAAGTATCGGCACATGACAAACATATGCTTGCCAATCCGATAAAAGAGATCATCCGGCAAAATGGAGAGATCTTTTTCATGTTATACAGAGGGGAGGCCATCGGAACCTATGTCCTGCAAAATCTGGGTGAAGGCTATTGTGAACTTTCCAAGGTTACTATTAAGAAAAAATACCGGGGCCGGAAATTAGGTCAACGGCTGATGGGGCATGCTGTTGAGGAAGCCATAAAGCTTGGATGTAAAGGCATACTGCTGCATACACATCACAATCTGGAAGAAGCAACACAATTATACAAGAAGGCAGGATTTAATGAAATCGAAGGACATAGCCTGATGAAAGATCTTTCAGGGAGATGTTCAATGACGATGCAACTAATTATAAATCAGTAAAAATAGATTATCATGAAAAGTTTAAACCGTACAGCAATTATTTTATTCCTGGGAATGCTTTTTTCCTGCTATCAGCTTGGATATTCGCAGGAAACCAACCTCACCCTGGATGCCAGTGAAAGAGTTCAGGTTGTCGA
>Ga0164315_10005385_pt1 | contig 10017 bp, 7 predicted proteins | sample GuaBasSedimGuay6_FD_113737 | JGI IMG/M metagenome (GOLD analysis project Ga0164315, IMG submission 113737) | Subseafloor sediment microbial communities from Guaymas Basin, Gulf of California, Mexico - Guay6, Core 4569-2, 0-3 cm | ecosystem: Environmental > Aquatic > Marine > Hydrothermal vents >... | reverse complement strand
GTTTTGGGAAATTCCACCGTCGCCTGCCAGTGCTGCCAAGCTAACCGGTTAACCGGTGGTCTCAGATCGGCTTTGATCCATGTTGTGCCAAAATTGTTGGACACGTAAAGTTCGCTCACTTGTAAATCGCCCACCCACGCATGGCCTCTCACAGCTAATGGTTTGCCAACTTCATGTAATAGGCCGGATTTGGGGAAAGTGACAATTGACTTCACTGGCATTGATTCAATAATACACATATCATCATCTGGGACTCTCGTACCGGGGGCCACGGTATTACAGGGAACGCGGTAGGATTGTCCACCCATTTTGGGCCCATCGTGGATTGGGTTTCTGATCACGATTTGCTTGAGCCATTTACCAGAGGTTGAGGCTGGCCATCCGCCACAAACCAGTCTTAATGGATAACCATTTTGAAGAGGAATGTCCTGGCCATTCATGGCCCATGCAATCAGGGTTTCATCTTCCAAGGCTTTAGCCATTGGCACACCCCTAGAAAGGGATATTTTAGTTGGTTCGCCGCTTGAATGGGTATCAGCGCCATAATAGCCAATGTAAACGGCATCCTCCTTAATCCCACAAGACGCGAGCACCTCTTTTAGCCTAACGCCCGTCCATTCGGCGCAACCCACCGCCCCAATTGACCATTGATTACTGGTGGCGGGCGGATTGTATTCGCTGCGGCCGTTGCCACCACATTCAAGTAATATTTGTAAAGTGACTTGCTCAAATTTCTGTTTTAACTCGGCCAACGTAAAGGTGGTTGGGTTTTCACAAGACTCGCCGGCAATTTCCAACGTCCAGGTGTTGAGATCGATGTCCTCAAGCGTGGGTGGAATCCCATTATTTCTGACAAAAAACCGATTAGCCGGCGTAATTTCGTCATCTAATAAATGGGCAGGCGTTTCAGCATTGATCGGCCTATCATTTAGAACAATCAGGCCGTCTTTGCCGGGTATCTGAAATGCGTCGTCGCTCTGTGCCAGTGCCGCGGGAATTAATTCCCCCAGCATATTATCCGCATACGGAATGCTGGCACCAAGTACGGTACCCATTGCTAATAAACCGCTATCCTTCGTGTCACGGGAGCCGTTTCTCTGCCCCATATTAACCAGTCTGCTTTTTCGGGGTTTTCGGCATAAAGTTCGTGAATATCCCGTTCTATTTTTTTGCTCATTTGGTACTTCCCTAGTTCAGTTTGCGTTTTTGTCTTCAAAAATAACTACAAGGATTGTATATAATAAGGGATTAGATCGTGGTGATGCTTCAAAAATAACTACAATGATTGTATATAATAAGGGATTAGATCGTGGTAATGCTTAGGTTTAATCCTTTATTATAAATAATCCTTGTAGTTTGCGTTAGTATTCATCACGCCGTTTTTTCGTACCAGGTTCGCCTTGTACTCCTGGTAATATGCTTTAAAACCTAGCACCGAAGGTGCGTATTATCTACGCCCGTGGCAACGCCCCTGGCTGGCTGGCTCATTTTATCCCAGCTCTTTCTTGATAGCTTCCAGTAACTTGTCTGCTTTAACCGGCTTGACCAAAAAGTCTTTTGCGCCCTGCATCTTTGCCCAAGCTTTATCAGTTTCCTGATCTTTGGAGGACACCACTATTATCGGAATTGATTTGGTCTCAGAGCCTTTGGTAATCTTGCGAGTGGTTTTAAAACCATCGGTGCCCGGCATAACGATATCCATAACAACCAAGTCTGGCTTGAGTTCGTTCGCCTTTTGTATGCCTTCTTCACCACCAGACGCGGACGATGTTTTATAGCCTTGGCCTTCCAGAATAGTCTTCAGGGTTTTGACATCTTCGGGTGAATCATCCACAATCAATATATGGGCCATAAGTTTTACTCCTTGTTGTTTTGCGTTGCTGTTTTGGTAGTCCTAAAGATGTAGTGAGTTGACGGATGCTATCCCTTGCCGGGATAGTATCCGTTTGAACACCATCACTACTTTTACAGGACTACCGCTGTTTTAACTATCCCTAAGAAGGGATAGCATGTTAGTGATTGTTAAAACGGATACTATCCCTAAGAAGGGATAGCATCCGTAAAAATGACTGAGAAATATTCATTTAAAACTCGCGGGCGGTTTACGCCCTACCAGTGATTCCAAATAATGCAGTTCTTCATCGGTATGATACTTCATGGTATCAGAAAAAACCTTGGGCTGTTCGACATTATGGTTAATTGAATAAGCTGTGTGATGGGTGGTACTGACAAACTGAAGCTGTGGTTTGTCGTGGGTGTAGATTTCTGTTTCACCATAACAGGTGCAAAAATAGGTGTTGTGAGGTTCAACCTTCAGAAATAAACCGGTACCGCGTATGCCTAAAGTCACGGTGGGTGATTGGATTGTCTTTCGCCCTTTACCAAACACGCCTAACAGTGTTCCACTAACAAGGCGCATCGCGTTAACAAAACGATTGCCGGGGTTATAACGTAATCGTAAGGTGGAATGTGCCCCTAATTTGTACACATCGTCGCCAATGACAAAAATGATTTGACTCTTGACACCGGTTTTGACGGTATCGCCGGGTTTAATTGGGGTATCCTTCGTTATTAGTCGATTGTTTACCCAGACTTTTCCGTGCATTTCGCGGATGACGTTGGCATAACTGAGCCTTGGCATTAATCCCAACAAGCTGGCTGAAGCTGATAGCGTTAAAAAACGTCTACGTGAAAAATTCCGTTTATCATCTCGCATAGTCGCTTGACCTTTTTTTGTTTCGGGAATGGAGTCCAAACTTTAGTTTGGCCTCCACAAAAATGAGAGATAGCTTGGTTAAAATTGATTCGTAAAGTTCTTGCTTTTGACTTTACCCTTAAAAAATATCACGTCAGCTTTGGCTTCATCAGTTACCCAAATCATATTAGTGCCGGATAATTTATCCAAGCCCAATATTGAGCCAATACCGGTATCAAGACTACCGCTAGTGACTTTAGTCGGTTCGCCCAAAATATTCATAACTTCTTGTTCCGTCATCCCGTCCTGAATTTGGATGAAGTTGTTGTAAGTTAGGCGTGGTGGGGTGGCACAACTGCTTAGTAGCGCTGCCAACATGATGAAACTCAAGATGAATTGATAACGACACATAAATACTCCTCTTTTAAAGCACCAGTGTTAATTATTAAACAATAGACAATACCAGAAAACAATACAAGTTCGTAGTTGCCCACCAAACGTTATTGCCGGCCCCAAAATATGTCACACTAACAGGAGTACAAGGCGAACCTGGTACGAAAAAACGGTGAAGTTCGTAGGGTGGGCAACGTCTTTTTGTTGCCCACCTATTTAAGCTTAAGGTTAAGGTGGGCAAGAAAAAGCCCTTGGTGGGCACAAAATACCTGGAAATTTGTGCTTCAGTGGGCAACGTCTTTTTGTTGCCGGCCCCAAAGTTAGAAACCTTCAAGGTTTTTGCAACGCTTTACGGTTTTGCCCTAATTAAGAATAATTTTCCGTTACCCATTACCCATTAACCCATTACCTAAATGATTATGTTTAAAACAACTCAATCTTTAATTTCTTCTCGTGCGGTACTTATTACCGGCTGTTCTAGTGGTATAGGATACTGTGTTGCACACGGTTTGAAAACTCGAGGCTATTCGGTGTTTGCCACAGCGCGTCTGCCTGAAGATGTGGCTCGTTTACAAAAAGAAGGATTAGAAAGCCTGGTTTTGGACTTGAGCGATTCGCAATCCATTTGTAAAGCCGTGCAAACGGTATTAGAGCGTACTGATGGACGATTATATGGTTTATTTAACAACGCCGCTTATGGACAAGTGGGGGCGGTAGAAGATTTAAGCCGCGAGGCTTTGCGTCAACAATTTGAAACCAATTTTTTTGGTACGCATGAATTGACTTGTCAAGTGTTACCTATTATGCGTGAACAACGCGAGGGGCGGATTATCCAAAATAGTTCCTTTTTGGGCATCGTCACGTTGCCTTATCGTGGGGCTTATAATGCCAGTAAATTTGCGTTGGAAGGATTAACTGATACTTTGCGGTTAGAATTAGCCGGCACCGGTATCTTTGTTTCTTTGGTTGAACCGGGGCCGATCACCAGTCGGTTTCGTGCCAATGCTTACAGCAGATTCAAACAACACATTGATGTTGAACACAGTGTACACCAGCAAGCGTATGCCAAAATGGAACAACGGCTGTCAGCAACAAAGCCCATTCTATTTACTTTACCCCCTGAAGCGGTACTCAAAAAAGTTATCCATGCTTTGGAATCAAAACGTCCACAACCGCGTTATTATGTGACGTTTCCGACGTATTTGTTGACCACCTTAAAAAGATTACTCCCACATCGGGCAATGGATTGGGCGGTGCGACGTTTATTTTAATATTAAAGGGCCAAACTAAAGTTTGGACGCCTGATGGAGTGTAAAGTAAAACACGCTGCCAACGCCAAGTTCGCTTTCTACACCCACCTTTCCGCCAAGCTTTTCCACTATGCGTTGCACAATAGATAAACCCAAACCATGTCCTTCTGCGGTTTTATGAAGCCGAGTAAATGGTGTGAACAATTTAGCCATCGCCTCTTGGCTTAAACCGGCTCCATTGTCGTGTACATTAAACCGAATCATATCTTGGCTGGGGGTGACACTGAGTTCTAAACGTGGCGGTTGCCCACCGTATTTTAGGCCGTTACTCAAATAGTTCACCCAAATTTCTTCCACCCAAGCTGCATAGCCGAGAACAACGGGCCAGTTTTTAGGCGTGATGATTTCGCCTTGAGATTGTTTAAGCATAAAGGCTAAACGTTCTTGAACTCGATAAATAATATCGCCCATGTCCAAAGGGGTTAGTTCAATATCTTGTTTTGAGATATTGGCCAATAATAATAGCGCATTCACAATATCTATCATTTTTTTGCTAGATTTAAAGATATGTTGCAAACATTGGTGGGCTTGTGGACTGAGCTGTTCAGATTCTTCATCCCGCAAGAAATCTGACATGCTAATCAGGTATCCAAGCGGATTTTTCAAGTCATGGGCGACGGTGTAAGAAAAGGCATCAAGTTCGGCATTTTTAGTGCCTAACTCGGCATTTTTGCTTTCTAATTCGACATTTGTGGTTTCTAATTCAGCATTTTTCGCTTGGAGTTGTTGTTGCAAATTGCGAATAGTCAGATGGGTATTAATCCGTGCCAAAACTTCTTCTTGGTGAATCGGTTTAGTCACGTAGTCCACCGCCCCTAATTCAAACCCTTTGACTTTATTCACAGTTTCTGATAAAGCCGTCATAAACATAATGGGAATTGCTTGAGTTTTGGCATCCGCTTTCAGTCGCCGACAGGTTTCAAAACCATCTATGCCCGGCATCATCACATCTAACAATATTAAATCCGGACATTGATATTCAATGAGTTCAAGAGCGGTTTCGCCATCCCGTGCGACTAACACTTCAAAATGGTGAGTGTCTAAAAAATGGAATAATGTTTTCAGATTTTCATGGTTATCATCTACTATCAGGATAGTAGGGGATTGCTGCATCGTCATATAGTTATTAGTTATCAGTTATATAGTACAACTTCTTTCCGGATTTAACTTCTTTCCAAGAATAAGAAGAAAAAAATCAGTCACTTCCGGAAAGAAGTTGTACTTGTTATAAATAATCTCTCCCAACGGCTTCGCTATTCCTTTACCATTTGCGGATTCAATGAGAACATCGTACACGGTTTAACCGGTTAAGTGCAATACTCAAGCTTGGTTATAGCCGTATAACAACAGTGGGATTGTCTCTAAACTCAGTGATAAACGGTGGGATTGTCAATTGAGCCGGTGTTATATTGGACGCTTTTGAAATGAAATGCGACGGCCATTAGTATTATTCGCTATTTACGAATATTGCTGGCCGTTAAATGAAAAGTGACGGCCATGTGTTTATTCGTGATTTACGAATATCCCTGGCCGTTAAATGAAAAGTGACGGCCGTTGTTCCTATTCGCTATTTACGAATATCCCTGGCCGTTAAATGAAAAGTGACGGCCGTTGTTATATTCGTGATTTACGAATATCCCTGGCCGTTAAATGAAAAGTGACGGCCGTGGTTGTTATTCGCTATTTAAGAATATCCCTGGCCGTTCCGTTAAATAAAACGGGCAAGCAGATGGCATTGTTCCTACAATATATATTGTTTATAAACCACAACGAATAGTATTTGTTTGAGAGATGCTATATTTATCTGAACATCTATATAACAGGAGATTTTTGCTGATGTATCAACGTAAAATCGGGATTTTACTATTATTATGTACGCCCAATGTCGCATTCGCATTTGACTGGTTTCAAAACCCTGAACAACAAGCAGTGGCGGCTTTTGAACAACAGAATTATAGTGAAGCGGCTAAATTGTTTACTGACACGTATCAGCGCGGCGTGGCTTTCTATCAAGATGGGCAATATGCGGCTGCGGCGGAAGCTTTTGCCAGCGTTACTCGACCTGAAGTTAAATTGAATGCGCAATATAATTTGGGTAATGCCTATTTTCAGCAAGGCGAGTATCAGAAAGCAATGAGTGCTTATGAACAAGTGTTGGCGGAACAGCAGGATCATCAGGATGCCCAGCATAATTTAAAGTTAGCCAAGCAACAATTGTCTCCGCCACCGCAAGATAAGTCTGAACAGGGCGATCAATCTCAACAATCGGATTCGGCGCAAAATGAGGGGGAGGGGGATAATTCGGAATCGGCTCAAAATGATGCGGCTCAAAATGAGCAAAGTCAGGAGGCAGAACAACAGGCGGCGCAAAATGGGCAAAGTAATGAGGCAGAACAACAAGCGGCGCAAAATGAGCAACAGCAGGGACAGCAAGATGGGGCGCAATCGGCGGACAATCGTGAGCAAAGCGATGATTCACAAGCGGCGCAATCGGCTCAGGACGAGTCTGAGCATTCTGAGCAATCCGCGCAATCGGCTCAACCCTCTGACGCTGCAAAAGAGTCCACGGCTGGCACTGCTACGTCGGCTGATCAGTTAGCAGATGAAAGCGATATGATGGCAGATGCGTTACTAAACCGAGTTGTCGAGAATCCACAGCAATTGTTGCGTAGCCAATTTTATTTGGATGCGCAACGTGCGAAAGTCCCGCCACCTGAGAACCCTTGGTAAGGAAAATGGGGGAGATTTAGGAGTGCAAAGCGTACTTTGCACACACAATCGGCATAAAAAAAGCCTTAAGGTTTCATCGCCTTAAGGCTTTTTTTGTACCTAAAAACTGCTTTCCAAACTAAAGTTTGGACTCCATCGCCTACATTGGCGTGTTCCCGTGTAATGCAACTACAAGGATTGTTTAATCGAGGCGGATTAGGATTTACCCATCAATCACTTCAATCAATTTGACAAATCCATAAATCCGTCTCTCAAAAATCCCTTATTATATACAATCCTTGTAGTTATTTTGGTACATTGGCGTGTTCCCGTGTAATGCTCAATAAACTACAAGGATTGTTTATAATAAAGGATTAGCGCCTACCCATCAATCACTTCAATCAATTTGACAAATCCATAAATCCGTGTTGATTAAATCCCTTATTATATACAATCCTTGTAGTTATTTTGGTTGTTATTCACAATCGCCGACATTGGCGCAAATCATTCGTTTCAGGCGAACCTTGTACGAAAAAACAGCGAATTAAAAAAGCCTCTTGGCATAATGCCTTGAGGCTTTTTTTGTGCAAAAAAAAACAAAACCTTCAAGGTTTTCAAAACCTTGAAGGTTTTTAACGGTGTATGAACTCACAATCGGCTACATTGCCGCTTAACCACTCAACACGCTTTCCTCACAAGCAAGGTAACGACGAAGCTCACAATCGGCTACATTGCCGCTTAACCACTCAACTTTAGTGATGTCGCAAGACGCACTGGATACTCACAATCGGCTACTTTGCCGCTATCCATTCAAACCATTTCCACTGCTGCCACCGCCACTCCTTCTCACAATCGGCTACTTTGCCGCTATCCATTCAAACCTTCTTATTGCAGTCTTAGCCGCAATCACGCTCACAATCGGCTACTTTGCCGCTATCCATTCAAACCCCAGACCATAAATTTTCTTGTTATTTTTCAAGAGGTTACAAGCCATATTTGTCGCACTTAAATTGTGGGCGAAAGTTAGGTGTTTTGGCATGATAATTGCTTAAAAATATTTTCGTTTTAAATCAAACGGTTACAAAAAAAACCACATAAAAACTAAGCTATAAATCGCCCCCCCCAAAAGTTAGGGCCAGTCTTTGATTTTAAAGACATTTTTTTTATTTCGGTCCTTTTTACCAAAAATGGGGCACTTTTTTTTGGGATCTGGGTGAACTTTTAACGGATACTTTCCCGAACCATGGGATAGCATCCGTTTCAAAAATAACTCGCTTTTAACATACTTATGTTCAGATAATCAACCATAAATTTTGTCCAACCATTTTTAGGGGGTTTGATAACAGGGAAAGCATGGTACACCCAATAATGAGCCAATGTCAATATGAGTCTTTACAAAAAAAACCAGAGCATCGACTTTCGACTTTTAAATAACAGTCATGCATAATGATGTTAGAAATAGGTAATGGGTAATGGGTAATGGAAGTTAATTTGTTATAGATGTTCAGATAAAATATTTCGGGTAATGGGTAATGGAATATTTTACGAGAGTTTGGTTTCGTTTTAGCCATAGAATGGCTGCCCACTTCTAATCGCGCTTAAAGTTTTTGCGCGCAAAAACTTTGGTTTTGAGAAAGTTTTTCAAAAAACCGCTTGAGTTCTGAAAAAATTTTGTGCATAAAAACTTTGGTTCTGAGAAAGTTTTCCAAAAGAGGGACTTGCAAAACTCCAAAATCCTTGGGAATGGTTAATGGTTAATGGTTAATGGTTAATGGTTAATGGATATAACTCGATGCGATAGTGTTTTGCCAGGCCTGATTGGGTATTTAACACATTATTTACTTTGTTAATCAATGAGTTATATAGATATTGAGGGTGTTTTAGCCTTTAGCTTTAACCGTTCAAAAAACATTAACCATTAACCATTAACCATTTCCCTTTAGTTTTGCAAGAGGCTCAAAAAATCGGATTTCTTTGAACTGTGGGGCAGTAATTGGACATAAAAAAAGCCTTAAGGCTATGATACCTTAAGGCTTTTTTTTGGGCCTAAAAACCCATTTCCAAACTAAAGTTTGGACTCCTAAAAATTTTATCCTTCAATAGAATAACCATATTGACGCACGATTTTTAATAACAACGCCAAACTATCGCGCATGGGCGTATCTAACCACACTTGTGCATCATCATACCATGCCGGAAAAAACACACGACGCGCTGTGCTATTCAAACGGCACCCATCTGTTTGGCTTTGGGTAAACTGCGCCGGTGTCAGTAGCCCGGCTTGTACTTGTCGCAAGGCGAACCTTGTACGAGCTTGCGTAGGGTGGGCAATGTCCTTTTATTGCCCACCTTTTTGACTCAGGAGTCCAAGATTTATCTTGGCAGGAGTCCAAGATTTATCTTGGCAGATGCGCCAGAATGACAATCATTTTTGTGCATTAAAATCCGTCAAATCCGTCAATCTTAAATTGGTGGGCAAAAAAGACCTTGCCCACCCTACAAATATAAATCTCAATCCCAAAGTGAAGACCATTATTCGCTATTCGCGATTTTATATTTTTCATGGCCGTTAAATAGAAATGTGAAGACCATTATTCGCTATTCGCGATTTTATGCTTTTCATGGTTGTTAAATGAAAGGGGCAACCGCGAGGGATTGCCCCTATAGTATATAACGAAATGTAGGGGCAATCCTTTCGAGGCTAAAGTTTTTGCGAGCAAAAACTTTAGCCTCGAATATAGTTGCCCCGATTGACTATCGAGCTAGCGTTGTGCGTAACATGAGTTCTTAACTTGACAATGATCGCACGGTTTTTCGTACAAGGTTCGCCTTGTACTCCTGTTAATGTGACATTGTGAAGTTAATGAAAAATGTTAATTCTAATAACCAATTACTTTGACAATGTCACAT
>Ga0164315_10005384_pt1 | contig 10018 bp, 18 predicted proteins | sample GuaBasSedimGuay6_FD_113737 | JGI IMG/M metagenome (GOLD analysis project Ga0164315, IMG submission 113737) | Subseafloor sediment microbial communities from Guaymas Basin, Gulf of California, Mexico - Guay6, Core 4569-2, 0-3 cm | ecosystem: Environmental > Aquatic > Marine > Hydrothermal vents... | reverse complement strand
GGTAGTGGACTTTGAAAATCGTTGTTATATCCCATTAAAAGAATTTTCAAAGTTAGAAGACGCTTACAAATATGCTTTAAGCTGTTATATACATTGTTTGGATGTCGAATCTAAACAATTACACGAACGACTGATACATCTTAACTCGCCCTTATAATGACATTTCCGACCCTTATAAATAGTCGAAAGATTATGAGGGTTAGAAATGATAGTAACAATGGGTATAGACCAGTCTTTAAGTTGTACTGGCATCGTGTTATTCTTAGATGGTGATATGATGCACCATGCGACAATAAAAACTTCTAAAGACGATGGTTCACTCTTTAAACGGTGTTCAATGATATACACGCACATTCATAATATGATGCGCCAGTATAATGTTGATGCTGTAAACATTGAAGGTTTGAGTTTTGGTATGAGTCGTGGTAATGTGACAAGAGATTTAGCTGCTTTACAAGGCGTTATCATTACAAACATTCTGGACAATTTCTTATTGGAATGTAAAATTGTAGCACCAACTGCTGTGAAAAAGTTTGCCACTGACAATGGGAAAGCCACCAAAACTGAAATGATTGCTTCTTTACCGGAAGAGATTTTAGAAAAGTTTAAAGCATCTGGTCATAAAAAGACCACTGGTTTAGCAGATTTAGCAGACGCTTATTGGATTGGGAAATTTTAATCTCCTAACTGTTTGTCTTGAAATAGTGCGAACAAGCCTGTTATAATCAAAAACGTATATGTGATATAAAACGGAGTATCATCTGTTAGGTAATATTGTGATACCAGTGGGACAGTAAAGATATATAAAATTACAATTTTCATAGGATTAAAATGTTTTTATTTAGAAAAGTTAGATTAAACCAATATGTGTATGCCGCCATGCCATTTATATTTGCTCTATTAGGCGTGATGTTAATGATGGCAAGTGTTGGTTGGTTTTCCACTGAACCACTCCATCTTACCACATTTGGAATGTTTTCGATAGGTGTTGGTTTTGCTTCTTATTGTTGGGGCATCCATATTCGTTCACTAAGGTATCATTTTTATCAAATGATGCGAAAACGAATGGATGATATTTTAAAGCATTAATCTTTATTGCGTTCTAAATGCCAATGGTAACGGTCTGCATATTTTGAATTTTCTATAGCATCTTCACCTTTCTCAAACCTCCCACGTAATGCGAATTTCGCATAATTATAAGAATGTTCAGGAGTTTGCGCTATTACGTCTTCACCTTCTGGAAACCTACCTTTTAAAACGTAAAGCGCATATAATATTGCAAATTTAGAATCTTTACTTATAAGTTTTTCCGCTTTAGGGAATCTTCCTTTTAGAAGGTCTAACGCATAATAATATGCTGAGTCAGCCTCAGTAGCTATAGCCTCTTCACCTAATGGGAATTTCTCTTTTAGTGCATCCCTAGCATAAACCATCGAATATAAACTGTCAGTAGCTATAGCTTTTTCACCTTTAGGAAATGCAGATTTTATTACATCTACAGCATACCAATAGGAATTTTCTGGGTCGGTAGCTATGGCATCTTCACCTTCTGGAAACCTACCATTTATGACTTCGTTGGCAAATTTATAGGCGTATTCTGAACTTTTGGCTAATACTTTTTTATATTTTGGAACGTCAAGTAATGTTCTTTCATATTTAAAGTGTTCCCATAATAGTTTTGGAACCGATAATTTTTTATCGAAATATGGTAATTCTTCTGGTTTAGTGTAATAATTATACAAATCCATTTACTTTAGTCCTAAGTTGCGGTTAATTTTTTCATATTCAATTTTCTCTTCTTCCATACGCTTTAATGTATTAAGATAATCGTTGTATATCATTCGGCTTTTTTTCATGTTCTCTTCACCTTTCTCAAACCGTCCACCCAATACAAACATTGCGTATCTTAAAGATTGTGTGGCATCTTTAGCTATGGCATCTTCACCTTTAGGCCATTTACCCTCAATAACATACCACGCATACATCATAGCATATTTCGGGGATTTAGCTATAACATCTTCACCTTTTGGGAAGGGTTTTTTATTCAATATCTCCATCGCCCAATCATACGAATATCTAGCACTTTTTGTTACAGCATCTTCGACTGGTGGGATGAAACCACTGTATCGGGATTTCATACTTTTAGCGTATAAGAAGGAATATTTTGCTGATTGCTTTAGTATAGGTTCGTAAATGGTAATTTTTCCTATCTGCCAACGGTAAAGTTCCCACAAAGTTTTAGGTGGTAGTTGATTAAACCCGTATAATTCTTCTGGTTTATTGTGGTATTGAAACAAGTCTATGTTCATTATTCTAACCTTTTATAAATATTACTATATTTATGAGAAAAATTGAATGAAGATTAATTTATACCAATACCACAATAAAAAAGTTTTTTTATATGGTTACGATGACCTCAAAAATAATCCAGAGTTTATATGGGATTTATATACTTCCGATTATGGTGATGATGATTTTTTGAATGATGGGTCAGACTTACAACCTTACGAACATATTTTAGCCAAATCCCCGAAATATGCTTTTATGTATGCTTCTTATATATTGAATGAGCCATTTCCAGAAGGTGAAGATGCCATAGCTAAAGACGCTGGGTATGCTTATGATTACTCAATCGACATATTGTTTAAAAGGTTTCCAAAAGGTGAAGATATGATTCTTAATTCGAAATATAGTGAGGATTATATTATTGCAATGAAAAGATATGGTGACGAAGTTGGATGAATCAGAAGTAAACCTTTACCAGTATCATAATGACCCAGACAGTCTTTACGGTGATATGCGTGTAGTGTTATCACAAAAGTTTTTTGAGAGTTATGATGGTGCAGACTATAAAGAAATAAGTCACACGTATGAAGAAATTGAAAAATCCCCTAGACTAGCATTTTGGTTTGTTCTGAGGATGATAAAACAACCATTTAAAGAATTGGAATCTATTATAAGTAAAGACGCTAAGTTCGCTTATATGTATGCACATGAAGTGTTGAAAGGTGAATTCCCAGAAGGTGAAGAGGCCATAGCTTCAAGTGCTATGGAATCCTATTATTATGCTTCTGTTGTATTAGATAAAAGATTCGAAAAAGGGGAAGCTAACTTAATGAAAGATAGAAGCGTTATATGGCGTAGACACTATTGTAATAGATTTGAAAAGGAATTAGATTCATGCTACTTTTAGAAATTTTTAACAAACCACTACAGTATAAACAAGTCACATCGTCACCACAGGCAGATACTTACGAGTTCACTACTGGTAATGGGAATGAAATTAAAGTTAATGTGTTCAAAATTGATAATTTTAGGCAAGCTGGCGTAGACTTACCTGGTACTGGCATAGGTTTTGATTTCCAAAACGTTAATGCTTCCGGTAATCCAGAAGGTATAACTGGAACAGGTGATGAATTTCAGGTATTTGCTACTGTTCTGACTATTGTAGAACAAGCACTTGCTGAACATCAACCGACTTTAGTTGCGTTTGGTGCGCATGAGGGTAGCAGACAGAAATTGTATGACCGCATGATAAAAGTTATGCAACGCAGACATGCTTACGAATTGTTGGATACTCCACCACTTATGTTCCCACTGGGTAAATCTAAGTATTATGTATTAAGGAAAATGGACGTATGATGATTTTATATGACTATCATAATCAACCGGAAAAATTAGACCAATATCAAAAATTAATGTGGGAAACTCCTGAATTTTTTTACACACCTTTAACCTGGCGTGGTGCCGAACTTAAAAAACGTGAAGATGCTATTGCTAAAAGTCCACAATATGCTTTTGATTATGCTAAAAGTCACGCTGGTAGTAATAATGCTGTTCCAAAATCTAAACGTTTTGAAAAGGGTGAAGATGCTATTGCTACTGATGCCAAACTTTCGTTAAAATATGCTGAAGAAGTTTTGAATGGGCCATTTCCGAAAGGTGAAGATGCTATTGCTACTAACGCCTTTTCTTCGTTTCACTACGCTAATAATATTTTACATGGAAGATTCGAAAAGGGGGAAGCTATTATGGCTTCTGTGCCTGGTTATGCTTCGGATTATGCTTTAGAAATTTTGAACGGTAGATTTCCAGAAGGTGAAGATGCTATAGCTACTAGTGCGCAGACTTCATATTATTATGCTATGGGTGCTTTAAGAGCACCATTCCCTAAAGGTGAAGATGCTATAGCTACTAGTGCGGAACTTTCATTTCTTTATGCTATGGGGGTTTTAAAAGCACCATTCCCTAAAGGTGAAGCCATTATAGCTACTAGCTCTAAATACTCACATCTTTATGCTACTAGAGTAAAAACTTAAACAATATAATACAATTAATAAATACAACAAAATAGAAAAAAGGAACAACGATGTTACTATTAGAAATATTCCAGAATATGAGCATAACTGAATCATTCATTATGATGTTAATGGAAGGTAAAGTTGAAAACAATTACAAAATGTATAAAGAGAAACTTGAAGACCGTTTTGATAATGATAATCGCATACCAGCCAATTTAAAAGGTAGATTGAGTCAAGGTGAAGACCAAGCTAAAAATTTAGTTGAATTGTTTGCTGAAATAGACCCTACACGTACTAAGACTAATCACCAATGGTTGATTATGCAGTATTTAAAAGGTGAACATTTAGAAGATTTAGAACATGCTAAACGCGCATTAACCACTTTAATGAATTTCAAAGCTGAAATGCCTAAAAACCAAATTGGTCAGTTTAAAACTTTAGCTGAATTGAATGGTGCTGTTGAAGCTGTTTCAGGTGGAAAAGATTTCAAAGATTTAGATAACATTCCACCAGAAGAAGCTACATACGTTATTAAAAGCCCAGGTTTCAAAGTTATTATACCTAAAACTCATGCAGCATCTTGTAAATATGGCGCGTCAGGTTTTTGTACAACTAATGATGACCCACATCATTACAACGAATACACCGCAAAAGGCAACCTTTACATAATAATGGCTGGTTCTGGTAAAAATCCAAGTTTATTCCAGCTTTCTTACGAAGGTGGTGAGTTCCATAACAATCAAAATGATGATTTAACTAAGCAAGATATTGACAAGTTATCTAAGTATCCACAATATAAAGATTTCTTAAACATGTTAATTAAAAAGCATTATTCTAAATATTTCAAAAAATGAACCTAGATTTATACGCTTATCATTCGTCACCCGATGAACTTTTGGTGTTGGGTGATAAGCGTACATTAGAATCAAAATTGTTTTTCGAAAAGTTTTTCCCTGAAGCTGTCGAAACAGGAACTTTTGAAGATATAATAAAAACGCCCACATACGCTATACAATATGCTATGGTTAATAAATGGAACCGTTTTGAAATAGCTGAAAAATATATAGCAAAATCGGCAAAGTATTCCTACCGATATGCTGTCCACATTTTAAAAGATAAATTCCCAATGGGTGAAAAATCCATTTCCACGTCTAGTGAATATTCGCAATTGTATGGTATATCAACCCAAAAACGTTTTAAACTTGGCGAACCTGCCATACTTAAAAATCCGGTTGATGCTGCTACTTACGCCAGTAACGTTATAAAGGGTAGATGGAAGGAAGCTGAACCTATCATATTGTCCGATTTTGAAGCAATTTTCTCTTATGTCGAATATGTTGTTAAAGGTAGATGGAAAGACGCAGAACCTATCATAATGAAACATAAAGACAAAGACATAGTTAATGAATACTTCTGGATACTTCTGGATACTTTGTCGTATGATGTTGACAAGTTTTTGAAAAGTAAATATCGTAAACAATTTATAAATTTTGTTAAAAGTGTTGGGTTGGAAGGTTACGAAGAAGACGAATTAAAATAAATTTGACATTATCGACTAAACTGTTACAATAGGTACAACTTAAACAAACGGTGTCTATTATGAGAAGCAAAACGTTCAAATTTATTACTACTGCTGGTCATGGTTATTTGGTTGTCCCTAATGTTATAATCCAAAAATACATCAAAGAACTTATCACCACCAACAAATTAAGTGATATAGCGTATAGCTATTGGCAACGTAAAAATTGCTATCTTGAAGAAGATTGCGAAGCTTATAAATTTTTAGTATGGTTTGAAAAAGATACAGGTGTCAAACCTAAAACTAAAGACACTTATCAAAATGACATCAATAAAACCCGTCCTCTTTCTTGGATAATCGGTATTGACCAAAAAGAAGGTTCTAACTGGATTCTATAACACCTCTTGATTTTCCCTCACATTCAGGTATAATGACTCCTACGAATTAATTTTTGGAGTCATTATGCCAGATTACACATTTGAAACTTCTGTTGTCACAATACGTGATGTCGAACATGAAGTTACAGTCCAATTCGATTACTCACCACCAGAAGAACAGTGTTTCGACCCGTTAAAGGGTGAAGGTTCGCCAGGTAGTGATGCCAGCGTTGAATTTCTTAGCGTTGATACAACTTTAAACAATATGAAAGTTCTGAATTTTGTAGATTCCTCTGACCAACTACCAAAGAAAGAATGGGATTTGTTGGAAATGAGAGCGTTAGAACATGTAGAATCTGTAGCACCGGAAGAACGATATGAGTAATCTTACTTTTGATGTGCCTATGGTTATTAATAGCGTTGAACGGTTGCTAACTGTAAATTATAATTACTATACTGATTATGATGGTACTGTAGAAGAAATAATTTTACAATCCGTTGAAACGGTTTTACTCGATAACAAAACTGTTATAGACTATATGACAATTCCACATATGCTCACTAGTAAACAGTGGGACGAATTAGGTGAATTAGCTTACAAGCATGTAAATGATACGGTGATGATATTATGATGGAACTATCCCCACACGCACAAGAACGTTGGGATGAACGCTTTCCAACACACAATTTACACACAGAATTGTCGAATCTTTTCAGATTACGTTCCAGATTTGCTAGAGTTCTAAGGCAACGTCACGAAGATTTGTCTGGTTGTAACAATAGACGGGAATATTGGTATTCATACAGTGGTATAATATTCATTACTGCTGGAAATGTTATAGTAACGGTTATACAAGCAAGTGTCGAAGTCATGGGTTTGATTGAACGATATATTGCAGCCAAAGCCGTTAAAGAACACGAACACAACTGTAGTAAATTTAACACAGTTATGAAAAAACAAAAAAAACTTATGAGCACAAGAAAGAAACATTGCAACCGCACTTTATTAAACAAATACACATTCTAATATGTCAATAATGGATAGTTGGGTATCAAAACATACCCCAAGAATATCACAAACAGAATCAGCGTATTGGTTAGAAGAACAAACCACCAAATATAATATTTTAGAATTGCCTGTAGGTGGTGGTAAATCCACACTAGGTTTAACATATTCTAACTTTTTATCTGGCGATATTGGTGGTGATTCGTTCATTTTAACTCCACAAAAAATTCTGCAAGCACAGTATGAAAAGGAAAAATTGTTACAACCTAACAGTTTAGCATCGTTGTATGGTAAAGCTAATTATCCATGTACCACGTTCAACACTACTTGTGATTTAGGTGGTAAATTTAAAGGGAAAAATAAATGCGAATATTGTTTATATAAATCAGCATTAGACCGTGCTGTTAACAGTAGGAATTTAGTTCTAAACTATACGTTGGCTTTACTGTTATTTGGTTACACACCACTTTTTGATGAACAAAAAAGACGTTTGATGATATGTGACGAAGCACACAATTTGGAAAGTGAATTAGTGGAGTTTAACCTAGTAGCTATAGGTAAGAAACGTTTGGCTCAAGCTGGTGTTAAATTGCGGATATTTCGTGATATAAGAACTGCTTTTGATTGGATTGAAAATGAATACGAACCAAAGTTAAGAAACAAAGCTGGCTATTTAGCTGCTGATGTAAAACATATCACCGAAACCGTAAACCCTAATGATATGAGTATTGCGGAAAAGGAACTAATCAAAGAATCTGAAAGTCTTAATAATCATATAGAAGTTTTAGATATATTTTTAGGTAAAGGTGTCGATGTTATAGCCGAAGATTTTGTTTTAATGTCCGATAAAGAAACTTTAAAATTCAAATCCATATACGGTAAAAATAATTTTCAAGAAATGTTAGCTGACAAAGCCGACAAATTTTTGTTTATGTCCGGTACAATTGTGAATAAAAACGAATATTGTACGAACTTAGGGCTTCACCCTGACGATGTTTCATTTCTTTCAATAGATTCTGAGTTCCCTAAAAATAACAGACCTGTTGCGTATTTTGGTGGTATGAAAGTAAATGCTAAATGGCAAAACCAAGAAAATGATGCTGGTAGGGTGAAGTATCTGAGTAACATCAACGAAATATTAGAATTACACTCAAACGAAAAGGGTATCATCCATAGTGGGAATTTTAAAGTAGCGGAATGGCTGGTTGAAAATTTAGAAGATTGTGGACACACAATTTACCATCATAACCCCGGCACTGAACATAAGAGAGAAGCAATCATAAAAGCTTTCTTGCTTGACCCTAAACCAAGTATTATGATTTCACCATCTATGACAGAAGGTGTTGATTTAAAATATGATTTGGGACGGTTTGCTATCATTGCTAAATTATCATTCCCTTATCTTGGTGATGCTTGGATTAAAAAGCGTTTAGAACTATCACAAGATTGGTATGCGGTTGAAGTAGTAAAGGCTGTCATACAAGCCTGTGGTCGTATTGTGCGTTCTAATGATGATACTGGTGTGTGTTATATTGTTGATGAATCGTGGAGCTATTTCTTCCACAAAAATAGTTATCTGTTCCCTAAATGGTGGCGCGAAGCTTATATGGTGGTGGGCTAATAAAAAGATATATTTGCAATTTTCTACACGGTTGGTATAATAGTCACAACTTTAACGACTGGTGCTAGAAATGAACACACAAGAGCAAAAAGAAGAAAACATTAAAGACCATATCAAAGGTATCATTTCTGAATTAAATAGCATGTCACTTGATGATGAAGCGATTGCTAAAGTTATTTCAACCACTATTCAAGGTGAACACCGTACTTTACAACAATCCTTTTTTCGTGTCTTAAAATTATCTCTCGCTGATTACGGTAGAACTTCTTTTGTAGATGCAAGAAACGAAAAAAGCCGCGAATGGTGTAATGAAGTTTCTCAGGTCGAAACACATATCCCTTTTATATGAAATTTGAATTAACAGACGAACAAACTGATGCGTATATTCTGTGGCAAAAGAATCACGAATGTACGTTAAAACAACATGGTGCTATTGGTGGTGCTATCACTTTTGAATTTACTCCTACAGGTTTAGGAATTGTTGAAAGTGTTAAATGTGCTTGCGGTGCTGAGAAAAACTTAACAGATTACGACATGTGGTGATTGAATGACAAAGGAACAGGTAAAATCAACACCTAACGGTCTGTATACTGTGTATTGGAAAGGTGGTGGTTCATCGTTGGCATCTATCGGAACTACACCAACCGGGAAAAAATGGATAGCACCTGTTAATTGGGTTTCCGGTTCTACCTCAAAAAGACGTGTCTGGAAACGTATTTCTTTTACTGTGGTAATACCGCACCATTAAATTTGCAATTTTTAGTTTGGGCTGTTACAATATAAATACACTTACAACTTACGGGTATTAATATGACAGAACAAACATTCACAGAATTTCTTGTTGAAAGCTCTTTAAGTAGAGTGTACAGACAATCACAAAAACATGCTATCGGTGCCATTACCGCGTTTCGTAAAGAATACAGTAAACATGAAAACAGGCAACGTAATAAATCGTTACTAGCTAAATTATCAAGATACCGATATGGTGTTACGGCTGTTAAAGGTTCGTATATTGAAAACTTTGACTCTCCTGCTGCTGTTGAAGTTGGTGAAGAAGTTTATTTGGTTGTCGATTTAAGTGACCGTAATGATTTAAGACGTAATTTGAAAAAATTAGGTTCTGAATTTGACCAAGATTCTATCTTATTCGTTGAAAAAGGTGGGAAGTCTGGGAAATTAATCGGCACAAACGAT
>Ga0164315_10005382_pt1 | contig 10018 bp, 11 predicted proteins | sample GuaBasSedimGuay6_FD_113737 | JGI IMG/M metagenome (GOLD analysis project Ga0164315, IMG submission 113737) | Subseafloor sediment microbial communities from Guaymas Basin, Gulf of California, Mexico - Guay6, Core 4569-2, 0-3 cm | ecosystem: Environmental > Aquatic > Marine > Hydrothermal vents... | reverse complement strand
TTTGTAACATTTTTAACTGAAAAGCCAAAAACGGAGGTACAAGCATGAGATATGGAATGGCAATTGACACCAAAAAGTGTGTTGGATGTAGTGACTGTGTAGTTGCTTGTCAAACAGAAAATAATATTGAGCATGGATATGCCAGAGATTGGATTACCGAAACCGTTAATGGTATATATCCTTCAATGGAACTTGAATTCAGGTCTGAACGATGTAATCATTGTGCCAATACACCTTGTGTAAGAACTTGCCCAACTGGAGCGAGCCACATTATTGAAGGTGGTATTGTAAAAGTAACGCATGACGAATGTATTGGTTGCGGCTCATGTATACAGTCATGTCCTTATGATGCACGATACACACACTCAGAGGGTTATGTGGATAAGTGTACATTTTGTGATCACAGGGTTGCAAATGGGCAAGATCCTGCCTGTGTTTCGGTTTGTCCTACATACTGTATGTATTTTGGTGATCTGGATGATAAAAACAGTGAAGTTTCTAAGATTGTAGCAACAAGAAAGTGGAAAGTATTGGCTCCGGAAGCTGGAACAAAACCACAAATTTTTTATCTGACATAACCCTTATTGAAGGATTTTATAAAGAAATTTAATTGCCTTACTAAGGCTAAATAATAAAGTTTCAGGTATTTATTATAAGTTTAAATAAATAAAGAACAATGAGAGAAGAATTGATTATTAGCGGAAGAATGAACTTGAATATAGATCCGGTTCTTCATGTTTGGCACTGGCAAATACCGCTTTATCTATTTTTAGGCGGATTGGCAGCAGGAGTCTTATTTTTTGCCGCTCTGTATTTTATAAAAAATGAAAGCGAAAAATATTCTACAGCCGTAAAAGTTGCACCAATTATTGCTCCTTTTGCTATTGTAATAGGATTAATTGCCTTGCTTCTTGATTTGAAGCACCCTTTGTATTTTTGGCAACTTTATACAACAATCAGGCTTGAGTCACCAATGTCGTGGGGCGCATGGGTATTGATGTTAATTATGCCATTATCAATTATTTGGGTTGCAACCTATTTAAAAGAAGTGTTTCCAAAAATTGAACTTCAAAATGGTTATTTTGCTAAACTCTTTAGTTTTATACTAAAACCGGTTGAAAATAATGAAGTTAACTGGGGCTGGAAATTTAAATGGCTTAGCGATTTTGAAATATTGATGATTGAGTATAGAAAACCTTTGGCTTGGGCCATTTTAATTTCTTCAGTTATCCTTGGAGTTTATACGGGTATTTTATTATCGGCATTTAATGCAAGGCCTTTATGGAATAATGCAATTTTAGGCCCATTATTTTTGGTTTCCGGTCTCTCAACGGGTGCAGCGAGTATTATGTGGTTATCAAAAAGTCATGAAGAACAAAAACTGTTTAGTCAAATAGATATATTATTAATTACTGTAGAGTTATTCTTTATCATACACTTATTTATGGGGTTTCTTGCAGGGCCTCAAGTACAGATTGAAGCAGCAAGCTTGTTTTGGGGTGGTGAGTTCACTATTTATTTTGGTCTTTTTGTAGTCGTTCTTGGTCTAATTATGCCGGGTATATTTGAAATAATGGAGTTAAAAGGGTATCGGGTGCACAGAGCAATACCAGCGATACTAATTATATTTGGTGGACTTCTGTTCAGATTTGTAATGGTAGAAGCAGGACAAATAACAAGGTATTTATATTAAAAAATTTAAAAATGGAAGATAATAAAGTAGTTAAAAAATATATGAACCCATATTTAGCGGGTTTTATCTTAGGATTATCTTTATTAGCAGCACTTTATTTTACAGGAAGAGGCTTAGGAGCCAGTGGAGCTGTAAAAAGTACTGTTACAACAGTTGTTAATACAATTGCACCTGAACATGCTCAGGATTCACACTTTTATAGTAAATATATTAAAGATGGTAAAAATCCAATGAATTCCTGGCTTGTTTTTGAAATTCTTGGTGTGGTTTTCGGAGGTTTAATTTCCGGTGCTTTATCGGGTAGATTAAAATTACAAATTGAACATTCACCAAAAATCACAGCTAAAAAAAGAATTATTTTTGCTATTTCCGGTGGATTTTTCGTAGGGATAGGAGCATCTCTTGGTAGAGGTTGCGCAAGCGGTGCCGCAATGAGTGGCATGGCAGTTCTATCAACTGCCGGATTTATTTCGTTTATAGCAATTTTTGGTGGAGCATTTTTATTTGCTTACTTTTTTAGAAAATTGTGGATTTAAATTATTAATGGATTGTGAATTACTAATTGCTGTGTTTATTTAGAAGTAAAATGCTAGATTTTTTAAATAAACAATAAATTAAAAATCTAAAATCATCAATAAAAAATAAAATATATGGGACCTTTAATAACTCAAGGAATAATTAGCCCGGAATGGAATCCTATGATTGCATTTATTGTAGGTATAGGATTTGGTTTTGCTCTTGAACAAGCAGGATTTTCTTCTTCAAGAAAAATGATTGGAATATTTTACGGATACGACATGATTGTTGTCCGGGTATTTTTAACTGCGGTATTGACTTCAGCTATTGGATTATTGTTTTTCAATTATTTAGGATGGGTTGATTATGACTTATTGTATGTTAATCCTACTTTTATTTGGTCTGCAATTATTGGGGGGCTCTTTGTAGGATTAGGAATTATTATGAGTGGATTTTGCCCGGGTACAAGCTTTTCTGCATTATCAATTGGAAAAATTGATGCAATGGCTTTTGTTGGCGGTATAGCACTTGGTGTTTTCTTTTATGCCGAAACATTTGAACTGATTTTTGAAAAACTGTATAAAGCTGGCAATTGGGGCAATGTTAGAATATATGAAACACTTGGTATTTCACCAGGCTTATTTATTTTCTTATTTATTATATTTGGAATCGGTCTATTTTGGTTTACTATATATGTCAGGAAAAAATTCTCTAATAGAGATTTAAAATACTAAACAGTAAAAAATAGCAATAGATCTATTAAAATAAAGACTTATGAATACAGCACCGATAAAAAAGAGATATTATTTCATTTCTGCCTTAGTTATAATGTTAGGTTTTTTATTACTATTCCTACCATTTAGGAAAAATGTAAATCAACTTTCACCGGAAAATTTACTATTATCAATAACAAACAACGACAGGTTTTATACAACCGATGAGGTTGCGAAACTTATTATATTAGGTGACCCATCTATTCAGCTAATTGATGTTCGAACACCTGAAGAGTTTGAAAAATATAGTTTGCAGGGCGCAATAAACATTCCTTTGGCAAATATTTTAGATGAAGATGAGGAAGGTTACTTAGAATGGGAAGGCTATTTAAATCAGGACATTAAAACAAATATTTTTTATTCAAATGGTTCCGTTTATGCAAACCAAACCTGGATGTTGCTAAAAAGGCTAAATTTTCCTAATAATTATGTGATGAAAGGTGGCTTAAATAAATGGGTTGAAACTATAATGCGACCTGAAAAGCCTGTTTCCAGTGCTGAGGATGACCTGTGGACTAGATATGAATTTAGAAAAGGAGCCAGTATTTATTTTGGTGGAGGTTCTGTTCTTTCATCTGATAATACACAGGGCAATAAAAAGAAAGCCCCGATAAAAAAGAAAAAGAAAAAGGCTGGAGTTGATGGTGGATGTTAAAGAAAGATAAAAGTAACCCGTCTACGTCAAGACTACGGGGGACAAAGAAAGACGAAAAGCAAAAGTGTAGATTCGTTGCACTGCAACGTATAAATATAAAAGGAAAAAGAAAATCAAACAGAAAAATCAAGCACTATGAGTAATAATTCAGAAATAGAACATAGCGTAATATCCAACAAATTACCGGTTGGGGGTTTAATATTTGCCATAATTATTATCCTGGGGGTTGTATTTGTTAAGGAACCAGCTAAAAAATACAGAATTACTACTGAAGAGATGCTTACCGAAGTTCAAACTTATGACGATGTGGTTGGTCCGGAAAAAGTAATGGACATTTTATATGGTGATGATAATCTTTATAGGTTTATTGATTTAAGAAGTTCTCATGATTTTATTAAGGGACATTTGAAAAATGCTATCAATATTCCTATCCATAAAATACTTGACGATGAGTATGCAAAAATACTAAATCAGGATGAACGAATTAATATTTTATATTATTCAGATCACTGTGGGGCATGTGGTCCTTGGATGGTACTTAAACAGTTGGGCTATAAAAACAATAAAATTTTATTGGGTGGTTATGATTATGTAAATGATTTTATTTTGAAAGAATATACACCAATGACCGGCAATTTTAAAAATGAAAAAGCAAAATATGACTTTGTTAAGATTGTGAGCCAAACTGCTGGTGCCGGTTCAGGATCTACATCATCTAAAACTTCAAAAAAAGCTCCTGTTAAAAAGAAAAAGAAAAAGGCTGGAGCTGATGGTGGATGCTAAATTACAAGATAAAAGTATAAAGTAAAAGGACAAAATGGAAAGTGTAGATACGTTGCATTGCAACGTATTAACTTTTACGAAAAATATAGAAGTTTAATGAAAAAAGAATAGACACATGAACAACATAAAACTTTACTTATCCATATTAATTATTATTTCATTTTCGGTATTGGTTTCGTGCAGCAATGATTCTGTATCTGGGAAGAAAAAAATAATAGAAGAGCCGGCAAAGGATGTTAATGAATCGGAGTTATTAATTGACTTTATTAATAAATCAGGTGACTTTATCAATACCAAAAAGATGCCTACAATCATCAAAGCGGTTGATGTTTACGATAACTTAGGCAAGTATCTGATTATTGATATCAGAAATAATGATGATTATATGGATGGACATATTGATGGAGCAGTTAATGTAACTGTTAAAGAATTAATAAACTTTATGTTTTCCGAAGCAAACCCGGGTAATTATGAGAAAGTGATAATTGCAGGATACTCAGGACAAACAGCATCTTACTATACATCATTACTGCATTTATTAGGGTATGGTAACGTATATTCTTTGAAATGGGGAATGATATCCTGGAGTAAAGAAATCAGTCCTAATAAGTGGGGTGCAAATATTTCAAACAAATATGCTGGAAGTTTGGAAACCAAATCTTATCCAAAGGGAGGAAAAGCTTCTTTGCCAATTCTAAATACTGGTAAAACTACCGGGTATGGTATTATGAAAGCCAGAGTAAACAAAGTAGCCGAAGATGGTTTTAAGAGCGGATATATTAAAATCGATAAGTTAATAAAAGAACAAGATAAATATTACATAGTAAGCTACTGGCCGGCTACTGTTTATGGGCATGGTCATTTAGCAGGCTCAATAAATTATTTACCAAAAGAATCGTTGGCAATTGATAAATCTCTGGCTACTCTTCCAACAGATAAGCCCATTGTTCTATATTGTTATAGCGGACATCATACTGCATTTGTTGCTGCATATTTAAGGGTTTTAGGATATGATGCCTATACTCTTTTGTATGGTACAAATAGTTTTATGAATGGAAAAATGAAAACAGGGATTGGTCATGCATTTGACCCCAATAAAGAAGTTAATGATTATCCTTTAGTGCCGGGTGAAATTCTTGTAGATAAGAAAATAACGGAAAAAGAAAATAGTAAAACAGATAGCCTTAAAGTCAGCTCAAAAAAGGAGGATTAAAGGTTTGTTGAAGACACACGGCCATGTGTCTTTACTAACCAATATTTCCGGAATATTGATTTTTAAAAAAGCTTCCCTTGTTCAGATAGTTTCGTTTTTCCTAAATGTGTATAAGCTAATTCCGTAGCTTCTCTTCCCCGGGGTGTACGCTTTATAAAACCTTCTTTGATTAAAAATGGTTCGTAAACTTCTTCAATAGTACCACCTTCCTCACCAACGGCAGTTGCAATGGTAGTTACACCAACCGGGCCTCCCTTGAATTTATCTATAATGGTCGATAATATTTTATTGTCCATTTCATCCAGGCCTTTTTTGTCAATATTAAGGCGGTCTAATGAGTATTTGGTAATTTTTATATCAATATTGCCATCACCTTTTACCTGGGCAAAATCACGTACACGTCGTAGCAGAGCATTTGCAATACGTGGGGTTCCCCTGCTTCGGGAGGCTATTTCGTTAGCTGCATCCTTTTTTATGGGAACATTCATTATTTTGGCTGAACGTTCAATTATTCCACTTAAAACAGAAGCATCATAATATTCAAGCAGAAATTTTATACCAAACCTTGCCCGTAAAGGACTGGTTAGTAAACCAGAACGGGTTGTTGCACCTACTAGGGTAAACGGATTTAAAGTAAGTTGAATGGAACGGGCACTTGGGCCTTTATCAATCATTATATCAATGGTGAAATCCTCCATGGCTGAGTATAAATATTCCTCAACAATGGGGCTTAAGCGATGAATTTCATCAATAAAAAGAACGTCTTTTTCATCTAAATTGGTTAGTAAACCCGCTAAATCTCCTGGTTTATCCAAAACTGGGCCAGATGTAACTTTAAGATTAACACCAAGTTCATTAGCAACAATATTTGAAAGTGTTGTTTTTCCCAAACCGGGGGGGCCATGTAGGAGAACATGGTCTAATGCTTCATCTCGCATTTTGGCAGCCTGCACAAAAATTTCAAGGTTTTCTATTGTTTTAGGTTGGCCTTTAAAATCATCAAAGTGTAAGGGTCGAAGCTTCTGTTCAAAATCCTTTTCTGAAGTATTAATATTGTTGTCGCGTATGAAGTCAGATTCTTCCATTTATGAGTTTTATGCAAAAATGCTAAAGTAAGGTAAACTTAGTAAAAAACAAACAGCCTTTTTTTTGAACCATATAAGGATTGTAAGATCTGATTAAGTAAGCAAATAAATATATTTTATTCTTATATTCCCTTCTAATACTTAGATGGTTAAGCTATTTATTAATTCTTTCAACTGCTAGTTCAATCCGTCTGATGGTTTCTTCCTTTCCAATAAGTCCAGCAATATCAAAAATATGTGGACCTTTACCTGCACCAACTAACGAAAGTCGAAAGGCTGTCATTACCTGTCCCATTCCTAAATTACTTTCCTTCATCCACTCTTTTACCACTTTTTCTGTATTTTCTGAACTAAATGGCTCTATATTTTTAAGTACACAATTAAGCTTTTTCATGTGTTCTGGTGTATCTTCCTTCCACTGTTTTTTTACCATTTTGGCATCATATTCAGTGGGAGCAACAAAGAAAAAGCTTGATTGTTCCCAAAAGTCAGACACGTAATTAGCACGTTCCTTAATAAGTGATACTACATTAGAGACAAACTCATCAGAAAAATCAAGATTCTTAGTTTTTAAAACTTCCTGATACAAACGAGTAAGTTCATCGTTTGTTTTAGTTTGCAGGTATTGATGGTTAAACCATTTTGCTTTTTCAGGGTCGAATTTAGCACCAGCTTTGCCTACTTTTTCAATATCAAAAGCTTCAATTAGTTCTTCCATATTAAAAATTTCCTGTTCTGTTCCCGGATTCCAGCCTAATAAGGCCATCATATTAATAAAAGCATCGTTAAAATAACCTGATTCACGATATCCTGATGATATGTCACCTGTTTTTGGATCTTTCCATTGCAAAGGGAATACGGGGAAACCACCTTTATCACCATCCCGTTTACTTAACTTACCTTTTCCGTTTGGTTTTAATAGTAAAGGTAAATGTGCAAATTGGGGCATACTTTCTTCCCAGCCAAAATATTGATATAAAAGCTTATGGAGTGGGAGAGAGGGTAACCATTCTTCGCCACGTATTACATGCGAGATTTTCATTAGATGGTCATCAACAATATTAGCCAGGTGGTATGTAGGCATTCCGTCAGATTTGAATAAAACCTTATCATCTAGTAAGTTTGCCTCAAACTTCACTTCACCACGGATTAAATCATTCACAACAATAGTTTCATTTTTAGGCATTTTAATACGGATTACATAGTTTTCGCCTGAGCCAATTCTTTTTTGTACTTCTTCGCCGGATAAACTCAATGAGTTTTTCATTTCCATACGGTTTTGTATACCGTACTGCTGATTGGAACTGCCTTCAGCTTTCAGTTTTTCACGCATTTGGTCTATTTCCTCTGGTGTATCGAATGCAAAATACGCTTTGCCTTCAGTAATTAAACTCATGGCATACTGCTTGTATAATTCTTTGCGTTCCGATTGACGGTAAGGGCCATAATCGCCATCTTTAGTTACACCTTCGTCAATTGTTAAACCGCACCATTTTAGGGCTTCAACAATGTACTCTTCTGCTCCTTCAACATAGCGGAATTGGTCAGTATCTTCAATTCTTAAAAGAAAATCGCCCTTATGTTTTTTAGCAAATAAATAGTTAAACAAAGCGGTGCGTACTCCACCAATATGTAATGGCCCTGTTGGGCTGGGTGCAAATCGTACTCTTACTTTTTCCATTTTATTGTTATATTGTTGAGTTGATAAATTGTTATAACTTATCCGGTTACTTGCGGACTGTTGTTAAGGTTTTATAAAATCCCTTTTGTAGGAAATTTGCGCAAAGATAAGGAAAGAAATAAATAAAGTTTCAATGAGGTTTGTAATTTTTGTGGTTTTGATTAGTTGGCATTCTAATAATATTTTCTATGTCGGCTTTTAATTTAGGGAGGTGGGTTTTAATTATTTGCCAAACTTCATCTTCATCAATACCAAAATAGTCATGTGCTATAATATTTCTAAAGGCTTGTATTTTATTCCAATCCACATGGTTGTTTCTATCCTTGAAGTTTTGACTCAATTTAGAAATAGTTTCGCCAAGAGCAATAAAATTCATCATGCAGGCATCAAAGCTTTTTCCATCATCCACAAAATCATCCACATTCGAAAATACAGAAGAGTATTCAAAAATTTTATCAATAGTTTGAAGCATTAAAAAAAGTATCGTATCGTCTTTTTTAGACATAAATAGCTTCGTTTAAAATAAAATTTTTAAAAATGGGTTTAATGGATCGTTCCCGACACAAATCAACTTTCCTATGATATTTATTTTTAAGTATATTTCTTAATTCTTGTTTTTTTTCAAATATTTCTTCCGTATTTCTATCCATTTCAATGATAATGTCAATATCACTATCTTCGGTTTGTTCATCTCTGGCAAAGGAACCAAAAACACCAAGCTTGGTAATATTATATTTTGTTTTAAACAACTCTTTGTTTTCAAACAAGTATTGAAGTATTTCTTCTTTTGTAAGCATGATATTGATTTCAATAAGATAAACAAAGTTAAGCAATTATAAATATTTTTCAAACTTTACTCTTTTTCAGGTAAAGTTGATTCAAACATATTAAATAAAACAGATTACATGTTTTTTAATATAATTTTTAATCAAAAAATTATCATTAACTTTAATCAAATTAACTATTATGTTAAAATATTTAATATCAACAAGTTAAAAAGGTATTATTATGAAACAGATGAAGGCACTTGTAAAAACCAAAGCAGAAAAAGGTATTTGGATGGAAGAAGTTAATATTCCAGAAATTGGAGTTAATGATATATTGATAAAGATTAAGAAAACAGCCATTTGCGGTACTGATTTGCATATTTACCGTTGGGATGAGTGGTCGAAAAAAACCATTAAAACCCCAATGACCGTTGGGCACGAATATGTTGGAACAGTTGCTGAAATGGGAAGAGGTGTAACCGGTTTTAAGGTTGGTGAGCGTGTAACAGGCGAAGGGCATATTGCATGTGGGCATTGTCGTAATTGCCGTAGAGGGAGAAAGCATGTTTGTGAAAATACAATTGGTATTGGTGTAAATCGTGATGGTGTGTTTGCGGAATATGTTTCTGTTCCTTCAACAAATGTTATGAAAATGAATGAACAAATTCCAGATGATTTGTTGGCCATTATGGATCCTTTTGGAAATGCTACACATACAGCGCTTTCGTTCCCTTTAATAGGTGAAGATGTGTTAATTACGGGTGCAGGATTAATTGGAAGTATGTGTGTGGCTATTGCAAAATTTGCTGGCGCAAGATATATTGTAGCCACTGAAACAAATCCCTACCGTAT
>Ga0164315_10005381_pt1 | contig 10020 bp, 9 predicted proteins | sample GuaBasSedimGuay6_FD_113737 | JGI IMG/M metagenome (GOLD analysis project Ga0164315, IMG submission 113737) | Subseafloor sediment microbial communities from Guaymas Basin, Gulf of California, Mexico - Guay6, Core 4569-2, 0-3 cm | ecosystem: Environmental > Aquatic > Marine > Hydrothermal vents >... | reverse complement strand
TCAACGGCGTAGCCGCTGAATTCGAGCACGGTGGCATCCTCGACAGCAACCGCTCGTTCGATGGGCATGCAACCGGCTACGACGGGAAGTCCCCCGAAGAGCTCACGCGGCTCCACAGTCGAAATCCGCTGGTTGCATCGGCCGTTCGCTGGCTCCAGCATGACGGAGCCGCCCATGAGTGCGCAGATGGAGGCGGCCCCCTCGTCGTCTCCGCCCTGGTAGACGATGTCTCCGGACCGGACCTCTCGAAGACGCGTAGAGAGAGCGAGTTCGAGAGCCTCCTCGAAGTTCAGCTGATCGAGACCTTCACAACTGCTGAGAAACATTCCCAGATCACGCCCTCGCTTCTGAATATAGTCCCAGAGCCACATCTTCATTGCGTCTCCGAGTTCTTCGAAGACCAATCCGCTAGCGGGCCCACCGTTGCCACCCAACTCCGTATTCCAGCGAGAGCGCACGTCGATCTCGACTCGATTGCCGCCGAGGGCAACACGGACTGAGCGAACGGCTTCTGTGTCGATGATGCTCTCGGTCTGGACACACATTCCGCCCATCCCAATATCGACGGACCGCGCCGGAATGTCGTAACCAACACCGTGGGAAAAGGCCAGCTCGACGGGAAGTATCGCCGCAACGCGAATCGTGCCCCGTCTCGAAGGATGAGCTTTGATCGGTTTGACGGCAATCATGGCGTGCGCAGACGGGAAGGCCATTTCGTTTTTTCTCCTCAGCGGTTCCGAAAAAAGACGGGGACCGCATTTGCGATGGGAGGTCTTCCGCAAGAGCACTCTCGCCGACCACGCCCCCTCCGGCGTATGACTCGATTCGGGGCGGAACCCTGAAGCGATCCATACATCGGCGCATGAACAAAGAACTGATCGGAAGGGCAACCGTGAACGCAGAGCGCTTTTTCTACGTTGGCGATTGTGAGCAATACACTATGGAACGTCCGCAAATACACGTTTGCTGATCAAGAAAGTACGTCAGCCAAAAGAGGGACTTCCATCTGCCCTGGTCGTTAGACGGTGGGTGCTTCTCGGGTTCGACATCCGAGAAGATGGGCGGATGCGTTGCAGACTGAACACTAGTTCGGCGTTATGCGGAAAAACTTGACTGGCCATTCCTCGGGCGTCTACATCCGGGGTCATACGGATGGACAAAAAGACGATTCAGGACGCAGTAAGCCCCTCGCGGATTGCAAAACGAACGAGATCCGCGGTCTTGTGAAGATGCAGCTTCGACATTGTCGCCTGACGATAGGTTTCGATGGTGCGAGTGGAGAGGCCGAGCTGACTCGCGATTTCTTTCGAGGAGAGGCCCTCTGCGACGAGCATGAGCGTCTGTCTCTCACGATTGGAGAGTTTGTCCAGCAAAGACTCTTCTTGCCGGAAGCTACTCGCGACGCTGCGCATCACACTTTGAGTGATGCTCTCGGAAACAAAGTAACGGCCGTCTGCCACGATCTCGATCGCGCTGGTGAGGTCAGACGTCGAAGCGTACGCGTCCAGGAAGCCTCGAACCCCGGAGCGAAGCAGCTCCTCAACGTGGTGGTGCCGGCTATGGCTGGGAACGACGAGAACCCTGGGAGCGTTCTCGATACACGCGAGACGCTCCGCAAACTTCGCCATGGACATCTCAGGCAGGTTTACGTCCGCAACGATGACATCGCAATTGATGTTCGCGAGCTGCTCGATCGCACTTGCGAACTCGCGGGCCTCGCCGGCAATCTCGATACCCGACTGCTCATTGATCAAATTCTTGAGACCTGCCCGAATGAGCGCGCTCTCATAGACGAGAAATACTCGAACCACCTCTGTGCCCCCCGCAGAAGGGCGGCTCATTGAATTCCTACGGAGCCCTGCTTGGTGCCCGATCCCGTCAGGATTTCTACCGCCCAGCGTTACGTATCAATACGCTTTACTGCGATAGGCCACATCCCCCAGACTATGGGGAAAATTTGGTGTGTGCAAAATCTCCCGAACCTGTCGAACGGGGGAGGCGAGCGCATTATGGGTGATCACCCTACCGGGAAGGGGGAGGCGGGCTCGAGCCCTTCTGGGGAAGGACGTTTCGTTCCAGAGCCTTCACGACCGCCTCATGCCGACTACTGCTGCCAAGCTTGCGATAGAGGCTCTTCAGGTGCGTTTTCACGGTGTCATGGGAAATCCCGAGGCGATCGGCGATTTCCTTGTCCCGCAAGCGATCCGCGAGCAGCTCGAGCACATCGAACTCTCGATTCGTCAAACTTCGCTCAGCCGAGACCCCCATCCTCGTCGGCGGCTTGGAAGCGATCGCATCTCCGCTTCCGTGAAGAATCGACTGGATCCGCTGGACGAAGGGGTGATTCGTAATCTCCGACGGCAGCTGCCCCAGCAGATCAGCCATCGGCGCCCCTAACTCGATGTAGGGCCGAATCCAGCCCTCGGGCGCCGCAAGCTCGATCGAGTCATGCAGGACCCTCAAGGCCTTCTCCTTCTCACCGAGTCGATCGAGAACGAGGGCGCGAAGCGGCGCGATTTCCATGTGCTGGCATACGTAGTGAAGTTCGCGCATGGACTTCCAGATCGCCTCCAGACGATCGGCTGCCCTCCGTAATTCGACCCCGTCGGTCGACTCGGCGAGCACTCGACATTCCGTGATATCGGGGACCTCTACTGCACCGCGCGCGCGAACTGCGAGGGCCGCACCCTCTCGATACGATCGCTGCCAGCGCCTGGCCGTGTCGAGATCTCCTCGCAACAGGGCGATTCGAGCCTGCGCAGACGCCAGAGGCAAGATTTGCCCCGGTTGTCCGCTCCACGTTGCAGCCTCCCACGCCCGTGCCAGACAAGCATCGGCCTCCAGCGACTGCCCCTGCATCTCGTAAACGAGCGCGAGTGCGGCCTGCGCGTCGTACCGCACCCAGTCCCAAAGGGGCCGGGTTCGGCTCAAATATTCTTGCGCGCGCGCCAGATCGAAGCTTCTAAGCGCGGAGATGCCCAATGCGTAGTCGCACCAGGCCCTTTCAGCTTCACTGGCGGATCTAGCAAGTTGCGCAGTCTCCCAATCGTCCCGAATGAGATCTCCCCTCAATATTCGAACAAACACCGAGACACCGATCAGCCGGGTCCAATGCGGACACTGTTGGCCCTTCGGATTGCGCTCGACCACCTCCCGAATCGACCGAAGCGCCGCCCCGTCTCCATCAACGATTTGGAGACTCAGTGCACGGAAATAGCCAGATTCTATGCGGATCCAATGATCGGCGACCGGATCCGCATTCAGGACCTTCTGGAAGATCGAGATACTCCCCTCTACGTCGCCATCGAATAACGCGCAGACGCCCCGAAAGAAGGTCTGCTCCGACGACGCGTCTGGAACCTCCGCGAGCGTATCGGCCAACTCAAGATACAAGGGGATCTTCCAGATCTCCAATTTTTTGTATGCGACCGCTGCCCTAGCCATCAGGAGCCCGACACGATCATCGATCAGACCCTCCGGAAGCTGAGCGAGCCAGGACCTGATTTCGCTCGCCCGAGCCGATCCGAATGCATGGAACCGATTCCGCTCGACGATCTCGGCCGCTCCAATCCGGTCTCCGGCCGACAGAGCGTGTTGTATGGCCTCAGGGATCAAGCCCTCAGACTCAAACCTCCGACTGGCCAGATCGTGGAGAGTCGCGATCGCCTCGGGCTCATGGTCACGTTCAAGATGCGCACGCAAGATGCGCAGAAAGACCGGATGGTAACGATACCAATTCCCCTCAGTGTCCATTGGGATCAAAAAGAGCCCTTGATCGAGTTGGGTCTGGATGGAATCCGACATCGCATCCCTACATTCATGGACGCCTTCGCCTTGCTCAAAGGTTTCGAAATCGCACACCGCATTCCAAAGCGATGCATCGAAGCGATCGAGGATCGAAGTCTTGTATAGACACTGGCGAAACGAGGAGCGGATAGGCGCCAGCACTTCATCATCCAGGTAACGCTCCACAGACCGAGGGCCGGTCTCGAGGTTCAGCAAAAACTCATTCGGATCAGACTGGCCTGACAGAGCCGAGATCACCAGCCGAAGGCCGACTGGCCACCCCTCGATCCTGGATTGCAGATTCGCCAAAGCCTCCTCACTGACTTCGATCCCTCCAGCCTTCATCAGCAGGGCCTCGGTCTCAAGCGGGGTGAATGCGAGATCCTCCACTCGAAGTTCCGCCAATCGGCCTTGGGCACGTAGTCTCGACAAATGCAGGGGCGGATCCCGGCGGGTACACATGACCACGCAGAGGGGCGGAGGCGAGTACTCTAGAAGGAGCCCGAGCAGTAAGAAGGTGTCAGCATTCGTGATGCACTCGAGTCCGTCGAGCACGAGAACAACCCGTGTTTCGACTGACTCGAGTTCATGGATCAGGGAATCCGCTAGATCCTGAATGTCGGGTTTACCGGTACGACCAAGTAGGGCTTGCGTCTCCGGACAGCCGCCGGGAACCACGGAAGACATCGCCTCGACAATGTATTTGGCGAAGAGCCCGGGATCGTTTCCCGATCCATCCAGCGACACCCATGCACAAGGCTCACTGCGATTCTCGACCCAGTGATTAACAAGGACGGTCTTACCGCAACCCGCGGGAGCGGACACCAAGATCCCCGAGTCCACCGCCGCGCTGAGCCTCTGATTGAGCCTCGGCCGAAGAACAAAATCGGGAGTCGACGAAGGCCGTCGCTGCCTACTCCGAAATTTAAAACCCGCCGCCAATTAACACCATGAAACTCAAGTCAAGAAGCTGTACTCGAATTTTCGTCGAAGTTGACAACCCAATCGATCACTTCTCAGCTCGGCGCTGACCAACAGAAACGTCCTATCGCCCGATCCGCCCATCCCACCCAATGAAAAGTGACCACATACTTTGTTAAGCTAAAACCAGACACAACCAAATGTCAGAAGAGCTAACATCGTCAGAGTAGGGAAGGTTCCGAGATATGTACAGCTAAGGTGAACCCCACACGCTCACCGGCTCCAGCCGATTGAGACTTCCTGCCACGCAGCATTTTGCCCACGCGCCAAATCCAATATTTGCGATCAGCGACGACGCACCGAGTCATTTCGTTCGCCGATGTCTTCGGATCGAGAGTCGAGATCAGGCAGCACGCCCGATCTCCGGGATTCGACAAGCTCACTCGTCATTCTGCGTGAGGTGCCGAGGTCTTCGAAACCTGCCGGGATCCGAAATTGGATGGTCGGCAGTTCGGATTGGGATCACCGCGTTTCAATATGAACGATCAGACTATTCGATTCGCGATCTGATTCGTCATCGTCGGAAATATTGTGGTGATAGTCGGCTGTCCCGTCGAACACGCTCAATCCAAATGGCGATCCGGCCGAAACCTTGGACTAACCTTCCTCATTCAGCAATGGCGCTGGGCGAGGTCCCTCAAAGGGAGTTCACCGTTGGCCACGCATCTATTGAAGGAGTATCTCGACCAGACTCCAGAGGGGCTACCTGCAAGGTCAACGGTTTCGATCCAGTTCATCGACGCTTCGAGCGCGGACGACTCGGCCCGTATCGCAGCATCCTCGCAGATCTCCGAAACGAGTGTCGCGAATGCCTAGCAACCTCGAGATCCCTCCCAATGTCGCGGGCGCGAACCGATGACTCCAGATGAATTCCAGTTCTTTGCGGATTTCCTTCGCAAGCAATCAGGAATCTCGATCGATATCAGAAAAGAATACCTCGTCGAAGCCCGAATCGTGCCTCTTGCCCGAGAGATGGGACTTAGCAACCTCTCGGCTCTGGTCTCCACGCTCCGCGCCGGAACCAACGGAACTCTGGGACATCAGATCGTCGACCGAATGACGACGAATGAGACCTCGTTCTTCAGGGATATCCGGCCCTTCGAAACGCTTACGCAATACGTGATCCCGTCCTTGCTCGAGAAACATGCGACGGAGCGAGAACTCCATATCTGGTCGGCGGCCTGCTCATCCGGCCAAGAGCCTTACAGTATCGCCATGCAGCTCAGAGAGAGTTTTCCGGAGCTGGCCGATTGGACGGTGAAAATCATTGCGACCGACCTCTCCGACACGGCGCTTGTGCGCGCCCGTGAGGGTTCATACAGCCAGCTGGAGGTCAATCGAGGGCTTCCCTCGAATCTACTGAAGAAATATTTCACTCGATCGGGCGTGCGTTGGGAAATCAAGAAGACCATCCGGGATATGGTCGATTTTCGGCAGCTCAACCTCATCGTACCTGATTCCGATTTTCCGAGCGCGGATGTCGCCTTCGTTCGAAACGTACTCATTTATTTCGAACGCGACCTTCAGCGGAATGTCCTGGCCCGCCTCCACGACAGGATGAGTATTCCGTCATTCCTCTTCCTGGGCGGGTCAGAGACGACAGTCAAAATCGATGAGCGTTTCGAAGTGATCGATGATCTTCCCCGAACGGGTTGTTACCGAGTCAAGGAAGGTTGAACATGTTCAACCCGAATGACATTCAGACAACGACCGAAGCGATCACGCTGCCGGAGGGTCTGCAATGATTGATCATGATGCGTTGGTTCACGCTACGAATGAACTGGCACCACTGCCGGCCAGCGTAATGCGAATGCTGGCTTTGCTCTCAAGCGATGATTGGAGCATCGAAGATGTCGTGACGACTGCATCTCTGGATGCGGCATTGACTGCACGGATCCTGCAGGTAGCCAACTCGGCCGCCAGCGTCTCCGCTGCGCCGGTGACGACCCTCGAAGAGTCCACGATGCGGCTCGGAGCGACTACGGTCGTGAAGCTGGCAACCGGCTCGGCCATACGGGGCTACATGGTGTCGCCGAAGACAACGAATGACGATCCAGATGAGAAAAAGCTCTGGCGCCTGTCAGTCGCAACTGCACTCGCCGCCGATCAGCTGGCCAGCCTCAGTCCGGTCGAGATTCCGCGGGAGGCTTTCACAGTCGGCCTGCTCAATGACATCGGGCGAATCCTGCTTACACGCCATCTCAACGAGGAGACGGTTTCGCTGCTGGAGCGCGCTGTTATCAAAGGCGATCAAAGTCCACTCGCGGCCGAACGGGAGATCCTGAGCGTCGACCATGCCGAGCTGGGTGCACTGATCGCGGATCATTGGGGGCTCCCGGCTCTGATCGCGGATTCGATCCGCTTCCATCATACGCCCATGGACGCCACGAACCCGATCGTACGGACGTTGTGCCATGTGATCACCGTGGCGGACGCTGCGGCTCGCGCCGTCGTTGGTGAAGAGGCGACCATGAGCATTTTCGACCACACGGATTCGTGCCTGCAACTCAATCTCGACGCCACGACATTCGACGAGCTCTGCGCAACGGTCGGCGAAAATCTCGAGACCGCACTTGCCAACTACTCCTGATGCAGTGCCCTGTTCCGGAATCCATGCCTACCTGATCTGGTCGGCCTTGATCCAGATGCTCTCTTCGTTCCTGGTTTGTGTTGAACGGCTCGTATCAGTCCCGGTATCGGTACCTGAGGTTTGTACCTGCTCGGTGGTCCCTCCGATCGGCAACCACCGCCCGAGTTTCCCGCTGATCTGAGTACTGGCCGCCTGGGTATTGATATCACCTCCCTGGGTCTTGCTTCGCGATTGCTTGAAAGGGCTGACATCGAGTGTGACCTGGTCATCATGAACCCTGGCCAGCACGTAGAAACCGGTCGTCACTTCCTTATACCCCAAACCGCCGTCCATTAAGCCTCGGCGCCCGCGGAACCAACCGCCGCCAACAGAAAAGTACGGGATGGATACGCCTGTCTCGATATAGCCCTGCGTCCCTTCGGTAATTCGCAGCGTGTGGATCGGGTTGTCGGATAACCGGCCGCGCGTGCCGAGCGTATGACCGCTGACGTTGCCACCGCGCGTACTCCGGTGCACGTCGCCGCCCGATGACGTGCCGGGATTACTGCCCCTTTTGACCTTGGCCCGGCTGTCCTGGTACTGGACATGGCCTTCCATCGACAGGGCGCGAAGATCACGGTCGTTACCCTGGAACACCGCTATTTCCAGAAGCATCGCTGCGACATCCAGCTTGCTGATCATCTGCTCGACCTGCTCGAGACCCTCTTCCGAGGTGCGAACAAAAATCTGGAAGCCCTCACCAGTAATCGAATCGCTGGCACCGAGCATGGGCTCTAGAACAGGAATGATTTCTTCTGCAGTTCGGTTCTTCAGCTGAATGGTCTCGACAGAATCTGCCCACGCGGTAGCGGCAATCAGGCCGAGACTCAGCAATAGGGTTACGAGATGTCTCATGATCTGGAGTACAGCCTTCCGGTTTCGACAAGGGTAACCGAACGCCGAATTGAGCGCATCTGAATCGGATGGAAACAGGCTTACGGTCGCTCTCTCAACTGCCTCGTTTCGGGGTGATCTGCCACGAACATCTGCGCTCCACCCTGGCAGAACTCGGATCGGATGACGCCCTACATAACGCGCCACTTCTGAGCCGAATCCGCGAGATCGAAGATCGCCTGGACGCGGAGGCGCCATCCGCATCCGAGTCAGCAAAGTCGGAGCGACGTTCCGACAAGAAGCAGAATCGATGGGCGGCCGCCCTACTGGGCTTTCTCGAAAGCCTGCTCGACGCGGGCGATGCCATCAAACGTAGACGGGAGGCCAATCGGATCTATCGCGATCTCGTGGCCGAGCGCGTTTCGTCCCGGGCCGCGGTTGCCATGCTGCAGGCGTTGACCAAGCGGCAGAAGGGTGGATGGCTGGAGAAGTCACTCGCGCGACGGGGATCAAACGGCGATGCCTAATGTGAAGGGCGAGTAACTAACAATCTCAGAACGGAGGCTTGCGCGACTACTCGCTGATCCCCGCATTTCCACTCCGCACCTTCCGCCACAAGACCATCTTCGTGCGCAGCGATAGTGGCGTCGAAAAGCCCGCCGAGCTGCGTGGGAAGAAGGTCTATGTCTCCGCCTACTCGCAGAGTTCGCTCGTCTGAACTCGGGGAATCCTCGAACACTAATATGGCGTCGAGCCGAGCGACATGCAGTGGGTCGTCTCGTTTCCCGCAGCGAGAAGAGCGATAGCCGCTCACAGTAACTCGCGACTCAACTCCTCAATGAACGCTTTGCTTGCGTGGCGGTGCCGTCTTGAGAGCGATATGATAATGAAAATTATGGTTTCTGAAAAGCTTCTATTAAATTAGGTAGATATGGAAACAATGTGGGTCAAAAAGACGAGCCAGACGCGGAGTGCCGCCACGCTCAAGCGGCTACTCGACGCTGCGGAGCGCCTTCTGCTCGAGAAGAGCTTCGGGGATCTACCCATTGCTGATATCGCCAATGAGGTTGGGCATACGGTTGGCGCTGTCTATTCGCGCTTTCGGGACAAAGAGTCGTTGCTTCGGTACCTGGAAGAACGATTCGTCGCCGACGTCTGCGACATGGCAGACGCAGCGCTCGATCCCGACGAATGGCGAGGCGCCACACTGGTCGACGTCGCCGACGAAATAGTGACCCTCATGGTTCAAATCCACCGGAAGCGCATGGGGATTATGCGTGAGATGCTCAGTCGTGCGCATCTGGATCCAATCACGGGCGAGCGCATTGAGCGAGCCGTCCGGCACGTGTGCGATCTGCTCGTCGTGCTCGTCTCGGACTTCAGGGACGATCTCGATCACCCTGATCCCGACCGGGGGGTGCCGTTCGCGTTTCGACTGCTGATGGGCGTTTTGAAGGAGGCGATTCTGTTTCGAGGGCCCGGAGCCTACGGAATCCCGGAGTCGGACGACGAGCTTGCTGCCGAGCTACGGCGCGCGTTCCTCGGATACCTAATGCCACGCGCGCATGAAGAGCCTTAACACTCTGAGTTTCTAAGCGTTCGCGGAAGCGATCCGTCGCGAGACTTTGCCAAAGATCGGAGAAGGCCCTTTGAGCAACATTCATTCTCTAAAATTTTCTGTCGGAGACCAGCTCACGATCGCCGGGACGAGCTATGGAGACCCCAACGCCAACACCACACTTTTCCTCCACGGCGCCGGGCAAACCCAGTCTTCATGGGGTGCTGCTGCG
>Ga0164315_10005380_pt1 | contig 10020 bp, 7 predicted proteins | sample GuaBasSedimGuay6_FD_113737 | JGI IMG/M metagenome (GOLD analysis project Ga0164315, IMG submission 113737) | Subseafloor sediment microbial communities from Guaymas Basin, Gulf of California, Mexico - Guay6, Core 4569-2, 0-3 cm | ecosystem: Environmental > Aquatic > Marine > Hydrothermal vents >... | reverse complement strand
GCCGCGGACAAGCTATCGAGACGCGCTTGTAAAATTCCCGTCAAAGTGTCCGGTACACGTGCGCTCAATAGCTTCTCAGGCACCATTTGCCAGCGCTCACCATCCCTGGCTATCGCACCGTCATCGATCAGCATTTTGATCAGCTCTTCCATGTAAAAAGGGTTGCCATCCGCAGAATTTGTAATCAATTCGCGCAAAACGACGGGGATATCGTTCAGCCTGTTGAGCAATTCGCTGGCCAGTTCATGGCTATCTGTGCCGCTGAGCGGCTGCAAATCAATACGGATTGCTGACGAATCACTGGCTGGCCACCTGGGACGTCGCTCATATAGCTCGGGCCTTGCCATACCGATAACAAGCATGGGTACATCATGATTGACTTCGAACAGGTAATTCAGGAAATCCAGCGAATCATCATCGGCCCATTGCAGATCATCGAGTATAAGCACAATGGGCAGGTCGTCACGTTGTGCCAGTCGCCGAAAAATCTGGGCGGCGGCGTGGAAGCCACGATTGCGGATCTGTTGCGAATCTTCAAGCACACCACGTAAATGGGGGCTGGCTGAAAAATCCAGGCCGACGAGATGGCCGAGCATGTCGATTTCCGCTGCCTCATCCTGCCCAAAAAGCGGTGCGATTTTTTCCAAAAGATTGTCTCGTGCAAGCTCGGCACTGTCACTCTCGGATATCTGTAGCCGCCATGCCACAATACTTCGTAGTAGTCCATAGGATTGCTGGCGGGTTTGCGGCTGGGCGCATCCTTTGAATATATAATATGATTCCGGTCGTGCTTCGGCCCAGTTTTCAAACTCGTACAATAAGCGACTCTTACCGATGCCTGCGTCTGCCACGACGGTAATTACACGTGCCTTGTCGTAATAAGAGCTGTTTTTATCATAAAGAGCATGCAGGCTTTGTTGTAGCCTCAACAACTCTGCTTCACGTCCGATCATGCGTGTTTCGACGCCATCGATTCCACGTAAGCGGCTGCGAAAGGCGCGCGGCTTGATGCCGTGTACCAGGTAGCTTTGCATCGGTTTGGCGAGGCCTTTTACATCAATCGGCAATTGTTCTGATACGTCAAAAACACCACGAACCTGTCGGTAGGTGTCGTGGCTGATGCGTATTCCCCCCGCAGGTGCATTTTGTTCCATTCGCGCTGCAACGTGGACGGTGAGCCCACGGATGCTGTTTTCGGCATCCACGCCACCGCCGAGGAGAACACGTCCGGTATTGACCCCGACACGTATGTTGAACCCCTTGAGGTCGTGACGTTGCTCGAAATCGCGGGCGATTCCCTGCAAGGCCTCAAGGATTGCGAGCCCGGCACGTACAGCATTCTCCGGATCTTCTTCATGTGAATCATCAGTACCGAAAGCTGCCAGCAGACTGTCACCGGCATATTGCAGAACCCGGCCGTGGTGGTATTCAATGATAGTGGTAAAGCTTGCCAGTGAGCCGTCTATGATCCCGTGAATATCTTCGGGATCAAATTGCCTGGCCAACACCGTGGACCCGACGATGTCGGCGAACAAAACCGTCACCTGCTTCATACGTTGCGCGCGGCTACTTGCCTGGTCCTTTGAACGTAGCTCAGCGAGGCGGGCCTGAAGAGGCTCGATTGCAATATCGACGATGTTATCACCCAGCTCGCTACGCTGTGCTTCGAGTGCTGCTATGGCAGCTTCGAGATCCTGGCTACCGATCACGGAGTATTACCGTTGCTGCTGGGTTTTATGGCCTTAAGAATCTCGCGGGTCATATCCCAACGGTTGAAACCCTGTTTGCCAAAGTCGAGGCCGCGTCGCACGATGACGGTCTCATGCGAGGGTACAATCACGACATACTGTCCCCGGTTGCCAGCGGTTGAATAGGCGGATTTGGGTACGTCATCACGCCCGTCGGGGACCAGCCAGAACTGGGCTCCATACATGTTGCCGCGTTGGGCCGTGGCGGGTGCCGGACTGCGTTCAAACGCTATCCACTTTTCTGAGATCAGGCGCTGGCCGCCCCATACGCCGCCTTGTTGATATAACAAACCAAATCGGGCGAGGTCGCGGGCATTCGTGTACATCTGGCTGCTGAAGATAAAATCACCAAAGCGATCCGTACTGACCAGGGTGTTGCGCATGCCAATGCGATCAAGCAACCTTTTGCGTGGGAAGGTTGCATAGGTTTCCGCATCGCCAAGGGCCAGTTTCATCGCATACACGGCGAGCAGGGTGTCATAATTTTCATAATCCCAGATGGTGCCTGGCTCACGAATCAGGGCACGGCTACGCGCACCATCAACCGAACTGGCACCTGCCCAATAAGCAAGACCGGAACCGGTGGCATACTCCATCCCGAAACTGTCAACCGGATACAGACCGCTGGACATATTCAGGACATGCCGCAGCGTGATGGCATTACGTGGGTCGTTTTCAGAGCTCCCCACATCGGGTAGCCAATCGATACCCAGAGGCGCATCCAGTTGCAGACGGCCTTCATCAACCAGCATACCGATCAGTGTCGATGCAATGCTTTTAGCCGTTGACCAGGTACGGGTGCGTGTCATCATGTCGACACCCCCGGCATAACGTTCGTGGACGATCTGACCTTTATGGACGACTATCAGGCTCAGCGTGACCTGCTCCGGTGATTTTCGATTGAAGGCCCAGTCAGAGGCGGCATTGAGTGCTGCCTGATCGATGTTGGCAGGCAACGGTTTTTGCTCGATGACATCGCCAAGCGGCCAGCTAATTGTTGCCGGGTCGCCGGCAGGATAGGGCAGTTCCAGAACAGGTAGTGAGTCGATATCATCAAAACCCTGGTTCGGCGCCATTACAACGCAACCAATACCTCTGCGAAACGCAGCGCGTATGACCGGGCCGGACTGACCGCCACCGATTGCGACGGCTTTCAGTTGCTCGTTGATCAGGTAATCACCGCCATCGACAGTACCAACAGGGTTCGGCAGGTAGGCGAGTTCCTGCCTGAACACCTGCTCGAGTGTACGACCCGACGTAAACAGCCCATTACACATCAATACCGCCTGAACACCATTGCGGATCACCTGGCGGTTTGCAGTGAAATAGTCGTAATCGTCGGTTTGTTGTGCCTGCGTTGCGCAGGAGATCAGCAGGGCAAACGGCAATAAAATTCTTTTTATCATTCTTTTATGTGCTCTTGAAGCAATTGACGCTCATGTTACCGTCGATTTTAGTTTATACCCTGGTCTGTCCCAGAGTTGGTTTTTATCTATATCCTCCAAAATCTCGACGGCCCGCAATACGTCACGCTCGTTGATATAGAGCGGCGTAAAGCCAAAGCGCATGATGTCAGGGGCGCGGAAATCACCGATCACACCGCGTGCAATCAGGGCTTGCATGGCCGCGTAACCCTGATCAAAGCGGAACGAGACCTGGCTGCCACGTTCTGCCCCGTTGCGAGGGCTGGCCAGGATCAGACTGGGGCAACGGGATTCAACCTCCCGGATAAACAAATCACACAGCTCGATTGATTTGGCCCGGAGTTCGGCCATATTGACCTCATCCCAGATATCAAGTGCGCTTTCGAGTGCCTTTAGCGCTATCACCGGCGGTGTGCCAACCCGCATCCGCTCGATCCCTGCATGGGGGCGATAATCAAGGTCAAAGGCGAAAGGCGCTTCATGCCCCAGCCAGCCGGAAAGTGCAGGGCGAACGATTTCGGCGTATTTCGGGGCAACATAAATAAATGCGGGTGCACCGGGACCGCCATTTAAGTATTTATAACTGCAGCCAACGGCGAAATCGACCCTGGCGCCCTTCAGATCAACCTCAATTGCCCCGGTCGAGTGGGCCAGGTCCCAGATGCAAAGCGCGCCCTGATCGTGAGCCTTTCTCGTCAACGCCTTCATGTCGTGCTTGCGTCCGGTCCGGTAATCAACCTCTGTCAGCATCAGAACAGCGACTTCGTCGGTGATATATTCCTCAACTTCTTCAGGGTTCACAACGCGCAGTTCATGTCCGGCTGACAATGATTTGATGAGGCCCTGGGCCATATAAAGATCGGTCGGGAAATTCCCGTTGTCGCTTAAGACCACCTTTCGACCGGGGTTAAGTTCCAACGCCGAGGCCAGCGCCTGATAGACCTTGATGGACAGGGTGTCACCCATTACCACATGCCCGGGCTCAGCCCCGATTAGCCTGGCAACACGATCTCCGATCTGTGTTGAAAGCCCCATCCAGTCGGCCTTGTTCCAGCCGGTGATCAGCAACTTGCCCCATTCATCCTGCATCATCGCAGAGACCCGGTCCTTTGCCGCCAGGGGTAGGGGGCCAAGCGAATTGCCGTCCAGATAAATAACCCCATCGGGCAGGTAGAACATGGATTTAGTCTTGGCAAAGTCCGTCATTGGTGGTTCTACAGCATGTTTGTCAAAGGGGGGGGTGTGGGAATGTCTTCACACCCGGTTCAGATAACCATCTTAACCACAAAATGCATCATGTTTCACGCTTCCAAGAGGCACCCTCGTTATGGAACAGGATCTTTATTCCTCATATACTCTAGGATACATTTGAAACAACCTCATGTAAGGAGAAAATTGTGGCTTTAATTTCATTGCGTCAACTTCTGGATCATGCGGCGGAACATGATTATGGCCTGCCGGCTTTTAACGTCAACAACATGGAACAGGTGCAAGCCATCATGACGGCGGCTGATACCACGAACAGTCCGGTCATCCTGCAGGGATCCGCCGGTGCCCGTTCTTACGCCGGTGAACCCTTTTTGCGCCACCTGATTCTTGCGGCGATCGAGCAGTATTCGCACATTCCTGTCTGTATGCACCAGGATCACGGTGCATCCCCCGACATCTGTTTGCGGTCGATTCAGTCAGGTTTCAGTTCCGTCATGATGGATGGCTCGTTGATGGCGGATGCGAAGACACCTTCGAGCTATGAATATAACGTCGATGTTACCAGGCAGGTGGTTCAGATGGCTCATGCGGGCGGTGTGTCCGTCGAAGGTGAGTTGGGTTGCCTGGGCTCTCTTGAGACCGGTGAGATGGGCGAGGAGGACGGCCACGGCGCCGAGGGCAAGCTCGACATGGATCAGCTGCTTACCGATCCCGATGAAGCCGCCGACTTCGTGAAACAGACCGGCGTGGACGCCCTGGCAATTGCCATCGGTACCTCCCACGGTGCCTATAAATTCACCCAGGAGCCAACGGGTAAGATCCTCCGTATTGACCGGATCAAAGAGATCAACGCGCGTATTCCGAGCGTACACCTGGTAATGCACGGTTCCTCATCGGTGCCGCAGGATTGGCTGAAGATCATCAATAGCTACGGCGGCGACATGGGCCAGACCTACGGCGTGCCCGTTGACGAAATCGTCGAGGGAATCAAGTCCGGTGTCCGCAAAGTCAACATTGATACCGACCTGCGCATGGCATCGACCGGATCGATCCGTCGTCACCTGCACGATGTACCGGGCAACTTCGATCCTCGTAAATTCCTCAAGGAAGCGACCAATGCGATGTCCGGAATCTGCAAGGCGCGGTACGAAGCCTTTGGATGCGCGGGGATGGCAGACAAGATCAAACCGATATCGCTGGAACGTATGTTCGAGCGCTACGGCAGCGGGGAACTCGATCCTAAAATTAACTGATCGTAGCCCCAGGGCAATTGAACAGGGGCGCTGTGGGCGCTCTTGTTTTTAAGCATATATGGTGGAATAGTCAATTGATCAAGACACAACAAAAACGGTTACTTTGGCGAACGGCTTTTTTTGCTCTTTTTATCTTCGCACCGATCCTGGACATATTTCGTTTTGACCTGACCCAGAGCCACTTCATTTTATTCTGGCAGCCTTTGACCCTGGGTATCGACAATGTGCAGTCACCGATGCAATTGACGATCAATATGATATTGCACTTTCTTCTGCCGATCGTATCGCTTGTCAGCCTGGGGATATTCATTTCATGGAAGTGGGGAAGGTTGTACTGCGGTTGGCTATGCCCTCATTTTTCCGTGGTGGAGATGATCAACGCGCTGATGCGCAGGGCCAGCGGGAAACTGTCTATCTGGGACAAGGAAGTTCTGCCTGAAGTACAAAAGGACGGCACACATATTCAAACCAACAGGTTTTGGTGGATAGCCACGGTACTTGTGGTCCTGCTGTTTTCATTTGTCTGGGCGGTTGTGCTTTTGACTTATCTGCTTCCGCCAACGGAAATATATGGAAACCTGTTTACCGGTAGTCTGACGGGAAATCAATTCCGGTTCATCGCTGTGGGGACCATCCTGCTGACAATCGAATTTACTTTTGCACGACACCTCTTCTGCCGCTTCGGTTGCGCCATCGGCGTGTTTCAGAGCCTGGTGTGGATGGGCAACAAGAATGCCATGGTGGTTGCCCTTGATCGCAGCAGGGCAAAAGATTGTGCCGATTGTGACAAATCCTGTGAACACGCTTGTCCAATGCGTTTGAAGCCGCGTGGATTCAAGCGCCACATGTTTACCTGTACACAATGCATGCAGTGCATTGAGGCCTGTGAGAATGTACAGGCAAAAAAATCTGAGCTTTCGCTGTTAAAAATGCTGGAATCAGGTTGTGCCCATGATGTTTCGAATCGAGGGTTTGGGCACAAGCCGGATGTCCCGGAAGACTGTTTCTGTGCCGAAAACCAGGACAAGCGAAGCTGCCAGAATAAAAAGTAGGCCTGCGAGAAGAGAGCTCAGAGAAAGAGATCAAGCCTGCTTAATTTTCCTGAATCCCTCCAGCATAACCTGCGCCAGCACTTCAATTTCCGTTTCGGTCATGGCCGTGGACAAGGCACCTGATCCGGTGTTGATTAGCATGATGCCATTGTCAAAAGCATGATCCAGCAGAATCTTTAGTTTGCGTGATTCTTCTGGACTGGCGAATGAGTCCCGGTAATTTTTCGGTGGTTCGGGTTTCATATGTAAGCGGAACATGGAGCCACCACCGGTGACGCAGGCCGGGACATCGGCTATTTCGATAGCTTCGGCAATCCGGTGGCGGGCCATTTTCGTCAACCGGTTCAGGCGATTCACTGCGGACTGATCGTACAATCTCATGGTTACCAGACCGGCGGTCATGCTGATCGGGTTAGCAGAAAAAGTACCCGAGTGTGGAAACAGAACTTTCTCGGCCAGCGGGTTCATGACATCCATGATCTCTTCTCTGCCGGCGATTGCACCGACCGGGAAGCCACCGCCGATCATCTTGCCCATGGCGGTCAGGTCAGCAGTGATCGGGTACTTGGTTTGTGCGCCACCATAGGTGGCACGCAGGGTGATGACCTCGTCGCACACCAGCAGCACATCATTGTCCTGCGTCCATTTGCGCAGTGCATGGACATAGTCATCGTTGGCCTTGATCAGGCCGATTCGGTGTGCCATCAGGTCGACCAGCACGCAGGCAAGATCGTCCTTGTGCTCATCCAGGATCGCTATGGCTTTCTCCGTGTCGTTGTACGGGATCACGACGACCTCATCCAGTGTCGAGGCCGGCGTGCCATAGGCAACCGGCACGCTGGAGGGATGCTCTGCATCGCCCCAGTTTTCCGGCTTCGCCGTCTGGCTGATTTCCGCGAAGTCATACAGGCCGTGATAGGCGCCCTCGACCTTGGCGATTTTTGCACGCCCGGTATAGGCTCTTGATGCCTTAAGGCAGGACATCACAGCCTCGGTGCCTGAATTGACGAAACGTATCTTTTCAAAACCCGGATTGCGGCCACACATGTGTTCGGCGAACTTAACCTCAACTTCGGTCGCCATCATGAAGGCCGTGCCTTTTTTCAACTGGGCACCGACTGCGGCGACCACTTCGGGCTGTGCATGGCCATGGATCAGCGATGCCATGTTGTTGGCAAAATCAATCCTGCGGTCACCTTCGATATCCGTTACATAGCAGCCTTCACCGTATTCAACATAAAGCGGGTGAGGCTTACGCAATATGGTATTGCGGCTACAGCCACCGGGCATGACTTTCAGTGCCCGTTGATACAGGGCAGCACTACCATGCGGTGTGCCGTTTGAATTACTTGTGGGGTTCTGTCCGTCGCTATTGGAGATCATTGCTCTTTCCCTTCCTCGGCTTGTTTAAGCGCTGGCCAACAACTGACCGGAGATCAGTTTCGCACCAGTCCGTTCCTGGACATAGTCGAAGCTGACGCCGGGCGCCAGTTCGATCACTTCAAATCCTTTTGGCGTGATATCAATCACTGCCAGGTCTGTATACACCCGGTTGACCACACCCGGCCCGGTCAGGGGATAAGTGCAGGACTCGATCAACTTGGGTTCACCATCGCGGGTGCAGTGCTGTGTAATGACATAGATGGTCTCAACACCCGCCACCAGGTCCATCGCGCCGCCAACTGCCGGAATGGCGCCGGGGGCACCCGTGGACCAGTTTGCCAGGTCACCGTTTTCGGCAACCTGCATGGCGCCAAGAACACAGATATCAATGTGGTGACCGCGGATCATGGTGAAGCTGTCGGCATGATGGAAGTAGGCAGCACCGGGAACTGCTGTGATCTGTCTTTTACCGGCGTTAATTAATTCCGGATCTTCCTGCCCGGCCGCGGGGGCTGGTCCCATGCCTAAAAGGCCGTTCTCAGTGTGGTAAATAACCTCTCTTCCTGCCGGTACGTATTTCGCTACCAGTTCAGGCATGCCGATACCGAGGTTGACGTAGGTGCTGTCCGGAATATCCAGCGCGGCGCGTTGGGCCATCTCATCCCGACTCCAACCTGGTCTATTTTCAGTTTGCTGGTTCATTACGGATAGCTCCTTTCGGCTGCGACCAGTACGGATTCGTGTGCAGGATCAGGTACCTCCACCAGGCGGTGAACGAAAATGCCCGGTGTCACGATCACCTCCGGGTCAATATCTCCGGCTTGTACCACTTGCTGCGTCTGTACAATTGTGGTTTTCGCTGCAGTGGCCATGATGGGGCTGAAATTACGGGCTGTCTTGTTGTAAATCAGGTTGCCATAATGATCCGCCTTTTTGCATTTGATCAAAGCAAAGTCAGCTTTAAGGCCAGGCTCCATTACATATTCCCGGCCATCGAAAACCCTGGTTTCCTTACCTTCAGCCAGCGGTGTACCCACGGTGGTGGCGGTGTAAAAAGCCGGGATACCCGCACCACCGGCACGGATACGCTCGGCCAGGGTGCCCTGGGGCACCAGTTCCAGCTCGATCTCCCCGGCACGGTAAAGCTCAGGAAACACCTTTGAGTTGGCAGTACGAGGGAAAGAGCAGATCATTTTGCCGACCTGCCGGTTCTCGATTAAGGCAGCCAGACCGACATGACCGCTGCCTGTGTTGTTATTGACTACTGTGAGGTTTTTTGCACCCTGGTCGATCAGGGCGTGGATCAATTCGATAGGGCTACCGGCTTCACCGAAGCCTCCCACCATCACCGTGGCACCATCAAAGATGTCTGCCACGGCATCGGCCGTTGAGCCGAATTGCTTGTTAATCATTACTGCTGTCCCTTGTTACTCACTGCTATTGCCGTGAAAAATCAGATCATATGGGCCTTCAGGGCACTGGCCAGACCCTCTTCGATCTCCTTAAGCTCACCTTCAAAAAACTGCTGCCCTTCTTCAAATGGCTGCAGCAGGTTAATCTTGTTTTGGGTCTCATCCCATTTGGCCATAAACACCCTGTCCATCCACTCCATATTACGTGCCTCGGTAAACTGCAGGGCAAAACACTTCTCCCCGTTGATATAGGAATACCCGAGGATGGCGAGCTTGCCGGCGGAAATCGTCATGGAAAGATGACGCGAGGGCCGGTTGATGGAAGAAAGTGACCGGTAAATCAGGTTGAAAATTCGCTGGATATCAGCCAGGGGAGCGGCGTAGTAATGGTGCTCTCCTGTTGGCCTTGCTGCATACATGGAGTGAAACCCGATACTGAGCATGCCGAGCAGAGTGGCCAGGTCGATCCAGTTCTGTGCCGAGCGTTCCACATCCACCTTGCCGGATTGATCGGTGAACATGCTGATATGGTTCATGAT
>Ga0164315_10005379_pt1 | contig 10020 bp, 7 predicted proteins | sample GuaBasSedimGuay6_FD_113737 | JGI IMG/M metagenome (GOLD analysis project Ga0164315, IMG submission 113737) | Subseafloor sediment microbial communities from Guaymas Basin, Gulf of California, Mexico - Guay6, Core 4569-2, 0-3 cm | ecosystem: Environmental > Aquatic > Marine > Hydrothermal vents >... | reverse complement strand
GATTATCCGTAAGGTAATATTGAGAATGGATACCTGGCTTAATTACCTGATTCCCTAATCCTAGTAACTTCTGTCTGTACTAACGGTAGTTAGAATTTGCTGTATTGTATTTTTTATTGTTTTGAAGAATGGATCTTGTGTGAGATTAAATAATTTATTTTCTTTGATGGCATTGGTCATTATTGTTTTATGTGGCTTGGGATGTTCTAACCGTCAACCTAAGGTAACGAGGGCCGGAGATGTTTTAGAACAGACCATTGCCAAGACTACAAAGGTGCCTTCTGACTGGAAAACTCTTTCGAAAGAGGCTGGTCCAGTAGATGATAACTGGGTTGCTGCTTTTGGTGATAAAGAGCTTTTGGCTATGGTTGATGAAACATTGAAGAACAATCTAAGTCTTAAAACTGCTGCTGCCAATGTTGATCTTGCAGCGGCACAGGCGATTATTGCAGGGGCATCATTGAAGCCAATGTTTGGTATTAGTGGTGGTGCAGATAGAATAGACGGCACAAATACTGTTCGAGCTAAAGATATTGTTGGAGTAGTATCCTGGGAAATGGATCTTTGGGATAAGCTTAATTCTGCCGCTAAGGCAGGAAAGCTTGCCTACGCAGCTACTGTAGAAGATTTCAGAGCTGCTCAACAGTCTCTTGCCGCTCAGGTAAGTACTACATGGTTTCTTGTGACTCAGATTACTCAGCAAAGAAGTTTATTGGATGATAGTATTAAACTTCTCGAGGAAATGAAGAAAATAGCCCAGACAAGATATGAAGTAGGTATTGTATCAGAGAGTGATGCCGTCCTTGCTGCTGCTGATATTGCAACAACAAAAGAAAAACGGTTTAATCTTCAGGCTACACTGGAGTTAAGTGAACGAAGTCTTGAAGTTCTTCTTGGAAGGTATCCGTCAGCAGAAATCGCGGTCGTTGACAGGTTTTCTTCTCTCCCTCCGGCAATTCCTGTTGATGTCCCGTCAGCATTGCTTGAGCGACGGCCGGATCTGGTTGCTGCACAGCAAAGAATTGCTGCAACTTCTGAGAGTGTAGAAGAAGCTCGTGGTGCCAGGTTACCATCCTTTTCCCTTACTGCAGGAGGTGGTCATTCAAGCAAAGATCTAAAGAGTCTCCTTGGTGTTGATAATAAATTTTATAAGGTGGGAATTAATTTTGTAGCACCAATTTCCACTGGTGGCGCTCTTGAGGCACAGATTGATATATCTAAATCAAGATATAATGCTGCATTGACTGCCTATGGGCAACAGGCATTGCTTGCATTTAAAGAAGTTGAACAATATCTTTCTCAGGAACAGATTCTTGGTGAGAGAGAAGAATTACTGAAGGTTGCATCTCAGCAAAATGAAAGAGCACTTGATCTTGGTCGAAAGCAATATGATGTAGGTCAGATTGACATGATGTCAATTCTCCAAATGCAGGGTCGGCTCCTTAAGGCCAATAGTACTTTAGTTGCAATCCGTTATGACCGGTTGGCAAATCGTGTAGCTCTTCATCTTGCTCTTGGTGGCAGCTTTGTTGCAAGTGAGACACGATAAAAATGGTGAGTCAATAATTTAACTGATGCTGCTTTAACTGGTACTGCTTTAATCGCTGCTGCTTTAACTGGTACTGTTTTAATAGCTGCTGCTTTAACTGGTATTGTAGGTTATTACTAACTAAATAACCTACAATTTACCACATTATTGTTACTTATCCTTCTTTTCGTTTTCTTCGGGAGAACTAATCTTTTCAAGGTTTTGAACTACTTTTTTTGCCTTTGCGCTTACAGCCCCAAGGCCAGCCTCCGCTGCTTTCAAGCCTCCTTTAATGACATCTGCTATAAGAGGATTGGATTCACTCAATCCACCTATGACCTGGGAAAGGCCAAGCCCTGTATTAAATCTGTCAGTCATATTAGCAAGGCTCTCAGGATCACCGAATATCTGGAAATTACCTTTGGACATGAAGGTTCCAATGGACTCGGCCATGGCAGTTCCAACTTCTTTTCCAGCCTGAACCTGAAGTTTTGAAATCTCAAGTTGAATAGCTGCATTAGAGAATTCTTCTTTAGCCTGAAGTTCCTTACGAAGAACTTCAACTCTCTGCTCTTCAACCTTAACTCTTTCAGCATCAACCTCAACAGGAACCATTGCTACAGCCCTCTGACCATTTGCTTCATGTCTTTTGGCTTCAAATTCAGCTTCTGCAATTTTGATAGTTGCTATTGCAGCATTTTCAGCTGCTTCTTTTTCTGCAGTAGCCTCTCTGGTTTTTTCATAGGCCTCAGCATCTGCTTTTTTCTGATGTTGAATGAGGTTCGTTTCTCCCTGCTGTTCAGCTTTAATAACAGCCTTTTCCTTTTCACGATGGGCAACTTCAACTTCAGCAGCAGTTACAACCTTTTCAGCAGCTTCCTGTTCTTTAGCTTCTGCAAGGCGCTGATTAGCTTGAGCTTCAGCTCTACGACCTTCAGCTTCAGCAACAGCAATAGACTTTTCACGCTCAGCAACCTCAACTGCTCTTCTCCTGTTTACATTGGCAGTTTCTTTGGCTTTCTGTTCTTCAATAAGGATTGCTTCTCTCTGAATTTCTGTTGCCTGCACAGCCTGATCTTTTAATACGGCACGCTTGTCAACTTCCTCCTGCTGGGCAATTTCAAATTCTGCAACCTCTTTTCGTCTCTGAGCTTCTCTGTTTGCAACCAATGCCTGCTGATCAGCTTCAGCAAATGCCTGATCTTGTTCCTTCACGAGGATTTCCTTGCGGGTTTTTACATTCTGATCAGTAATTGCCAACTTGGCATCTTTCTCGTACTTGTTCTTTTTAACAGCGGCTATCTGAGTAATTTCAGTGGCTTTCTGAAGACCTTGAGCATCAAAAACATTCTCTGGTTTGAGATTTTTTACATCGGTCTGATCAAGTTGGGAAATTGTTACTGTTTCAAGGATGAGACCGTTAGGTTCAATATCTTTAGTAACAGCTTCAGTAACTGCAGCTCCGAAAACTTCTCTGTTTTGGTGAAGTTCATTAAGATCCATAGTTGCAGCAACTGTTCGAAGGGCAGAAATAAGTTTTTCCATGAATCTGGTTTTAACTGCTTCAGGATTTACAGCATCTTTACCAAGAGTTGTGGAGGCAGCTTTCACGCCTTCTTCTGTTTTATTAACTCTAATATAAAACTCTGCAGCTACATCTACCCTGAGAAAGTCTTTACAGATGAGGGCTTCCACTCCTTTTCTGCTAACTTCAAGTTTCATGGTCTGGAGCAGTACAGGAGTAAGTTCGTGAAGAAGAGGTATTACAAGGCTTCCACCATCAATAACAACCTTTGGGCTTCCCATACCAGTAACATAAAATGCCCTTGAGGCAGAGGTTTTAATATAGAACTTCATCCATAGTACAAGTAGAAGCTCTACCACCATTATAAATCCACCAATAGCGAGGCAGACTATGGCTCCGAAGGATACAGCACCAGCTTTACCAATAATGGAAATAGCGCCAATAATAAAGGAAAGACCTACAATTGTCATTAGAAACATAAAAAGAAACATTTAAAACCCCTTTCAATAAACCGGACAAGTACATGTCAAAATGCAGATTACAAATAACTATTATCACAAATGCATATTACAATTGCAATTACAGATATAAATTACAATTACAGATATAAATTACAATTACAGATATAAATTACAATTACAGATATAAATTACCAATGCAACAAAATAATTAGTTTTCAGTAAGCGAAAGCAATTCGGCTGGAGCAATCTCTACTTCGAAAGCTTTCCTTCTTTTATCATAACCAAGAAGGAGAACCTTGTCTCCTGATGAAATTCCCTCTTTATTGTCTGTGAAAACAGCCAATTGAATCATGGTGCCAGAACTATCTTTTACCCTTGCGGCACCTGTTTTCCCTGACTTTAAAGAGTAAACCAACTTGCCGACAGTTCCTTCCAGATCCCTCTCACTGGTTCCAGCACTGGAATGTTTCGGCATGTAACGGCCAATTATTCTACTGCCACTTCCAGATATTATAAAGGCGATGGTAAGAGACACAATAAATGATATGGGGAAAAAGACTGATGGCCATGGCAGAAAGGTACTGAGAAAAGAGTTTAATCCTAATCCTGAGATTCCAAATGTGACACACATGGTCATTGCCCAGAGGCTGAGGGGAATTCTACCTATGCCGGCAAAGCGAAGGATTCTAATAGCAAGAGACCTACTATATGCCTCTCCGACATTTATATTATCTGGAATATGGCCATCTAAATCTATATCATTATCCAAATCGTGGCTAACCTGAATATCCAGATCATAGTCGGCATCAACGTCTGCATCTACATCGGCACCAGCATCTACATCAACGTCTGCATCTACATCAACGTCTGCATCAACATCTGCATCAACATCTATGGACAGGTCTCCATCCATTTCAAGCTGTAGATCTGCTCCTCCTTCTAAAGATGGAAGATCGAGATCACCATCAAGACCTGCCATTTGGGCTACAAGAAAAACAAAAGACAGCCCTAAGAATGCCAGATAGACAAGGTTCCACCAGGTAAGAAGAAAGGCAAATGTCATAAGACTCCAAAGTTTATGCTAAGAAAAATACTGGCTGCAAACTTTCAAGAAACTTCTATAACGATTATAGGTGTTTACTTTAACCATGTACAGGAGCTTTTTAAATTGTTATACACCATTGTAGAATATTGATTACAAGGCAATTTACGGAACTATTGTTGGTGTGTTAGAGAATTTACTGAACCAGAGTGTATATGTAAAAGATTTCCATTATAGTTTGCCATTCTTGTGTTAAGACTTGATCCTGTATTAAAATCTGATGTAGTTCCGGCACGGCAGGCATATTCCCATTGAGCTTCACTTGGAAGGCTGTGCATCTCGTCTTCGCTTTTTTTATTTAGCTTCTTTATAAACTCTGTTATAGAAAGATAGTTCACCGAGTCAACCGGTTTGTCTGGCTTTTTGAAATTTGATGGGTCAGTATTTTTTTTTCTGTCCATTGTTTTTTTTACGGGATTCATTTTCTTCAATGTTTGAGACCTCAGACGTTGGCCTTCCAATAAAACGAACGATTAGCCCTATGATTACAATTCCTGTTGCCATAAGCAATAAAGGTGAAAAACCAAGCCCGGCAGGTATGTAGCAGCAGATAATTGCTACAATTCCAGCGGTAAGTGCATAAGGCATTTGAGTTTTTACGTGTTCAACATGGTCACAACCTGATGCTACAGAACTCATTATTGTAGTATCAGATATTGGAGAGCAATGATCTCCAAAGCATGCACCTGAAAGAACTCCTCCAATTGTTCCTAAAAGAATAGAATTGTAAAGAGGTTGTGGAAGATGAGCAGTAATACCCATTTGATGTGCCAGAGGAATTACAAGAGGTATAACGATTGACATTGTCCCCCACGATGTTCCTGTTGCAAATGCCATCACGGAGGCAATAATGAAGGTGAGAGCCGGTAATGCCCAGGGAGAGATAATACCTATAGTGTGCTTTGCAATAAAAGAGGCTGTTCCCATATCTTTGCATATTGTTCCTAATGACCAGGCCAGAACCAGAATTATTGCAGCCATAGCCATTGATGTTGCACCTTTAACCCAGGCATTTATAAAAGAGCTGAGATTACCGCCAATACCTTGAATAATAGGCAGGATGATTGCGATAAATGAAGCAAGAAAAGATGACCATAGAAGAACTTTTGATGAGTCAGCATTAGATATAATTGTTCTTAAAGGTGTGTTGCTTAAAAGTTGATCCGTATTTTCACAGCCTGTGTAATATAGCCCGTACATAGTCATTAGAATTAGTATTGCCACAGGTATGGCTGCGTTATACCATCTGTATGGAGTTCCAGCAGGAGGAAGCAAATCTTTTTGTTCAAAATCTGCAATAGTTGTCCCATTGTTTTTAGCAGCACTATTCATTGTTTTGCAAAGAATTTCAGCTTCAGCCATAGGCCCGAAATCACGGCATAAATATGCAATGAGAAAAACCATTGTAAGAGTTAATATGCCGTAGAATCTGTAAGGAATACTTTCCAGAAATGCCGAATAGCCACTGAATTGAGTGATACCACATTTGGTGAAAGCATCGTCAATTAATGAAACCTCATAACCAATCCATGTGGATATAAGGGCCAGACTGGCTACAGGGGCTGAAGTTGAGTCGACAATATAGGCTAGTTTTTCTCTTGATATCTTTAACTTGTCTGTTAGTGGTCTCATGGTGTTTCCCACTACCAGAGTATTTGCCAGACCATCAAAAAAGATGAAAAGCCCCATAAACCAGGTTGCAAGTTGACCACTTTTCGGGCTTTTGGCATAAACAACAAGTTTATCTACTATACCTTTTGTACCACCGGAGCGGGATATAACTCCAACCATACCTCCAAGGGCCATAGTAAATATGATAATGGTCCCATGAGATGGGCTTGCCAGTGATTTAAGAATATATGTATCAAAGACTCTGGCAGTTCCTGAAATTACACTGTTGTTAAAAAGCATAGACCCGGCAACAACACCTGTCAGCAGCGAGAAAATAACCTCTTTTGTAATGAGGGCAAGGCTTATTGCAAGTAGTGGTGGTATTAATGATTCGGCACCACAGCTCATTAGGTACAAAACAAGAAGTATGAGAATACTAATATAGATAAAATTGTATTGATTTTTATTCTCAGTCATTTTTGATCCTTTGAACCTGTAGACCTTTTCTTTATAATCAACAAACTATTTCTCATTAACTATAATGAACGGTTGCTGTGGCCAAAGTATATCATTATTGAGACAGGTGATTTGAAAATAGAGAAGTTAATTCAATTGCTCAGGTGTCACTTCTGATATAGTAGCCGACTTTTATTCACGGCAATGGACGAAAGTCGCGACTTTTATCCAATTGACTGGATGAAAGTCTTGACTTTTATCCTGCTTTTCAATCATACTTAAAGAATGTATAGAAAACAAATGAAAATAATTATTGATGATCTTGATACGAAGATTGTCTTTGTCGTTGGTCCACGTCAGGTTGGCAAAACCTGGCTTTCCAAAGAAATTGGCAAACAGTTTTCAAATACAACCTACTTAAATTATGACAGTTTCGAAGACAGAGAAATAATTGAATCTCAAGCTTGGCCTCGCTCTACTGAATTATTGATTCTTGATGAACTTCATAAAAAGCCGTACTGGAAAAACTTTCTTAAAGGTGTTTTTGATACCAAAATTGAAAAACTGAAGATTCTTGTTACAGGTAGTGCACGTCTTGATACTTTTCGTCAGAGTGGTGATTCTCTGGCCGGTCGTTTTTTTACACATAGATTGCTCCCTTTTTCGATGGCCGAACTAAGAAAAGAGAAGGAGGGTAAGGATATAGATTTGTTTCTTGAAAGAGGAGGATTTCCCGAGCCTTTTCTTGTTAAAACCATCAGCCGTGCTAAAAGATGGCAGAATCAGTATATTGACGGCTTGATTCGCGAGGATATTTTAAATTTTGAGCACGTTAAAGATTTGGCAGCTATAAAGACTGTTTTTGAACTTTTAAGGCGTGGTGTTGGGTCTCCTGTATCTTTTACTTCCATAGCCCGCGACATAAACTCGTCACCAACAACAGTCATTAAGTATGTGTCTGTTCTTGAGGCACTATACATTATTTTTAAAGTAACACCTTTTTCGAAAAATATTGCTCGTTCTCTTTTGAAAGCACCAAAGATTTATTTCTTTGATACAGCTTTGACTATTGGAAATGAGGGCCTGAGATTTGAAAATCATGTTGCCCTTTCTTTGAAAAAACATGTGCTTGGTTCCTGTGACTCTTTAGGAGAGAATATTAACCTCCAATACTTGAGAACGAAAGATGGAAAAGAGGTTGATTTCTGTCTTGTCAAAAATGATGGAGTAAAAGGCCCTGAGATAGATGTGGCCATAGAAGCCAAGTTAAGTGATGGGGCTATTTCGAAAAATCTGCTGTATTTTTGTTCTAAATACGGTTTGAAAGGTATTCAGCTCGTTAAAGAGCTAAAGAGAGAGCGTTCTATTGAGAATATTGATGTGAGAAGAGCAGGTCGTTATCTCCGTCAATTGTATTTGTAGATCACAATTGTTTTTGTAGATCACAATTGTATTTGTGGATCACAATTGCTTACTCTGTTTGGAAATATAAACCCATATTTGATCGAAGGCTTTTATGGCTTGTTGATTTACTTTTTCAGTTAATACAAAAGCTAGATAGGTTTTCCCCTGATTAGTTGCCAGTTCAGCAGATTTAATTGTAAGAGTGAGTTTTTCCTCATAGTCATTTCGCAATTCAATTGTATTGTCTTTTGAAAATCTGGAAATAAGGTTTTCGTCACCTTCCATATCTGTGATTATGATATCTACATTTTCCGGTAAGGTGAATATCCTAAGTATTCCCGACAGTTTTTGAAACATCTAAATCTTTACTTTTCCTGATTGACTTAAATCATATCCACCGAAGCTTTCAGCTCTCGTTCTGAAATTTTCTGACCTTATAATTTTATGGATTTTTTCAAAGGTAGAGGTTTTAAAGAAATCGCAATTGATAAGCAAATCATAAGTTTCTGTTTCAAGAGGAATGAAATCACAGCCAATAGAGTTTGCAGCAGCTTTTATTCCAATGCCACAGTCTGCAAAGCCATTGAAAACTCTTAATGCTACACCAATGTGAGTTGTTTCTTCTCTTTCATAGCCTTTAATTGTATAACCGTTAATGTTTTCATTTTTGAGTTTAATATCGAGGAGGATTCTTGTACCTGAGCCTCGTTGTCTGTTTACAAAGGTAATATCAGGATTTATTAAATCAGCTATAGATGTAATGTTATTGGGATTTCCTTTTTGTATTATGATTCCCTGTTCTCTTTTACTAAGATGAACAAGTTTGTAGCTTCCTTTGGGCAGATGTTTGTTGAGATGTTCAATATTGTATGTACCTGTATTTTCATCGAGAAGGTGAATTCCTCCTAGATGAGAGTAGCTATTTGTAAAGCTTCTGATTGCGCCCATTGATCCTGAATGAATTGATGTAAGTTTATATCTTTGTGAATTTAGGGCAAGGTGATCGCTTACAAGATCAAGTAATAGATCATGACTTCCTGTAGCAATAATAGAATTTTCAATTGGATACAGGTTTTTTGTGCTTATGTTAATTTTTTCTGACTGTTTAATCCCTTCTGTATTTGCAGGAATCATCAACTGACTGTTAGCTTTAACTGCACTTATTAAAGATGATGAACCACGGGGGAGGGGGTGAAAAACAGTTTTCCCCGATACTTTCGCCCCAATTCCCGGAATATATTCTTCATCACCTAAATTTGATGTAAGTGTGGTTGCAAGAAGTGCACTGGTATGGTGGTTTTCTTTTGTTACTTTCAGGGTTTTTTCCTCGATTAAGGGCTTAATAAAAATTTCAAGATCTGTAAGAGCAGCAAGTGGATATCCTGGAAGACCTGCTACTGGTGTATTATTAATAGAACCTAAAAGCATTGGTTTACCAGGTTTTACCTGAACACCGTGAACACTGAGTATGCCAGATTCTGAAACTACATCAGCTGAAAAGTCTTTTGACCCAGCAGATGATCCGGCATTGATTATAACGAGATCATAATCATTTGCACCTTCAACAATAGCCCTTTTCAGGTCATCTTTATTATCTGAAATTATAGGGCTGACAGTGGTGTTAACTCCCAATTGTTTAAGTTTACCTGAAAGGAGTGTTGAATTATATTCGGGAACTTTGCCTGTCTTGGGCGTCATTGCTGGTGTAAGTTCATCACCTGTAGGGATAATAAGCACCTTAAGCTTTTTATAAACAGGAACTTCTAAAACTTTGGCTGAAAGCAAAAGAGCAGCTGCTTCAGGAGTAATTTCCTGATTTGACGGAAGAAGCATAGTATCTTTTACTGCATTTTCACCGATTTGTCTGACATGTTGCCACGGTGCAACTGCTCTATAGATAGTAGCAGAACTGTTTTTTTTACTATCACTATTG
>Ga0164315_10005378_pt1 | contig 10020 bp, 9 predicted proteins | sample GuaBasSedimGuay6_FD_113737 | JGI IMG/M metagenome (GOLD analysis project Ga0164315, IMG submission 113737) | Subseafloor sediment microbial communities from Guaymas Basin, Gulf of California, Mexico - Guay6, Core 4569-2, 0-3 cm | ecosystem: Environmental > Aquatic > Marine > Hydrothermal vents >... | reverse complement strand
GAGAAACCTGAAAAACCTAAATCGAATTATGCTGTTGTCGGTTTGTACTTTTATGATAACTCAGTGGTTGATATTGCAATGAACCTCAAACCATCCCCCCGGGGTGAACTGGAAATTACCGATGTCAATAAAGTGTACCTTGAAAGAAAGCAGCTGGCAGTTAAGTTGATGGGACGGGGATATACCTGGTTTGACACAGGAACCCACTCATCCATGATGGATGCTGCGAGTTTTGTCAGAACAATTCAGGAACGTTCAGGATTGATGGTGGGCTGTATTGAGGAAGTGGCATATCGAAAGGGATATATCACCTCCGATCAGTTAAGGAAGTTAGGCGCGAATCAGGGTAAGTCCTCTTATGGTGAATATTTGATTCAGATTGCCGAGGAAGTGTCACTTGCCTTTTGACTTTCAGACAATAGAAATCCCCGGCCTTTTTCTGATTACCCCGAGGGTGTTTTCTGATGAGAGAGGTTACTTTCTTGAAGCCTGGAAACAATCTGAGTTCCATAATTTCGGGATAAGGGAAGAGTTTGTCCAGGACAACCATTCCTTATCCTCTCGGGGAGTGCTTCGGGGACTTCATTTTCAGAAGATTCCTGAATCCCAGGGGAAGCTGGTTAGAGTAATAACCGGAGCAGTGTGGGATGTTGCTGTTGATATACGAAGGGAATCTAAAAATTACGGACAGTGGTTCGGCATTGAGCTCAGCGGAGAAAACCACCGGATGGTTTACATTCCCCCCGGTTTTGCCCATGGTTTTCTCACCCTTCGGGATAATACACATTTTCTTTACAAATGTACCCGGGAGTATTCACTGGAATATGATTCTGGAATCAGGTGGAATGATAACGATCTGTCAATTGAATGGCCTCTTGATAAAGGGGTTGTTCCGGAAGTGTCATCAAAGGATCAAAAGCTTCCATTCTTCAAGGATGTTCTTAAATGATATGGCTCACAGGTAATAAAGGAATGCTGGGGCATGAAGTGGCTGATGCTCTTGTTTCCTCGGCAATTCCGTTTATTGGAACCGACCGGGAGGTTGATATTACAGATTACGTTGCTGTTGCGGATTTTACTGAGTACCATCAGCCTGATATCATTATCAATTGTGCAGCCTATACAGCTGTGGATAAAGCAGAGGATGAGAGAGATAAAGCCTTTTCCCTGAATGGTATCGGCCCGAAAAATCTGGCTGCAATATCAGCGATTCTCAATGCCCGTTTAACCCATATTTCAACAGATTATGTCTTCAACGGGAAAAGCCGGCTTCCTCTGGATGAGGATGCACCAACAGACCCAGTCAGTATTTATGGTCAGAGCAAAAACGATGGAGAGAATGCTATCAGAAAATCCGGATGCAGGTATGATATAATCCGTACGGCCTGGTTGTACGGGCAATATGGCCCCAATTTTGTCAGCACTATGCTCCGCCTGATGAATAAAAATGATTCCTTGCGTGTGGTAGACGATCAGATGGGCTCACCAACACGAGCTGGAGATCTTGCACGGTTTATCGTTTTTATTACTGGACAGCCTCTGAGGGATTCCGGAATCTTTCACTTTTCCAACGAGGGTGAAACCACTTGGTATGGGTTTGCCCAGGCCATATACCAGAACGCAAGGAAACGTGGGTTAATCAATCATGATGTTGATATTCAGCCATGTCCTTCAAGTGAATATCCAACTCGTGCTGTAAGACCCTCGTATTCCCTTTTATCAAAAAGAAAAATAAGTGAAATATTTAAATGGAAAGTTCCCGGATGGGAAACATCTTTGTCAGAATACCTTGATAAAGCCGGAGTGGAAAAATGAGCAGATTATTTCAGAACATCCTTGTCACCGGGGGTGCCGGATTCATAGGTTCCAACTTTATCAGATATATCTTCAGACAGGAGAGTTTTAAAGGCCGTATAATCAATCTGGATAAATTGACTTATGCGGGGTTTGCCGGAAGTCTTGATGATATTGTGTCCTCGGAAATTTCAGATCGATATGTTCTGGAAATCGGGGATATCTGTGATTCTGAAAATGTCAGTCGGATACTGAAGCAATACAATGTCGACTGCATTGTACATTTTGCTGCGGAAAGCCATGTGGACCGATCCATAGAAGGTCCTTCCGTGTTCATTCAAACCAATATTCTGGGAACATTCAACTTGCTTGAGGAAGCCCGTCAGTATTGGGGTAATCGTCAGGATGTATTGTTTCACCATGTGAGCACGGATGAAGTGTATGGCAGCCTGGGAGAAGATGGGTATTTCATGGAAACTACCGCGTACGATCCCCGGAGTCCGTACTCAGCTTCAAAAGCTTCATCAGATCATCTGGTAAGATCCTATCATCACACATATGGTTTACCTTATACATTGTCCAACTGCTCAAATAATTATGGTCCTTATCAGTTTCCTGAAAAACTCATACCGCTGATGATTGAAAATATGCTTGAGGGTAAGCCTCTGCCCGTCTACGGGGATGGAAGTAATATCAGGGACTGGCTCTATGTGGAAGATCATAATGCAGCAGTCTGGGCTGTTATCACCAGAGGCGGAATCGGTAGTTCCTACAACATCGGCGGTGAAAATGAGTGGAAGAATATACGGCTTGTAAAAGAGATCTGCCGAATTATGGGAAAACTGACACAAAAAGATGAAGAGTATTATCTGGGCCTTATTACTCTGGTAAAAGACCGTCCGGGGCATGACCGCCGCTACGCTATAGACTGCAGTGTAATAAAAAAAGAGTTGGGCTGGTTTCAGTCATTGGATTTCGAACAAGGGCTTCTGGAAACGGTGAAATGGTATCTCGAGAATAGAGATTGGGTGAATATCATTAAATCAGGTGAATACAGAACCTGGATGGAAAAGAATTATCAGAAGCGGAGTGTTACTTGATTTATCTGATGACTCTGGGGGGGGAAGGGGTTCCCAGCTCCCGTCTGCGTTGGTTGAATTATCTGGATGATTTCAGGACAGAAGGTTTTGCTGTTCAATCAATCCATAACTCAGGCGTTAAAAGTAGAATCCGGCAGTTTCTTCAGGTAAAGCCGGGGAGCCTTGTGATTATTCAAAAAAAACTTCTTACGCTCTTAGAAATCCTAATTCTCAAAGTAAAAGGATGTCAACTGATTTTTGATATTGATGATACCGTCTGGCTGACTCATCCCCAAAGTGAGATTCCTTTTCTCTCCCCTTTGAAAAGACTGGTTAAAAGAATTACAAGACTGAACAATCTTCGTTTTTACAGTCATTTAATTTGCGCAAATGAGTTTCTCAAGGAACAATTGCTGCCCTATAACAACTCAATTTCCGTAATACCAACCAGCCCTTCAGATACAGAATTTGAGAATGTTGAGAATACGGACAATACGTTCAGAATTGTCTGGACCGGTACAGCCCCGAACTTCTTTTACCTGGAAGCTATTCAGGATCAATTAGCTCAATTTCTAAATAATCATGATAATGCGGAGCTCTGTATTATCTCAAACAGCAAGTTCATTCCTACAGGTTTAACCGATAATTCCCAGGTAAGAAATATCGAATGGACAATCGATGCTGAGAGTAATTGGATACAAGCTTCTTCTATCGGGATTATGCCCCTGACGTTGGATAATTGGAGTGCTGGGAAAAGTGCTTTTAAGATACTGAAGTATATGAAGCTGAAGATTCCTGTTATCGCTACCGACTTCGGTTATCAGAGGAAATTGATTAAGAATGGTGAGAATGGTTTTCTCGTAAGTAATGAAAAATGGGGTGGAGTTCTTGAAGATCTCTATGATAAACGCACCAGGCTTGGATCGATCACAGAAAAAGGTTATATGACATATATGGGTATGTATTCGAAAACGATTATCCTTAAGCAGTATCTTTCAGTTTTAGAGAAATTCATGAAAACAGGAAAAAAGAAGTAAGATGAATATCCCTGTTATTCTCCTCTTCAATGATACTTTTACTGTTCCGGCTGGAGTCTGCATTACTTCCCTATTGGAAAATGCGTCTAGTGACACCTTCTATACAATTTATGTTTTGCACTCAGCTAAAAGGCTGAATAAAGATAGTATTGAAAGAATCAGAAAACTTGAATCTGTATATTCCAATTGCAAAATCATTTTCCTCGATGTTGAGGATCAATTTACGGATTCCTATAAATCCGGTCATCTGTCAATTGATTCGTACTACCGTTTGCTTATTCCATCACTCTTCAAAGAATATGACCGTGTTATCTATGCTGATGTGGATATTATTTTTCTCACGGACCTTAAAGATGTTTTTACAACTGATCTGAATGGGAAAGCACTTGGTGCAGTTGTTAATCTTATGAAACCCCGAGTTATCAAGGGATATCCGGTTTTTTCGGCGGATCAATATTTTAATGCCGGATTCTTATTGATGGATTTGAATGAGATTAGAAAGATTACAGATTACAGTGAATTAACTGAAAAGCTCTCCAGGGAAGATTTTGAGTTTATTGATCAGGATATTCTTAATATCATATTTCGCGGTAATGTAAAATATTTAGATAAGGAATATAATTTTTCCCGATCTTTGCTTAAAACTGCTTCTTTGAGAAATATTGATATTTTTCGAAGCCCTTCGGTAATACATTTTGTCGGAAGAAAGCCTTGGGATGGATATCTCTCAATACATTCTGACCAGTGGTGGTATTATTATTCACGATCAATTTACTATAACCCCGAATACTTTATGAAATATCTAGATGGCTATAAACAGCAGGAAGAGATGATGCTTCAATATAAAGTCACAAAAAAACTTGGAATGAATTCTCTTTTCAGGTTGTTGAGAAAAATAAAAAGAAAAATATTTGTAATAAGAATGAAAAATCATTCTCATCTGTTGTGACTCATGGAATTGATATCAGTAAATATGACCGCTATGAGGAGATATTGAAAGATGCCTGGGTTCTCTGATTCTACCAGAATTACGGTTATCGGTGCTGATGGATTTATCGGCAGACATCTTGTTCAACGACTCTCAATGCTGCCAGAAACGTATGTTACGGTATTTGATAAGTACTATAGCCTTGATAATTTCAATTCTCATCCTTTTCATAAACTTGAAAATGTCAATTTACTGGCAGGTGACTTTTTGAGCCGAACAGACCTGGTAACTGCTATTAAAGGTTCCGAGTACGTTTTTCACCTTGTATCAACAACTAATCCGGCAACATCAAATAAAGATCCTCTGATGGAGATTGATACAAATATAAGAGGAAGTGTTGCATTATTCGGTGTGTGTGCTGATCTTGGTGTGAAAAGGATCCTTTTCTTTTCTTCTGGTGGTACTGTTTATGGGAATCAGGAAAAAGTAAGCATTGATGAGCTTACACTTACAAAACCTCAATCACCATATGGGATTGCCAAGCTGACAATCGAACACTATCTCAGATATTATAAAGCAGTCAGTAATTTGGATTATATTGTATACAGAATAGCCAATCCTTACGGACCCGGGCAGCCGATAAACAGGAAACAGGGCGTTATTCCTATATTTATGCATAATATTATTGAAGGAAGGCCAATATCCATATATGGGAATGGTGAGATGGTTCGTGATTATATCTATATTGACGATCTTATCAAAATGATCGCAGATACGTTTTATCGCAAAACCAAGTATGTAATTTATAATCTTGGAAATGGATATGGTACAAGTATTAATGAGCTGATCAGAGCTTTGGAGACGTGCGTAAATAGAAAAATTCAAAAGAACTATCTTGAGGTTCCTGACACATTTGTCCAAAACAGTATTCTTAATATAGAACGTTTCACAAATGAATTCGGTCTGCATCCGGAGATTAGTTTAATTGATGGTATCAGATGGACATGGGAGAATCTGGTTGATTCGTTGTAACAAGGTGTTAAAGTATTGAGAAAGAAGCGGATTTTACTCACCGGCACAGCCGGATTCATCGGTCATCATCTATCACTTGCTCTGGCAAATCAGGGGTATGAAGTCGATGGGCTGGATAATATCAATGACTATTATGATATCCGGCTGAAATACGGCCGACTTCGGGAATCTGGTTTTGAACCTGAACATTTAATACCCGGAGTATGGCAGCAAAGCAGTCTCCATCAGCATTTGAGATTTATCCGGCAAGATCTTGCTGATCGAAACAGAATTGAGTCGATATTCCGGGAGAATCCCTACGATACCGTCATTAATCTGGCCGCTCAGGCTGGTGTTCGTTATTCTCTGGATAACCCGCATACATATATTGAGTCAAACATTGTGGGATTTCTAAATATTCTTGAAGGGTGCCGAAGTGGTGGAATTCCTCTCCTCTATGCTTCAAGTTCGTCAGTGTATGGCGATAACAGCCACATTCCGTTCAGTGAAGAAGATCGTGTCGATAATCCGTTATCACTTTATGCTGCGACAAAAAGGGCGGATGAGCTGATGGCTGGAACATATACACATCTTTATGGTTTTCAGACAACCGGTCTTCGGTTTTTCACAGTTTACGGTCCCTGGGGACGACCTGATATGGCCTATTTTCTATTCACAAGGGCAATTCTTGAAGACAAACCTATCAAAGTTTTCAACAATGGAAATATGAAGCGGGACTTCACCTATATCGATGATATTGTGCAGGGAATTACAGGGCTTCTTAACAGGCAAAAGTTTGAGACTGCTCCAGCAGAATTATTTAATATCGGGAATTCAAGCCCCGTTAATCTTATGGAATTCATCTCGATCCTTGAAAAAGAATTGGGCAGAACCGCTATCAAGGAGATGATGCCTATGCAGGACGGTGATGTCCCGGCCACATGGGCTGATGTCAACTCTCTGAAACAGGCCACTGCATATTCTCCTTTAGTTCACCTCAAAGATGGTATCCCGAGGTTTCTAGAATGGTATAAAAAGTTTTATATTAATAAGCATTATCATTAATAAACCCCTTAATAACTGTCAACAATACAATCTTCAAATCCAAAAAAAGGCTCCAATTCCTTATATAGTACAAATCAAATTCTATACGCTTCTCCAAACTTGTATCTCCCCTCCAGCCGTTCACCTGAGCCCAGCCGGTTAAACCGGTCTTCATTCTATGACGCAGCATGTAGGAGGGAATCTCATCTTTGAATTTATCAATAAATACAGGACGCTCAGGCCTTGGTCCTACAAGACTCATATCCCCTTTAAAAACATTCCATAGCTGGGGGAACTCATCAATACTGGTACTTCGTAAGAAAGCACCAATAGGTGTCCGCCTGTCATCATCCGGTGATGCCCATTGGGCCCCGCCTGTTTCCGCGTCTGTCCGCATCGAACGGAACTTGTACATTTTAAAGAGCTTGCCTTCTAAAGTCATACGTTCCTGTGAATAAAAGACAGGCCCCCGGGATGTTGCTTTAACCAGTACTCCGATAATCAAGTAAAGAGGGGAGAGTAGCAGCATACCGATACTTGCCCCGATAATATCAATTACCCTCTTGATAACAGCGTTTATCATGGTGATATTCGTAGAATTTACCGTCATCAAAGGAACACCGTGAAACTCTTCAATGGTGTACCCGATAAAGACATTCTCTACATCAGGTACAATGAAAATGCGTATAAATGTCTTGTTGAATATTGAGAGTATTTTGTTCAGGTGGTCCTGACTGCCATCGTTATAACCGATAATTACAGCATCCGGTGCTTCCGGGCCTACAAGTGTCAACTCTTCCAGTTTTGTCTCAATAATGCCGAAGTCGGCGGCTGCGCCGCCAGAGTCTACCCAGCTGATAATTCTGATTCCTTTCTCCGGGGTTTCGGTGAGTAGCTGTAGATAGTCTTTTAAAGAATCACCTCTACCGATTATCAGGACATGACGGAGATTCTTTCCCTTTCTTCTGGCCCTGTTCAGAACAGAACGGACAAGCCCTCTCATTATTAAAGCGTAAAGCAGCCCCAGGCCCAGATAGAGAAGGATGGAGAACCGGGATAATCTCATAGGCCAGGCAAAATAGAGAATAACAACGAAGGTAACGATGGCCTGGAGCTGGGACTTCATTATCTGCAGTATTTCTCTGTACCAGGGGAAATAGCGGGTTGATTCGTAGAGGTGGTTTTTTGTGGAGTAAATGAGAACCAGAACGACAAGCAGTATTGAGAGAAGAAGAAACTCATCAAAGAACCCTGTTTGTCCGCCTTTTAGAATAATAAAGCGTATTATAAACGCCGTCATCCACGCAGCAAAGGTGGCAAGAGCATCGGCGAGTCTTTGAACCACTGACAGGGTTCGGGCCTGTTTCTTAAACATAAAAAGCTATATCACCTCTAGTAGAATAATGAACTTGTAATAATTATTTCGTATTTATCCCACTCATTCCAGTTGTATTGTCCAAGATCGGCTCCGATGGTAGCCCTGGCTACAAGAGAGGGAAGAGCATCTAAAAAGAGTACCAGGTCGAATCCACCACCGTATCGGATATCTCTATCTGGACTAAAACCTGACTCCGGAATTGCCATTCCGACATCAAAGAAGGGATGAATTTGTGCATCCCAGATTCCTTCAAGCCGCCAGAACCTGATTCCAAGAGTGCTGTTAAATACAAATCCAAAATCACCGCTCATGGAGTCATCAGCAACACCCCTGAGCATACTGCCAACAGCAGAACGTCGGCCGTTGAACGAGGCAAAGGCCATAGCTCTGCCGTAATAGTTGAAATTTAGTGCAAAGGGGAGATAGTAGGTACCTGTTAAATTAAGATCGTTGATTACCTGGAAATCATTTGTATCAGGATCCACTACCAGCCTTATGGAATGTCCCAGGTTGTAATTCTGACCGGTTCTTAAATTGTTCACCCAGTCAACTCGTCCCCAGCCGCCGTTGTGGTCCCAGGAAAAATTAAACGGTTCAACCCGGACATTATCGGGATTACCTATATTCTTATATCCGTAGCGGAAAAAGAAGGTTGGACGGAAATTGTAATACCAGTCAGTGGGGAAAAAATCAATAATGGAGCCGATCGAGAGGGTTGTCTGCAAATACCCGTAATTGTAATTTTCTGCGGGTGTACCGCCGTCGTATATCTCTTCGGAATACCGCTGGGTAAAATCCACATCAAAATACATGGTTCCCAGTTTGATTCTCCGCCATGCAGGGTTAATAACCCATTCGCCGATTTCCATCTTTCCTGTGGTATCGTTGGTTCTGATATCCATACCCAGGCCGAGATAGGCATCGGTCATGGTGCCGAAGGCATTATCGTAGTAGGTTTTCAGTCCTATGCGGAAGCCGCGGTTGGAATCGTACTTGGGGTAGGGGATGGGAAGAAGGGTCCAGCTGTCTTTTACTCCGTAGGTGATTCGCCAGTTTACCGTATCTTCACTGCGGCTCAGCTCATTAATATCCATGGTAACATTTTTAAATACCCGGTAATTCACCAGGTCTTGCTTCTCCCTTTCTGCGATTCTCAGCATCTCCTCTTCACTGGAAAAGACATCTCCTTCCTTGATATCCACATAACGCCGTATAGCAGGTTCTCTGGTATTACCGTCAATTACAAAGACGATGCTCTCAACACGGTTTTCCAGGGTTTGTTCCTGGGCTGAAAGATGGGTGATGGCAAGGGAGCTTATGGCAAGTAGAAGCAGGGTAATCTTTTTCATTAGGACTATTCTAACGCTAATTCATGAATTCAGTGTACCCGGTGGATATTACATCGGTGATATTTTTAATATGGGTGGACCGCCCGAAAGTCTCGGCGTGGCGCCGGATTTCTTTTGGGTCCCAGTTCTGCTGTTCGAAGGCCTCCATGGCTTCCAGAAGGGCCTCGGTGGTCTGTTCTTTGAAGAACAGGCCTGTTTTGCCTTCTATGATGGTTTCCAGGGCCCCTCCTTTCCCGTAGGCCAGAACCGGTCGGCCGCAGGACTGAGTTTCTAATGGAGTCATCCCGAAATCCTCAAAACCTGGAAAAAGCATGGCCCGGCAGCTCCTGTAGCTTTCCCGTATCTCATGGTCACTTAAAAAACCCCGAAAACGAACCGTCGGTCCGGCTATGGCCTGCAG